>Ga0209013_10004303_pt1 | contig 12507 bp, 8 predicted proteins | sample Cruoilmetagenom2_FD_187291 | JGI IMG/M metagenome (GOLD analysis project Ga0209013, IMG submission 187291) | Oil polluted marine microbial communities from Coal Oil Point, Santa Barbara, California, USA - Sample 2 (SPAdes) (version 2) | ecosystem: Environmental > Aquatic > Marine > Oil seeps ...
CTCATCTTCCTTGACCTTGAAAAAACTATCTCATTTCTGTATGGGCACTAATTGGGTTTTTTAGTAACCTAATGAGGACAATTATCCTGATCGTCGGAAAGCAGTCCTATCAGCTCAATTATGGAAAATGGTTTTTCAAGAAAAGCGGCATGATATTTAGTCTTTTCCTCTTCAAATAGAGACCTAAACCGCCCCATATACCCGCTCATATAAATTGTTTTTATTGATGGATCATGAGTTCTTATGTTTTTCATCAGTTCGAAACCGTTTTTTCTTGGCATTTCGATATCAGTGATAACAAGATCCGGTTTGAAATCGAGATATGCCAAATACCCGTCTTCGCCATCCCGAGCTGTCATTGTGTGATAGTTTTCGTTTTCTAACAACTGCTGGATAACGGTAGCAATGGCCTCGCTGTCGTCTACAATCAATACGTTCATATCAATTTCTCCGATAGAGTTACCAAAAAACAATATGGACACAGATAAATAATTGAATGATGATCCTTTTTTTATACCTGTAGCCTGGCATGGAGTTAAAAAAAATTATCATCACAGTATGAATACGTTATGTTAAATATAAAGCAAAGTATATGCCAAACAGGTCCATTTTCGTTAAGTTGTTAATATCAAAGGTCTTTCACTATGATTGAATTATACCGAGAGTCTTTTGAGGCCTTTTTTGAAGGGGGTTTCCTACATAAGGAGGGTGATGAAATCGGACTGATGGGTTTAACTTATTGATGAGTCGAGTTTTTTGTGCGTAGGATATTTCATACATCCTATCAAGGTTTCTTAAAATCCGATGACTTAAGATTGTGTTTTTTTAAGAGGTCATAGAAATCGGATCTGTATTTTCCACTGAGTCTTGCCGCCCTGCTTACATTTCCTTGGGAAAGAGAAAGGAGATTGGCAATATAATTTTTCTCAAATTCATTTTTGGCTTCTTTAAGGGGCTTCAGTTTTCCGTCTTCCAGATTTTTTGTCTGGAGGATCAGGTCATCACCAATTTCATTATGGCTGCTCATGGCCATGGCATACTCAATGGTGTTTTCCAGTTCTCTCACATTGCCGGGCCATGAATACGAAAGGAGTTTCTGAAACGCAGGCATGGAAACCCCTTTTATTCCTTTTCCCATGTCCTTATTAAATTTTTTTATGAAATGGTCCACCAAGAGGGGTATATCTTCTTTCCTTTCCCTAAGTGGCGGTAGATAAATGGGTATGACATGGATTCGATAAAAGAGGGCCTCACGAAAACTACCTTTTTTTATCTCCTTTTCCAGGTCTATGTTTGTAGCCGTTAATATCCTGACGTCCACTTCTACTGGTTTTTCTCCACCCAGGGGATAAAACTGTTTTTCCTGCAATACACGAAGTAGATTTATCTGCATTGCCTCCGGCATTTCAGAAATTTCATCGAGAAATATAGTGCCTTTATGGGCCTGTGCAAAAAAACCTTTTTTTGATCTTACGGCACCGGTGAATGCACCTTTTTCATAACCGAACAGCTCACCTTCAAGGAGCCCCTCCGGGATAGCGGCGCAATTTATTGCTACAAAGGGTTTATTGTTCCGTGAACTCAAAAGGTGCAAAGATTTAGCCACAAGCTCCTTCCCGGTACCGCTCTCTCCGTGGATATACACATTAGATTCGGTTTCTGCCGCCCTTGATACTTGTTCCATGACCTCTTGCATTTTTTTACTTTTACCAATAATATTTTCAAATCCGTATCTTTCTCCTACCAGGGCCTTGAGCCTCCTTATTTCTCTGGAAAGGCTGCTTTTTTCCAACCCATTTTTTATTTGAAGGAGGAGATCACGGCGATCAAAGGGTTTGGTAAGATAGCTATAGGCTCCTTGCTTCATTGCATCAACCGCCGTTTCAATCGTTCCATATGCAGTCAGGATAATAATGGGCATTTCAGGGGATATACGATGCAGTTCCTGCATTAATTCAATGCCGCTTTCTTCACCAAGCTTGAGATCCACAAGGGATATATCAAACGGGTTTTCTTCTGTCGCTACTAAGGCATCTTTTTTCCTGGTTGTTGTTGTAACACTGTATCCTTCTGCCTCAAGTCTGAATCTTAAGACCTCTAACATGTTTTTGTCATCGTCGACAATTAAGACTTCCTCTTCCGGCATTTTTATTCCGCCTGTTCATTCCTTGGACAGGCGCTGTCTCCTTTTTTTTTCGGTTATTATATCTACCTGTTTTAATTTTTTCAGTTGTTCCTTTAGATTGGTTATTGAGTCATTGCGAATAGTTATTACCTCATTTTGACTGTTTATTATCTCATTTTGACTGTTTATTATCCTCTTTTGATTTTTAATTATTTTATTATGCTTCTCAATGCCGATTTTGAGGGAATCGATCAATTTTCTGAGATTTTCGATCTCTTTATTCCTTCTACGCAGGTCTAATATGTTCCGGATCAGTATCCTTGCATTTTCTTTCAAGGTGCTCTGGGGAAAACCCTTTATAACTTGCTGAAAACATTCAAGTGACCTCTCATAATCCCTTTGCGGATTATCAGGGTGGGCCCAGATAAGCCCCATATGATAAAGCGCACTATCTCCCGGCGGAATATTAGGAAAAAAGCCTAGTGCTTCCTCGTCTTCTTTTAACGCTTCTTTATAATTTCCCATTATCATGTATTTTTCTGCATTTTCAAGGTGTTCTTGGCCATTCCATCTTTTTTTCAGGTTCGAAGTAGTAGTGCATGCAATACCCATCAAAAAAATTGCTAATAAACTGGTACAGTAAAATAAAAAGTGCTTCCTTTTCCAGGTTTGCTTTTCACCCATATCTTACCTCCATAGCTATTAACAATGTGCCTTACAATATACAAACCCAAACCTGTGCCTCCGGCATGCAGTTTTTTAAATTTGTCGAATATCTCCTTTACACTTTCTTCCGGGATGCCATTGCCTGTGTCGGATACAGAAACTTCAATAGCCTTTTTATTATTAATGCATAAATGATTTGATTTATTTCCGTTTTTAAGGGAGGTTGTAATTACCACCTTCCCCCCTCTTGGTGTGAATTTTAAGGCATTTTCAAGCAGGTTATCAAGTACCTGTCCCAGCCTTCCAGGATCAATATTGGCGGGGGGTAATTTTTCGTCAAGGTTAATATTAAGGCTGATTCCCTGCCTTTCTGCTATCGGTCTTATCTTCGCAACCGTTCTTTCTATAAGTTGATGAAGGATATATTTTTCCGGGTGGTAATCCATGATGCCTGCATCCATGCGGGAGAGGTCAAGAATTCTATTTACCGAATTAATAAGCCTTTCACACTCTTCACCTATTATGCCAAGAAGCCTACGCTGTTTTTCCACCGGGCCTTTGGAAAGGCTATCAATGAGCAGGCTCGCCGCCTCCCTGATTACTGCCAGTGGTGTACGAAGTTCATGGGAAATATTTGAGATAAGATCTGCTCTAAAATCGTCAATCTCTTTCAGTCGACCGCACATTAGGTTAAAGGCGTCTGCCAGTTCTTCTATCTCAGGAGGGGAAGATACTGTAAGGCTCTTGTTAAATTTGCCTTTGGCAATATCTCTTGTTCCTTTTATCAGGAGAAGGATAGGGCGACTAACTGTTCTTGCATTGAGGAATGCGATAAGAATTGCCATAATGATAGCAGATATAGTCATGATTGCTGCGACTTTTGACGCGCGAGCGCCAATGTTTCCTGACATTTCTATCTTTCTGTTTACACTCGCTTTTGATGCCTCTACGATTTCTTCCAATTTCTGGGTTATCTGATTGAGAAGGTTGTCTTTTTCTGCCTGATATCCTTTATGTCTATATAGCCTGTTGGTTTCTATCAAATGAACTTCCTCTTGTACGATTGAAAGGTAATAGCTGTGCAATTCACAGATATCGGCAATCAATTTTTCTTTTTCGGGGTTGTCCTCAGAGATGCCTATTTGCTCCAGGTCCCCTTCAATGAATTTTTCAGTCTCAGAGAATTGTGAATAGAAGTCTTTGTCCTTAGAAATTAAATATTTTTTTTCGAAGCCCCTTTGCGATAAAACAGCATCTTTTAACCTGCTGGCTATTTTTATTGTTTCACCGTCAACAGATGTGATTGAACGGGTAATCTGATTCAGTTGATTGAGCCTCAAGGTGGCATAGATCCCAAGTGCGACAACAACCAGGAGGATGGCAAAATAGCCCAGTGTAAGTCTTTTAAAAATAGTAAATTTTTTCACAGGCATAAATAAACACCTGATATCTTAGATGATAAGTTAGTGCCCAAACGAAAGTTGTCTTTTTCGCCGATATATGCGTTGGGCTCAAATTTTAATCCTCTGAATATTTCAATATATTACTGCGGCTTAAATTTTGATCTGACGCAGAGATTGGCGAAAAAGACAGTTTTCGTTCGGGCACTAGTTAGAAGATCTTTGGTGGGCGATGGGAGACTCGAACTCCCGGCCTTTGGTTCCGGAGACCAACGCTCTATCCAACTGAGCTAATCGCCCAATTATCATTTGTATCAGCCTACGGAGGATGAGTACAGAGGACCAAGAAAAGACTAATATCTCAGTATATTATTCAAAAATAGTGACCGTCGTTAGGGTATATGGCAAACTGAAGCACGATATGGACTCGGCGAAGGCCCCTGACCCCCGGTGGACTGATACCATGAGTTTATATAGCTGTTTCTTTATATGAGGTCAAGAGGTGATAACCTTTTAACTGCAATTCAGGCACTACAGTCACCTGATTAAGTGATCGGAGGGTGAATATATCCCAAAGGCCTTTATTTCAGACATCGTAAATAATAACAGATTAAGAGGGAAAATTTGGACAAAACGCGCCATTTCTAATCAAAAAGGTATAAGCTCAATAAATAGGGGCATTACGCCGGATTGGGATAAGGATTGTGATATTTCTTTCAGGCGCTCTCTCAAAGTGCACTTGCAATATCCGGGCACATTCCTCGCAATGTTTAGAGAGCACCTGAAAGAAATGGCCAAATCCGTTGCCCCTAATTTATTGAGCAGATATTCAAAAAGTTTGGTTCAAAGGTTCAATGTTCAGAGGTTCAGAGGTTGGTCTCCTCATTTGACCCTGAACGCTGAACCCTGAAGCTCCTAACCCAGACCGACCAGATGTATAATTTTTGTGAAATTCCGCAGTATATAAAGATATACGGTCATTTTTATCTGATGAATGACGAGGTCTGAAATTAGATTGTATTGCTGAAAAATAAGGGCTTACTCAAAAATGAATTGACAGTGTAATTTGATTGCGTTATTATTATATTTAATATGTTACAAAGGGTGCTTTTCAACTGTTATGCGGGGTACCAAGATGGAAAAAGATAACGAAATTAATAGAGATGGCGAAGATATCCAGGAAGAACTCCTTGATTTTGAGTTCGACGAATTATCTGAAGATAAGGTTGTAGAGAAAAATGGAAATTCCTTATCAGATGACGAAATACTAGAACTTGTGGATATCGTTGAACCGGGAGAGGAGACTGAAGACCTGAATCTTGAAGACACTGCCAAATTGCTTGATGAAGAGGCCATTGAAGAACAGGTGCAACCTGGGGTAGGTCCTGGGGTGGTTTTAGATGAATTGGATAACTCTCCTGAAGTGGTTTTAGATGAATTGGATAACTCTCCTGAAGTGGTTTTAGATGAATTAGATAACTCTCCTGAAGATAGAGAAATTGGGAATCTGGAATCGGATCTTGATTCTGCGCTTGAAGGCCTGGAATTATCTGAAGAAGGGGCAGACGATTTTGAGTTTTTGGACAGTGCTGTTGATACTACGCTCGAACCGGAACAACCACCCAAGACCGAGGAAGAAGTCTTGCCTCCGGTAGAGGAATCGGTTGGGATATCTGAGGATAGGATCGAAGCTATAGTAGCAAAAGTGGTGCAGGATGTTGTTGAGAAGGTCGCGAGGGAAACCATGACAACAGTTGCAGAAAAATTAATTACTGATGCTATTAATGCACTTAGGGATAGCCTTGAATCTTCAGCGGACTAAAGCCTTTGATAAATTAAACTAAAGAACATTAGGGAGTTAAAACTGACCCGAGGGGTTGTAAATATTGCAACCCCTTTTTTGTTATAAACGAACAGTCGTAACAGTTTAGCCCTTTGGAATAAATTATCAGTGTATTGAAGGGCCGCCTGTTTTCAAAGGGCCAAACTGTTACGAACAATTTTTAATAAAAATGCGCCACCCCAACAGGGGAAATTTCTGCTAAAATTGACTTCAAGGAAGGGTTAATAAATGGTCAAAGAATTCATGACTAAGGGTTACGAACCAGGAGATGTCGAACAGAAGCTATATGGGTATTGGGAAAAAAATAATCTCTTTAAAGCAGAAGCCCGTTCTGACGCTGAATCGTTTTGCATTGTGATTCCTCCTCCCAATGTTACGGGGACATTACACATGGGTCATGCCATGAATATCACGCTGCAGGACATCCTTTGCCGGTACAAAAGAATGAAAGGGTATAACGTATTGTGGCAGCCTGGAACAGATCACGCGGGTATTGCCACGCAGAATGTAGTCGAAAAGGACTTGGTTAAAAAAGGCACAGATCGTCACGCCGTAGGACGTGATAAGTTTGTTGAACTTGTATGGGAGTGGCGAAAAAAGTATGGCGGAATGATCATCAATCAACTGAAGAGGTTAGGATGTTCGTGTGACTGGAGCAGGGAGCGTTTTACGATGGATGAAGGCCTTTCCAAGGCGGTGAGGGAAGTGTTTGTGGGCCTTTATGAGGAAGGGCTTATATATCGAGGTGATTATATCATCAACTGGTGTCCCCGGTGTCACACAGCCCTGGCTGATATTGAGGTAGAGCATGAAGAGATGGATAGTTATCTCTATTATATACGTTATCCTTTTGAGAAACAGGATGGTCATCTTGTTGTTGCCACGACCCGTCCTGAAACCCTATTAGGAGATACGGCTGTGGCAGTAAATCCGGAAGATGAACGTTATACTAATTTGTCAGGAATGAATGTGCTTTTGCCTGTGTTAAAAAAGCCGATTCCTGTTATTTTTGACAAGTACGTTGACACCAAATTCGGCACCGGAGCCCTGAAAATTACACCTGCCCATGACCAAAATGACTTTGAAATTGGTAATGCCCATCAACTTGAAAAAATTAAGGTTATCGATGAAAGCGGGAAAATGAATGAACTGGCCGGGCCTTATGAAGGCATGGACAGGTTTGAGTGTCGTGAAAAAATAGTGGAAGACCTGAAAAAAATCGGTTTATTGGAAAAAATAGAGCCTTATAGAAATGCTATTGGACATTGCTACCGGTGTAAAACCATGATAGAACCCATTCTTTCAAAACAATGGTTTGTAAGAGTAAAACCCCTTGCTGAAAAGGCGAGCAAGGCTGTTAAAGAGGGAAAGACAAGAATACATCCCCATAGCTGGGAAGGAGTCTATTTTGAATGGATGGACAACATCAGAGACTGGTGCGTTTCAAGACAAATATGGTGGGGGCACCGTATACCAGCCTGGTATTGTAAGGAGTGTGGAGAGGTAAATGTGGCAAGAGAGGAACCTGAGGTCTGCCGGTCATGTCGTAGTCAAAAACTTGTCCAAGAGACCGATGTCCTTGATACATGGTTTAGTTCAGCCCTGTGGCCCTTTTCAACTCTCGGATGGCCTGACTCAACTGATGAACTCAGTACTTTTTATCCGACATCAACCCTTGTAACAGGTTTTGATATCCTCTTCTTCTGGGTGGCAAGAATGATGATGATGGGGTTGCATTTTATGGGAGATGTTCCTTTCAAAGATGTATATATCCATGCACTTGTCAGGGATGCAGAAGGAAAAAAGATGAGCAAATCAAAGGGAAATGTAATTGATCCCCTTGATGTAATGGATCAATTTGGGACAGACGCCTTTCGTTTTACACTGGCGGCCTTGGCGGCCCAAGGCAGGGATATCAAGCTGTCCGAAGAAAGGATATTGGGCTACCGCCATTTTGTAAACAAGATATGGAATGCCGCTCGTTTCGTTACTATGAATCTGGATGCTGCAGAAAATAAGGGCGAAAATGACAGGGTTTATTCACTACCTGATCGCTGGATTTTGGCAAGGATTGCAGAAGTCAGCGATGAAATAGCACAGGCCATTGAGGCTTATCGCTTTAACGACGCAGCAGGAATCTGCTATCAATTCATATGGCATGAGTTTTGTGATTGGTATCTGGAGATGAGCAAGCAGGGTCTTTACGGAAATAATAAAGCCCTTGAAGAATCGACAAAGGCCACAATATATGAAGTATTTATGGCCACGCTGAAGATCTTGCATCCTTTCATGCCCTTTGTTACGGAAGAAATATGGCAAAAGCTTCCGGGGACAAAGGGGAGTATTATGAAGGCGGAATTTCCCAAGGCCTCGGACTTCATAAGGGATGAAAGCGCAAAAAGAGAAATGGAATTGCTCATGGGGGTCATCATCGGGATTCGTAATATCAGAGGTGAGATGAGTATCCCTCCTTCCAAAAAGGTCAGCATACTAATTGATATGGCTGATAAGGAAGAAGGAGATGTTTTAAACCGTAATGTGGGGTACATTAAGAGCCTTGCCAAGGTAGATAATGTGACTATTGGATCTGAGATAGAAAAACCAAAGGCATCAGCAACCGCACTATTTGGTCAAAGCCAGGTTCATGTGCTTTTAAAAGGGCTAATTGACTTTGAGGAAGAAAGGAAAAGGCTGCAAAAGGAAATCACAAAGATAGAAAGGGATATCGGGGCATCTAATAAAAAACTTTCTAACAAAAGGTTCTTGAAAAATGCCCCTGATGAAATAGTGGAAAAGGTAAGAGATAAGGTTGGAACCTTGTCCCTTAAGCTGGAGAAGTTGAATCAAAATCTTCATTTTTTTGATATACTTAATGATTGACGTCCACGTAAAAACGACTTTTTTGTTCTGTAGGCCCCTGATTTATTGAGCAGATACATTCTTGTTGATTTGTAGCTATTCAGGTTCAATTGTACCTGATGACAAACAGGGGTTAGCTCCCACTTCTATAGGAGTTAACCCCCTTTTTTTAGCCCCTGATTAGCCTTGGAATTATCATATGATGGTGCGGACAAATGGATACGGGATTTTGGTAGACACAACCCGCAAAAGCGACAAGGTATTTTCTAATATCGGGCAAAGAGACAACCTCGTCAATAAAACCCTTGTTGGCACAGTATATGGGGCGAGAATTATCATGATACTGTTGTGCCAGTTTGTTCATTTTGTCGATAACCGGTTGAAGAGGGTGCCCGGCGTCCTTTTCTTTGACCAGTCTCCTTGAGAATGAGGCAGCGGCCGCTGTCTCTCCATGCATAACATAAATCTCGGTCAGTGGTGTACCCAAAGTAAAGGCATTGTGATTATTTGCCGTAGGCCCTCCCATTATATAATGGGCAGCCGCTGTTCCCTTTCTCAAAACGATTAACATCATTGGCACATCTGTCTGTTCGTTGGAATATATCAGTGATTGTCCCAGCCCCAGCAATTCGGCCTTTTCGGCGATATCTCCCACGTCAATACCGCTGGTATCTTGTATCCATACGATGGGGACTCGGTCTCGGCCGCAGTGTGTGACAAATTCATTCATCTTTATCAATCCCTGTCGATAAAGTTTTCCACCAATGCCTGGGTAGTCCGCATATTCAGGATACTTTGGGCCAAGAAATCCCTGACGATTTCCAATGAATGCAACAAGTAAACCGTCGATTTTGGCTAGGCCCGTATATACCTCCGGTCCATAGTCAGGCCTGAATTCCATATGCTCACTGTTATCAAAAAGGCGGGCAAGGACCTCGTCAAAATTATAGGCCTTTTTCTGGTTGAAGGGCATAAGGTAATTTATTTCTTCCCCTAAGAACCTGGGTTCCTTCGGCTCAGCAACACGGAAAAAGTTGGGATCATAGGCCGGGCACATGGCTACATATTTTTTAAGGGCGTCAAGGACTCCTTCCTCTGTGTCGTATACCTCCTTGAAAAAACCTGTTTCGTTAAAGTGTATTGGAACGCTGCCGGGAGGAACCTGCTTGAAATGCCGTGTTGCCTCAATAAGCGCTTCAGCGCCTTCTTCATCAAAAGAACCTTTTGGGCTCATACCTCCAACGATACCACCACCCCCCACGGCTATGTTTGCGTTCTTATGGGCCAAAAGGATTGTGGGGCTAATCCCTTGATACCCTCCGCCGGCCGGGTTTGTACCGTAGATACCGGCAATCACAGGAACGCCGAGTTTTTCAAGTTCGGCATGGCGGTAAAATGTTGTACCATTTCCTCTCCGGTTCGCATATACCTCTTGCTGCTCTGTCAGTTTCACACCACTGCAGTTTACGATCCATACCAGAGGCACATGGAGCCTCTTGGCCATGTCAGTGACCCTTAGCTGGTTATCTGCTTGTCCGGAAATCCATGCCCCTGCCATGACCTTGTTATCAAATCCAATGACCACGGTCCATTTGCCGTTTATCTTAGCAAGGCCGTCAATTACTCCCGTTGTTCCCTCCTCATTTGATAATGGATTGTACAGTGTATGGAGAGGACACCATGTTCCAGGGTCAACCAGATATTTTATCCTTTCCCAGACAGTTAACTGTCCTCTCTGTTTGATTTTTTCAGCTGGAATCCCGGCATTTTTAACGGCTTCTAGGGCATCGGAAACCTGATTTTCAACTTCTTTTATTTTGTCTATATTGTCCTTGCCGTCTTCCTTTTGTTTGTCGGTAACTGTTTTCCCAAAAGGTGTCATTTTTTCAAAATAGGGTCTCATTTTTGCCTCCCTTATATTGCTCAGTTAAAAATAAGCATTTTGTGGTTAATAACTTCGCATTCAACCTTGTCCGAGATATTACGCCTGAATTGAGCCCCAAGGGTTTTATCTGTTGGCTTTTCTAATGCCAAGCTGGTCTAATGCAATAATCCATTTGCAGATATTCGTAGATCCCTCGACCATAAAGTATGGAGGTGTGTCCCGATAATATCGGGCAATCGGATACTCAGTGGAATACCCATAGGCACCCATGATTCTCATGGCCATGTTAGAGGCCTTGACCGCAATTTCTCCTGCCAGGTACTTAGCATGGGCGACTTCCAATGTGTTTCCTAACTGGCCTTGATCCTTTTGCCATGCAGCCTTATAAACAATTAAACGGGCTGCCTCGATCTCGCTTGCAACCTGCGCAATTATATCCTGGTTCATCTGAAATTGACCAATAGGTTTGCCGAACTGTTCCCTCTCCTGACAATAGGAGGTCACTGAGTCAAGGCATGCCTGTGCCAAACCAATACCCCCTGCCGCAGCCGAGAGGCGTGATTGGTTTAAAGATCCAAATACGATTTTTGCACCATCTCCAGGTTTTCCCAATATATTCTCTTTAGGTATCCTTGTTTCTTCGCAGTAAATTTCACCTGTAGGAGTAGATCTGGTGCCCATCTTATCAAGGTCCGTGGTTGTGACTCCGTTGAAATTTTTTGGTTCAAGAACAAAGGCAGAGAGGCCTTTCCCCCTGGCCTCCTTGTCTGTATATGCATAGTAGATGATTGCGTCCGCGGCACTTGCGTTGGAGATCCAGGTCTTTGTGCCGTTTATGAGCCAGTAGTCTCCTTTATCGACGGCAGTGGATTTCAAGGACATAACGTCAGAACCAGCATTCGGCTCTGTAATGGCAAAACAACCTACAAGTTCCCCGCTTACTAATTTAGGGATATATTTTTTTTTGACCTCATCGCTTCCATATCTTAAAATAGTAAATGCGCAGCCAAAGGTCTGCATATTCATCTGAACTCTCAGAGAACTGGATACCCGCGCAATTTCTTCAGTGAGTATAATGCCGGCCAGCCACCCCATCTCATTGCCACCATATTCCTCTGTAATTACTGTGCCGAAAAAGCCCAACTCTCCCATGGGTTTTATGGCCTCTTTATAAGGAAAATAGTGGTTTTCATCCCATTCATCCGCAAACGGTGCAATTTTCTCATCCATAAACCCTTTGGCCGTATCGCGGAGCATTTGTAATTCCTCGCTTAATGCAAAATCCATAACCGCACCTCCTTTTCCATGCAAAATGATTCAAATAGTATTTTTGATATAGTATTTTTGGTATTTCTTAAAGGCGCTCTTAAAAAAAGTGCACTTGGAATATTCTTGTGAAGTGCCCGGATATTTAAGGTTTTCAGCAAATAACCCCCTGGTGCTACACCAAATTTTTCTAAAACCCCAAATATCCGGGCCAAGTCCTCGCAAGATTTAGAGAACGCCTGAAAAAAATTGACTAATCCGTTGCCCCCAATTTATTGTGTAAATATTATAATAGTGTATTGATCGATTATTGGCAACATATTTATTTACATTGTAGCTACATTTTAACTATTTTTTAGAGTATCTCGTAACCGTTCACGGTTTACAGTTATCGGTTCACGGTTGAAAAAACAGAAGGTAGAGGAGAATTATGGGGTCCTCTTTTGAAGATTTGGAAGTTTGG
>Ga0209013_10004304_pt1 | contig 12506 bp, 6 predicted proteins | sample Cruoilmetagenom2_FD_187291 | JGI IMG/M metagenome (GOLD analysis project Ga0209013, IMG submission 187291) | Oil polluted marine microbial communities from Coal Oil Point, Santa Barbara, California, USA - Sample 2 (SPAdes) (version 2) | ecosystem: Environmental > Aquatic > Marine > Oil seeps ...
CAACGTCCTCATAGTAGCCGGGGGAGAAGATCTCGTTAAAGACCCCGACCTCGGCGACGGCCGCCGTGCGCAGCATCATGGCGGCGCCGGTCACGAACTCGACCTCGAGCTCCTCGTCGAACTCGCCAGGTCGTTCGGGTTCATGGTGGCCGTGGTGGAGACCCGCCATCCGCGGTCTCTCGAGGTAGCCGCCCGCGTGCTGGATGCGCCCGTCGTCCGGATAGAGGATCTTCGCACCGAGAGCCCCCGCTCGGGGGTAGCGGTCAAGGGCGTCCGCGAAGGCCGCGAGACAACCCGGCTCGAGGGCTGCGTCCTGGTTGAGGAGGAGGACACCGTCCGCCGGGTCGAGGTCCCCGATGACGATTTCGAGACCCCGATTTGCACCTGCGACGAAGCCGGTGTTGGTGTCGAGCCGAAGCACCTCGAGGCGGGCCCCGCGCTTCTCGATGGCCGCGCGGCGGCTTTCGGCGATTTTGACCGTACCGTCTGTGCTGCCGTTGTCGACGACCACGAGGTCGGGTACGGTCTCCTGCGATTCGATGGAGTCGAGGCACTCAGCGATCCACCGCTCGCCGTTCCAGGTGACGACCACCACCACAAAATGCATCGGCGCCCCAATCAGTCGCTCTCCAGCCGCGAGAAGGCCTCGGCGACCGCAGTCATATCGCGGTGAAGGTCAGCCCAGAGGTCTTCGAGGCGGTTTTTCTGGGCGGCGAGGTCCGCGATGGCCTGATGAAGCTCTGAGCTGTCGCTTTGGAGCGCTGAGGAGGTGTCCCGAAGCTTGGAATGATCGTCTTGGAGTTCGGTCAAATGGCCGCGGGTCCGTTCGGCATCCCCTTGAAGGGTTTCGATGTCGCCGGTCGCTCTGATCTTCGCGTTTTCGAGAGATTCGATGTGGGACGTAATGGTGGCATGCATCGACGCCAGCTCGTCGTGGAGCCCGGCGTGTTCCTCGACAACCTGCCTGACACGGGTCAGTTCCGTGTCAGTACTCACCTTCGCGTTTTCGAGTGATTCGATGTGAGACGTGACCGTGGCACGCATCGACGCCAGCTCCTCATGGAGCCCGGCGTGTTCCTCGACAACCTGCTTGACACGGGTCAGTTCCGTGTCAGTACTCACCTTCGCGTTTTCGAGCGATTCGATGCGGGACGAGATCGTGGCACGCATCATCGCCAACTCGTCGTAGAGCCCGGCGTGTTTATCTATCACCAGTTCGAGTTGGGCGTGTTTCGTGTCATTTCTGACTTTCGCGTTTTCGAGCGATTCGATGTGGGATGAGATCGTGGCACGCATCGACGCCAACTCCTCGTGCAGCCCTGAGTGTTCGTCGACCACCTGCTCGAGCCGGGTCAATCTCGTGTCATCCTCGCGAAGGTGCGTGATGATCTGATGTTGTCGTTCCTCGAGTGAACCCACCATCCGACGTCGAAATGGAGAGAGAAGCGCCGTGAACATTCTTGCAAGAGGCCCCGGTGGCCGTTCGGTTCCACCCCCCGTCTCGGACTCTTCGAAAGGCGATCGCAGAGCACGCGGTGTGTTGGCGGATTCGTCCACGTCTTGCAGTCCTTTCGCGGTTCCAGTCCCGAGGTTAACATCGCTGACGTTGCGTGGGAATTCCGGCGGCGCCAACGTGCTATTCTTCTCGTCGGCGAACAGACTGAAGTATTCGTCCGAAAACAATGGTAATAAACGCCTTTACGATCTCCTCGAACAACTACCTTGGGATGGCGCGGGTGTTTGCCGACTCGTACCTCGAGCACCACCCGGGATCCCGGGTTTTTGTGTGTCTGGTTGATCGGCTCGATGAACGGGTGCCGTACGAGGATTTTCCCTTCGAGATCATCCTGGCGGAGGACCTCGGCATCCCGGAGTTTAAAAACCTTGCGTTCCGCTACGACATTTTGGAGTTAAACACCGCCGTCAAGCCTTTTGTCTTCAAATACCTGCGCGACAAAGTTGGTCTTGACCGGGTTTTCTACTTCGATCCGGACATCCTCGTTCACGACCGTCTCGGACGGCTGGAAGAGGCATTGGGCAGCCACCAGGCCGTATTGACTCCGCACCTGACGGAACCCCTGGACAACCTGTGCCGTCCGCCCGAGCGGGTCATCGGTATGTGTGGCGTGTACAACCTCGGGTTCGTTGGGTTGCAGCTGAACGACGGCACGAGCGGTTTCCTCGACTGGTGGTGCGATCGACTTTACCGCTACTGCATCGTTGATCTGGCCAACGGGATGTTCGTTGATCAGAGCTGGATGGATTTCGCCCCTGCCTACCTTGAGTCAGTGGCCATCGTCCGCGATCCGATCTTCAACATCGCCTATTGGAACCTGCCGCACCGGCGGCCGGTGCGGGTTGATGACCACTGGGAGGTCGAAGGCAACCGAGTGGGTTTCTTTCACTTCAGCGGCGTCGATCTCAACAACCTCGACATCATCAGCCGCCACCAGGATCGGGTCGATCTGTGGTCGCGGCCCGAGTTGAGGCCCCTATTCGAGGAATACCGGGATCTCGTGGATCGAAGCGGCCAGGAGGAGCTCTGCGAGATTCCTTACCACTACGAGACCTTCGCTGGCGCTGACATCGCCATACCGTGGGTCGCGCGAATCGCGCTTCAGGAGACGGATCCGCAAGGCTTGAGATGGCCGGATCCCTTCGTCGTGGACACCGACGACAGCTTTCTGGCATGGCTTGCGGAGCCGTTGGAGCTCTGTGGTCAGACAGTCAACAGGACGGCGCTGTATCTGTGGCAGGAGCGGCTGGATGTAAAAAAGGAGTTCCCGGATCTGGTGGGGGAGGGCCGCGATCTCCCGCGATTCCTAGAGTGGTTCGTTGCCAAAGGAATCCTCGAAGAAGGACTCCACGACATCTTTACGGAAGCTTTCCCCTCCGCACCGGCTGTGGTTGAACCTGATCCGCTTGTCGCGGAGATTGAGGAAGTGGCACGCTTCGATCTCTCGGATCCGGGCGAGCGGACCGCCTGGCTGAACGAGCCGGTCGACGATGGCGCCGAGCCGGTGTTGACCCGGCTGTCGATGGTGATCCACCGGGCGTGTCCGGACGTCGCAGCAGAGTACCCCGAACCCCTCGGCCGGCAAAGGCAGCAGTTCGCATATTGGTTTGCGTTAGAGGGTAAGCGTTCTTACGGTCTGCATGGCGATCTCGTGGCCCCGGTCTGCCGTACGCTGCCACCGAAAAGCCGGATGTCTCTGAGACTCAAGGAGCTCGTCAATTCCCGGGTCGAGACACCGCGCCGCCCCGCCCCTCCCCCAACCGAGACTGAATTTTCATCGCCGACAGCGCCCGATGCCTCGCCGTCTTCGATACCCGGGACTCGGGTTTTCCAAGAGATGGGGCGGACCCTGCGCGCATCGCCGTCGGCCGGTGTGAACCTGGTGGGCTATTTCGAGGGTTTCGAAGGTGTCCGGAGCTTTGCGCCGGCGATTCGTGAGGCTCTCCGGGTATCCGATATACCCCATGTCGCCGTCTCGCTCGATCACGATCTTCCGGACCAAATGACGAGTGCTCGGCTCCGCCACCACACCGGTGCGCCGTTCCCGGTGACTGTGTTGGCGCTTCCACCGGAGAAGTGGCAGAGCGTGTTGGAGCGACTGCCCGTGGGTTGCCGCCTCGGGTCTCGCGTGATCGGCTACTGTTCCGTTCTCATGGAGTTCCCGTTCCCATCCGGATTTGCGAATGGAGTTGACGAGGTATGGGTTCCGACCGAGGAAATGGCACTCAAGCTGTCGGGCGTTCTGCCAATACCTGTCCGGGCTGTTCCACCGTATTTGGCCGGGCCGGCGGGTACAAACGGCCGTAACTCCTTGGGTCTCGACCGGAATCGCTACTGGTTCTTGGCCCTGGGCTGCGGATCGAGCGAGGAGGACGACCTCGCGACTTCGTCGGCGATTGAGTGCGTGCGACATCTTCAACGCGAGGGTGGTGAGCGCATCGGCCTCTGTCTGGCAGTCGGGCCGATGAAACGCGACCTCGAGCGCCAACTCAGGCACCTTCCCATATTCGTGTTCAGCGAACCGATTTGTGAGGATGCCCGGCGCCGGCTGGTATTCGAGTGTGACGGGTATTTCGATCTCAACTCCAAACCGATGCTTGAGCCGATCCAGCTCGAAGCTATGATGCACGGCTTGCCAGTGATCTCGGTGTGGTCGGGCGGTTCTTCCGTCTCACGACCGGCCGAGGGTTCACCGCCGGAAGTGCCTGAAAATCGAAAACTGGATATCGAGCGGGCGGCACGGGCGATGCGCGCTGCAGCAGAAGCTTCAAACATCAACCAGAATGAGAATGCAGCGGCTCGAGAACCCGCCATCGCTTGTGCCGATATGGAAAAGGTGGCCGGTACCTGGAAAAGAGAGGTGGGGCGAATTGTTGGAGGGCGTTCTCAGGTCATGGGAGGGCCGTGAATTGAGCTACCTTGAGGCCGTTAACGCGACTCGGCGGTTTGCGGCAGGGGAGCGAGCCTCCGGCCGATTTCTCTTCACCAGGATCAGTGCAGCGAGTCTCCTCCTTGGGTTGATCGTTTGCTCGGGCGCTTGTTCGAAAGGTGATGAGGGTGTTCCGGACGAAGGGTCCAGAACTGAGCTGCCGCGCACTTCGGGGGCGATCGTCGATAACCAGGTAACTGCCTACGACTTTGGTGTGCACTCCTATGGTTTTGATGGACTCGGGGGATCTCTGTTGCCTGGCGACGGCTGGGCGCAGGACGAGTGGTGGACGGAGGAGTCGTTCGCATGGGTTGCAGGGACGACTGCCACATTGTGGTTTGGCCGACTGAATGCTGACGAGCCCATGGAATTCCGCGCATCCTGTCGCGCCCTGGCATATGAGGGCGCGCCGAAACAGGAGTTGACAGCGTCTGTCAACGGCCGGGAGGTCGGAACCGCGACCATCGGCAGCCGATGGCAAGATGTGCAGTTCGATATCCCGGTTGAATCCCTGAAACCAGGCTTCAATCTTGTCCGCCTCGATCTCGCTTGGTCGCGGAAACCCGCAGACGTCGGGTTGAACAACGATCGCCGAGATCTGTCAGCTGCATTCCGATGGATCGCGGTGGTCGAGGCGCCGCGCGGGGGAGATTGCCCTCCCGGCGACAGGTTGACCAGGTTCGATCAAGAGTCTGGTGTGTTGACATTTTTTCCGGATGCCAGCGTCGCAATCCCAGTTCCAGCGCAGTCGCGTTTGACGATGCGTCTCGAGGTTCCGCCGGGGGGGCGGGCGCCCGATTTGTTGACGGTGAACTTCGAAAATCCGGACGTTGGCTGGCAAGAAATTTGGCAGGGTTCGTTGGACACTGGGTCTGATCATGAGGTGGTGGTGGAGAATACGGATAATCGTCCACACCTGGTGCAGATCTCCAACGTTGGCCGCGGCAATCGGCGACCGTGCGGCGAGGCGGCGACCTCGTTAGTGTGGCGACCGGACGTCTTTCGGATCGAGCCGATTGCCGAGCCGCCGTCAGGGCGGATGCCCCATGTGTTTCTCTACGTGGTTGACACGGTTCGGACGGACGCGCTGGCACTTTACGGCGGGACTCGTCCGACTTCGCCGGCTCTGGAGAAGTTTTCTCGCGATGCTGTGGTGTACCGAAATGCGATCACTGCGAGCACGTGGACTTTGCCGTCGGTTGTATCCATTCTGACCGGCGTCTATCCGTTCCGGCACGGTGTCATGCAGGGAAACGTGAAGCTCTCGTCAGAGACGCCGTACCCGACTCTGGCAACTCTGTTGAGCCATGCCGGATTCGACACCGTTGGGATCTCGCAGTCATTTGTCGTCGGCCCGAAGTTCGGCGTGGACATCGGGTTTCAACGATTCCTGTTCAACAACCAGCTCAACGGACGGTTGCTCCGCACAGGGAGGGTTCGTCGTTCTCTCACAGAGTGGCTGCTCAACGAGCACGATTGGGGAAGATCGGTTTTTGGTTACGTCCACACAGTTGGCCCGCACGCACCGTACCGACCGACCGGCGTTTTTCGGCAGTACGCAGATTCCGTCCCGGGCGCCCTGCCCGAGGCCGAGTACCGTCCGGCGAAGTTCGTCACCAACGGATATGGAAATGACCCCAACGAGGTAGCACACCTTCGGGCCCTGTACGACGGCGAGGTCCAATATGCAGATGACGAGTTCGGCCGGTTTGTAGAAGAGTTGAGGTTTTTCGGCCTGTACGACGACAGCCTGGTCGTGTTCATGTCCGACCACGGCGAGGAGTTCTCCGAGCACGGGGGCTTCGATCACGGCCGGACGGTTCATCAAGAGGTCGCCAGGGTGCCGTTGATCGTTAAGTACCCGCTGCGAAAAGGTGCTGCCGGCCGGGTCGTCGACCAACGGGTGAGCACGGTCGATGTGTTCGCGACGATCGCCGAGGCTGCGGGCATTGACCTCGGCCGGTTGGTCGTGGATGGGCACCACCTACCTCTCGAAGAGACCGAAGCAAATGCTACTCGGGAAACCGCCGATCGTCGGCTCATTCTCTCAGAGCTGGATGTGGTGGCCAACGAGGTTTACAGGGCGGTGAATTATCGAGGGCTGTGGGCAGGATCGACGAAGTGCATCGAGAACCTCACGGGTTACGATCGTTTTGGAGAACCCGAACCGCAGCTTCAGGTCTTCGACCTCGAAGCCGACCCCGGCGAGATGGCGCTGCTGCCCGGTGACGATCCGTTGTACGACGTGTGTCGCGAGTGGTTGGCCGGCTGGGCGCGGATCATCGAGGACGGCTCTCGGGAGGCCGGAGCCGGAACCCGGTCGTCCGAGGAGACCCTCGAAATGCTGCGCTCGCTCGGGTACATCAAATGAGCTGGTCGCCGTTCATTGCCGGCCGCAGCAGGAAGCTCGTGAGATATGCGGGCTAGAGGCGAATCGTGACGGTGGAGCTTGGGATCAATGTTTACGGGTACGTTTACGCCGAGAGCGGCGTCGGTGAACACACGAGGCTTTTGATCGCGTCGCTCAAAGAGGCCGGGATACCGTACACGGTCGTGCCGATCACCAGCACCCTGAGCCGCCAGGAGCACGCCTTCTCCGACCGCGGATTCGGCGAGCCTGTTTTCCCGGTGAACATCGTTGGGGTCAATGCCGATGTATTTCCCGAGTTCGTCGATCAGGTCGGCCGTTCGGCCCTCGACGGCAAATACACCATCGGGCTTTGGGCCTGGGAAATCGAGCGCTTCCCAGACTGGATGGCGGAAAGCGGTGAGTTCGTCGACGAGGTGTGGGCGAACAGCTCGTTTTCGGCCGCCGCGATCGCCCAAAAAGTCGACCGGCCGATATTCCCGTTTCCGCTTCCGATCTCGGCTCCGCAGGCGCGGATTCGTTGCCGCGCCGAGATGAGGCTTCCGGAGGGGCCGCTATTCCTGTTCTGCTTCGATATCGATTCGGTCATTCGGCGCAAGAATCCGGAGGCAGTAATCCGTGCGTTCGTACGGGCGTTTTCGGAAGGTGAGGGTCCTGCGTTGCTCGTCAAGACGGTCAACGGTGATCGTCACGGCGATGTGGTGGAAAGGCTCAATAAACTGTCGGGAAACAGGCGTGACGTCATCATCAGAGACGGATACCTCTCAGCCGAGGAGCAGGCCGCACTCATGGATTCGTGCGATGCTTACGTGTCGCTGCACCGTGCCGAGGGTTTCGGACTGACGCTTGCTGAGGCCATGGCGCTCGGCAAACCGGTGATCGCGACCGGGTACTCCGGAAACCTCGACTTCATGACGCCAACCAACTCCTATCTAGTGCCCTATGAGATGGTCTCCGTCGGCAGTGAATGTGAGCCCTACCCCGCCGCCGCCAAATGGGCAGAACCGGATATTGATGCAGCAGCGGAGTTGATGCGGCGAGTTGTCGCCGATCCCGATGAGGCGATGAGAGTCGGGTTGCGCGGGCGTATTGAGGTCGAACGACTGCATGGTCCGGCGGCACGCGGACGCGTAATCAGGGAACGCCTACTGGAGGTCTTGAGTTGACGGAGTGTCAGAGGTCGGCCTCCGGGCTATTCCCACGCCTGGGTCAATTCCGGGCGATGCGCCGTGTGTTGAGTTTCGCTATCGGCATGGTTGTGGCCCTGGCAAGCGGCTGCGCGGTTCCGACTGATCGGCAGGGACCGAACGCGGCCGGTCGGCCACAGCCGCTTGCTAATCTCCTCCTGATTGTCGTTGACACGCTGCGGGCCGACCACGTGGGATCATTCGGGGGTGCTGCCTTGACGCCGTCAATGAATGTCCTGGCTGAAGGCGGCGTCCGGTTTGACCGGGCGTATGCCCACATCCCGGTGACCGGGCCGAGCCACGCGAGCATCTTCACGGGCGTCACTCCGGCGGCACACGGTGTGGAAAGAAACGCTCAGGCGCTTGACGAGTCGTTCACAACTATCGCCGAGGTGCTTGCATCGCGAGGTTTGAGGACTGGAGCTGTCGTCAGCCTCGGCGTGATGGCTTCGAAGTTCGGCTTCGGACAGGGATTTGAGCAGTACGACGACGCGTTTGATCTGCAGTGGTTTCGACCGGCCGAGGAGATCACCGACTCGGCTCTCGCGATGATCGGCGGTTGGCCGCGAGAAGATCGTTTTTTTGCTTTTGTGCACTATTCCGACCCGCACGAACCCTACGCCCCGCCCGGACTCGAATATCCGGAGCTGGATGTTGTAGTAGACGGTTCGAAGGTCACAACTGTTCGTGTCAATGGCCTCGGAAATCGAGTTTCATTGCAGCTGCCCCCCGGGCGTCATGAAATCCGTTTCGAGATGGTCAACGCCAAGGAGCCGCCGAGCATGACGTTTCAGCAGCTCCGCCTCGTTGGTCCAAAGGTAAAGCTGCTGATGGCCCGAGGTTGGAGGGCAGCAGCAGGCACGCCACCGCAGAATGCGAATTACTCCACTTCGATGCCGGCCACACTGTCGGCGGTTGTCGGTGGCGACGACGCGACGGAAGTTCCGTGCACCCTGAAGTTCTTTGCCAGCGAGAAACTCACCACGGCCGTCGCACGGGAGCGGTACCGGCTCGAGGTGGAATACGCCGATCGGCAGATCGGCCGCCTGCTCGACAGTCTCGAAAGGGCGGGCCGGCTCACGGACACCGTGGTCGTCATCACCTCAGATCATGGCGAGGGCCTGGGGGAGCACGGGCTGATTGGTCATATCCACCAGCTTTACGACTCACTGATCCGGGTGCCGTTAATCGTGGTGGCGCCCGGTGTCTCTCGCCGGGGGCTGGTCGTAACGGCTCCGGTTCGCCACGTCGATCTTCGTCCAACCCTGTTCGGCCTCCTCGATGTCGAGGACCCGACGCCCGGTGTCGGGGTCGACTTCGGAGCATGCCTTCCCGGAGAGTCGGCCCCACCGAATGTGACGCACCTCTGCATGACATACAAGCCGCTCGCGCGCGAGAATCTCTATGGTCTGATCATCGATTCACGCAAACTGATCAGAAACGAGGAGACGGGTGAAGTCGAGCTCTACGAGCTCGAGTTTGACCCGGGCGAGATCAATAATCTCGCGGTCGAGCGCCAGGATCTGAGTCACGAAATTTCGAAGTTGAGTTTCACCCTGGACAGCATTTTGATGAAGGGGCGCGGATCGATCGCGCCTCCGCCATCGCCGGAGCCTCTCGGGCAGGACGACAAGGAAATGCTGGAAGCGCTTGGATATGTGCAGGAATGATCCAGATCTGGAATCGTACGGGTGGTTGTGGTTTCTTCTATCTTGCGGCGCTGGTGCTGTTGGCCGTGACGCCGGTGGTTGCGGCGCCTGCACCCGCCGCCGATGGCGACCGGCTACAGGCCACGTTTATCGACGGCATCGTTCCGGGTGACACCACCAGGATCGCCGTACGCTGGAAGGGCGGCAGCAGCGAGGCGCTGCTCGACATCTGGGTTGACTTCGACGCCGACGGCTCCTGGTCGGACGAGTTCGAGCACGTGGTGGTGGGTGTTCCCTTGATTGAGGAGATCCAGGTATTTACGCTCCAAATCCCGGCCGATGCGACAACCGACTGCCGAACCTCAGTGCGGTTTCGAGTCACCGAGCTCGCGGGAGGGGTGTGGGAGTCCACCGAGGCGGTGCTCGAGAGCAACTGTATCTGGGAGAGTGGTTTTGAGTACACCGATCTCCAGGACACAGTGCATGCGCTGGCTCTGTACGACGACGGCAATGGTGCCGCGCTCTACGTCGGTGGCCGCTTTGTCAATGCCGGCGCGACGGGTGGTGCCAGCTACATCGCCCGGTGGGATGGGGGCGAGTGGTTGCCGCTGGATGGTTCGACCGGCAGCGGCACTGACAATACGGTCCGCAGTCTGGCGGTGCATGATGACGGCTCCGGTCAGGCACTCTACGCAGGTGGTTACTTCACGACCGCAGGGGGGGTGACGGTCAACGGGATCGCCCGGTGGGACGGCAGTGAGTGGTCCGCACTTGCCGGTCCCTCGGGTACCGGAATGGCCAGTTATCCGGTGTTTGCTCTGGCGGAGTTCGACGACGGGAGCGGCACCGCTCTGTACGCGGCTGGAAACTTTTCGGCTGCAGGGGGTGTCACGGTCAACAACATCGCCCGGTGGGACGGCAGTGGGTGGTCCGCGCTTACCGGGCCCTCGGGTACCGGGTTGGGCTGGGGTGGCGCATCGGTGCGGGCTCTCGTCGAGTACGACGACGGGAGCGGAGCGGCGTTGTATGCGGCCGGGGGTTTCTCCAGGGCGGGAGGAAAAAGCGTGTCCAATATCGCCCGGTGGGACGGCACCGAGTGGTCTGCTCTGGTTGGGTCGTCCGGTGAGGGCGTGGGGCCTTCTGCGACGAGCCTCGTCGTGTTCGACGACGGTAGCGGCCCGGGGTTATATGTTGGTGGCTCGTTCGGAGTTGCCGCCGGCTCGTTGGATATCAAGCGGGTCGCCAGGTGGGACGGCAGCGACTGGTCCGGCCTCACCGGTTGGCCCGACCATCTCTACGACACGGTGAACTCCCTGGAGGTGTTTGACGACGGCAGCGGCCCGGTACTCTACGCCGCCGGCGTCTTCACCAGCACCTATAGCGGGGTGACCCTGAACCGGGTTGCCAGGTATGACGGTAGCCAGTGGACGGCCGTGACCGGTCCTGCAGGGAACGGCACCGACGGCGAGGTGACAGTGTTGGCAGCTCTTGACCCCGGTGGCGGCGAATTGCTGTTTGCCGGCGGTTCGTTCAGGAACGCTGGCGGCGTTCTCGCCAACCGTATCGCCGGCTGGGACGGGATGTCATGGGCAGCACTGCCCGTGGTCCCCCATGCCGGTCTCGACGACGAGGTGGAGGCTCTGGTGGTGTACGACGACGGCGGCGGTCCGGCGTTGTATGCGGGCGGCTCCTTCACCGAGGCGAGTGGCGCGGTTGTCTCACACGTGGCGAGGTGGGGCGGTACGGTCTGGACTGCCCTCACCGGCCCCTCGGGCACCGGCACAGACGGTCCAGTCAGCGCCCTGGCGGTGTACGACGATGGCGGCGGTGAGGCCCTGTACGCAGGTGGCCTCTTCAACACCGCGGGTGGTGTTACGGTCAACCGCATCGCCCGGTGGGACGGCTCCGGGTGGTCGGCCCTGACCGGCCCCTCGGGCACCGGCACCTCGTACGAAGTTCATTCCCTTGCGGTGTACGACGACGGCGGCGGTGAGGCCTTGTACGCAGGTGGCGGCTTCAACACCGCGGGTGGGGTTACGGTCAACGGCATCGCGAGGTGGGACGGTTCCGAGTGGTCGGCGCTCACCGGCCCTTCGGGTACCGGTGCCGGTAGTGTCCATTCCCTTGCGGTGTACGACGATGGCGGCGGTGAGGCCCTGTATGCCGGTGGGAGTTTTGATACCGCGGGTGGGGTGAACGTGAACGACGTCGCAAAATGGGACGGGACGGCTTGGTACGGTCTGTACGGCCCTTTAGGAGTCGGCATGACCTCTTTGGGTGGTGTTTTCTCCCTTGCGGTGTACGACGACGGTAGCGGGGCGGCCCTGTATGCCGGTGGCAGCTTCAGCCACGCTGGCGGTGTCGAGGTTTTCCGAATCGCCCGATGGGACGGTGGCGAGTGGTCGGCCCTTGTCGGCCCGTTTGGCCCAGGGATGAACGATTGGGTCGACTCGCTGTTGGTGTACGACAGCGGGGCCGGAAACGAGCTCTACGTGGGCGGCGAGTTCAGTATTGCCGGCGGGGTGACCGTAAACCGGGTGGCGCGGTGGGATGGCATCGGGTTCTCGGCTTTGAACGGACCGCCGGACACCGGTGTGGGCCCTGACGGCAGCGTTCTGGCCTTGGCAGAGTACAACGACGGGAGCGGTAGCTCGCTCTATGTCGGCGGCTCGTTCACCGTCGCCGGCGGGTCTCTGTCCCACCGGATTGCAAAATGGTCCTGCATCAGCGAGGTATTTAGCGACGGCTTCGAAAGTGGGGGCACCAGCAGGTGGAGCAGCACGACGCCGTGATTGACGGCGCCTTCCACTTCCACTAACCCGCACTTCTCACCGGGTGTCTACTGCGGGCGGCGGAT
>Ga0209013_10004305_pt1 | contig 12505 bp, 15 predicted proteins | sample Cruoilmetagenom2_FD_187291 | JGI IMG/M metagenome (GOLD analysis project Ga0209013, IMG submission 187291) | Oil polluted marine microbial communities from Coal Oil Point, Santa Barbara, California, USA - Sample 2 (SPAdes) (version 2) | ecosystem: Environmental > Aquatic > Marine > Oil seeps ...
GAACTGGCACGCATCACCCGCGAGTCCATGGTCATGGTCGGCGGAATACTGATCATACTGGGCGTGTCACTCGCCTCGACCAACTACATCATTGATATCGAACTGCCCACGCAGCTGTTCGAAACCATCCGTGAGAACATTGACAGCCGCTGGACCTTCCTGTTGTTGCTGAATATCTTTCTCCTTGGCGTCGGCATGATGCTGGATATCTTTTCGGCACTGGTCATCCTGGTACCGTTGCTGGTGCCGGTAGCCCTGAGCTACGGTATCCATCCCGTGCACCTGGGCATCCTGTTCCTGGCCAACATGCAGCTGGGTTACTTTACCCCGCCGGTAGGTCTGAACCTGTTCATCGCCAGTTATCGATTCAATCGCCCGATCCTGGAACTCTATCGGGCCACACTGCCGTTCTTTTTCCTGCTGCTCGGTGCGGTACTGATCATCACCTACTGGCCGCAATTGAGTCTCTTCCTGATTGACCATTGAGGCAGCATTTGCAGGAGCATTCGCCTGCCCGGGATTGACGCCACGGTGATACACCCCGGGTGAAGTTGACTGTTAGCCAGAGTAACTAATTAGCATGCCTGGCCAACAGGTTCTCAGTGTATATTTCCTGCACCTTTGCAAATTGTTCTTCTGTCAGGACGTTCTTCATATTCGAACGGCATTTTATCTTGGTTTCTGCAATGCTGTGCCGGAGTTTTTCGATTTCCGCATACTGCGCCAGCAGTTCATCTTCTGAAGCATTACTCAATGACATACTGCGTAGCTCGTTTTCTGCCTGTATAGTCACTTTTTTAAGGTTCGACATGACCGGACGTGTTTTTTCCCGCCAGACGGCCAGCTCAGCTTGCTGTTTTTCACTTAAGTCCAGTTCGTCTCCATGCATCATAATCACTTTCATATAATTGGGCATCGGATTGATGTGATACATAACATCTCTTGCAGCTTGCCTGTTTTGCATGGATCCAGTCATGCTCTGTTCGGCAAACGCACTGGAAACAACCAGTGAGGACAGGATAGCTGCGACTAAAATTACTTTTTTCATTTAATGACTCCATTAAGACCAGATTTATGGATAAAGTGACGGATATTTACAAATTCATATTTCTTAATATGTACAGTTTTTCCTGCTGATTCTTGATCTTTGAGATGGCGTTGTTATTTTTGCAAAATGGAAGGTCAATATTATTATCCATTTTATGGTTTTCAAGGCAACCATCGCACCGGTCAAAACTGTCACAGCATTTACAGTTGCGTATCTGCTTCTCAATTTCAGAGGGATGCTGACTAAAAAGGTAGTATTGAAGATCAATCCCCTTCCTGGTCAACATCTTGTCAAGCCGCGAAGCGGTAATTCGTTTTTCCAATGCAGTTCGAAAACAATGTCTACTAAATAATAATCTTCGTATAGACACCAACGAATTATAGAGTGCCGGCACTACCAGGGAGCCACCCGTGACCAGAAGCAAAATTAAACCAGGGTGCAACATTGCTTCGCCCAATAAATGTGAATTGTCCATAATTCTCTCTGTAATCCCTATCATTAATACCGGAAAACAGCGGCCAACGAGTGACTGAAGGCCGCCGCCGCTTTGTTAACCATCCTTGATTTAACTCTGCATGAGCATGTTACTATTTATATATTAGAATATCATCATATTATAATGTGTCATATTGTCGCACTGCCGCAAAATGGCTCCCGGGATTGAAGTCGTGAAGGTCGTGCTTTGTAACAAGCTCCGTTTCCTGCACTTGATCAAGGCTCTTTATTGACTGGTTATTTGTGATCCTTCAGCCTGTTCAGCCTGTATTCAGCGAACATTGCCTATCCTGACTGTGAATCATGGAAAACAGGGCACTATGCCCGCCCCTGGTACACAAACTTCGCAACAGGAGAAAGACAATGAAACGTATAATGACTGCAGTAACATTCGGAATTTCGGCACTGGCCTTTTCCGGGGCTGCCATCTCGGGACATGGTTTCATTAGCAAGGCCAAGGTCATTGAGGCACAGCCGCTGTATCAAACCGTTGAAGTGGCATACCCTGTTACCGAGTGCTGGACAGAGAGGGTTACCCGCAACAACCACCGTCACAGCGACTATATCGCGCCGATTGCCGGTGGCATTGTCGGCGGTGTGGTCGGCCACCAGTTCGGCAAGGGGCGTGGCAAAACAGCGCTGACCGTTGTTGGTACGCTGCTTGGCGCCTCACTCGGGCACGGCTACAGCACCTCCCGTCACCGGCAACGGCCCACAACTGAATACGTGGAACGCTGCGAGACTGTTGATCGATATGAACATCAGCAACAACTCACGGGCTATCGTGTAAAATATCGCTATGAGGGACAAACCTATTACACTGAGACCACTGAACATCCGGGTAAATTTATACCGGTGCGCGTCAAGGTATCACCGGCGAACGGGATATGATGCCGTATCACACACAAAGCTGATGACCAGGGCACGACTGATTACCATCTGGCTGACCCTGTTACTGGCTGCTGGCCCGGTGCTCGCCGCTCCTTTTCATCATATCCCCCTGCAACTTGCGCAACGCGATAATGCAGGCAACGGCGGCATCAGCCTGGACGAGGCAGTCGCGCAGGCACGACAGCGAAACAAGGGCAAGGTCCTCTCCGCGGAGACCACCCGTGTCGACGGTCGCAAGGTCTACCGCATCAAAATCCTGACGAAGGATGGACGGGTCAAGCGCACGCAGATTGATGCCCGTACCGGAAAAACAATGTCACGCGAACATTGAGTCATGCATATCCTGGTTGTCGAGGACGAAACCCGCCTGCGGGAACAACTCAGGGACCGGCTGCGTGACCGTGGCTACGTCGTCGATGTAGCGGCCGATGGTAAAGAAGGCCTGTACTACGGTGAAGAATACCCACTCGATATGGCAATCATTGATATCGGGTTGCCGAAGTTGTCCGGTATCGAACTGATCCGTCGCCTGCGTTCACATAACAAACATTTCCCTATCCTGATACTGACGGCCAGGGGTAACTGGCAGGACAAGGTGGAAGGCCTGGAAAGTGGTGCCGATGATTACCTGGTCAAGCCGTTTCGCTTTGAAGAACTCGAGGCACGCTTGAATGCCCTGTTGCGCCGTGCATCCGGCTGGTCGAAACCGGTACTGGATTGTGGACCCATTTCACTGGATACCGGCAAACAACGCATCACTGTCTCGGGCAATGCCGTGGAACTAACGGCCTTTGAGTACCGGGTGCTGGAATACCTGATGCTGCATGCCGGTGAAGTCATTTCCAAGTCCGAACTGACGGACAATCTCTACGATCAGGATTACGACCGCGACAGTAATGTACTGGAAGTTTTTATTGGCCGCCTGCGTCGCAAACTGGACCCGGATAACACCATTAGCCCCATAGAAACGCTGCGTGGCCGCGGCTATCGATTCCGGCTGGAAGCAAACGCCGGCTGATGCATTCACTGCACAGTCGACTGCTGCTGGCCGCGTCCCTGGTACTTGCCGGGTTTCTCGGCGCTACCGGTCTGGCGCTCGACAAGGCCTTTCGTGTCAGTGCCGAAGCGGCCATGCAAGACCGCCTGCAGTCTCATGTCTACGCGCTGCTCGCTGCTGCAGACGAAGATATAGACGGCCGCATGATCCCGGCAGATGAGCTACCGGAGCCACGTTTCTCGAAACCGGATTCAGGTCTCTATGCCGTCATCAGCAACCACAACGGTGAACCACAGTGGCGCTCCAGCTCACTGACAGGACGGGACCTTGGCCTGGAGGAACAGCAAAAACCCGGTGAGCGCCGCTTTAGCCGGCTTGCCCGTTCGGGCATGCAACTGTATGCCTTCGCGTTTGGCGTCGCCTGGGAAGACTATGCCGGCATGGAGACGTTGTATACGTTCACCGTGGCAGAAGATACCTCGGTGTTCCAGGCAGAGATTGACAGCTTCCGTTCTACCCTGTGGCGCTGGCTTGGCGGTATGGCACTGGTACTACTGCTCGCTCAGGGTTTTATCCTGCGCTGGGGACTGCGACCACTGCGTACCGTCACCAATGACCTGCAACAGATCGAACAGGGCCGCAGCGACCGTCTTGATGGACACTACCCCAAGGAACTTACCGGCCTGACCTCCAGCCTGAATTCCCTGATCGAACACAGCAAGGCAGTACAGGTCCGGTACCGCAACAGCCTTGATGACCTCGCCCACAGCCTGAAAACACCCTTGGCCATTTTGCAGTCCAGTGAACCGGATGGCAGCAACGACCCGGGCGACAGTCACGAGCTGGTCAGGGAACAAGTCGAGCGCATGGATGAAATCATCAGTCATCAGTTACAACGTGCCGCCGTCTCCGGCCGGACCACACTGGCCAAACCGGTATCGGTCGGCAAGGTCGTGGAGAGGCTGGTGCGTTCCCTCGACAAGGTATACCGGGAAAAACAGGTAACGGTTGATCTGGAACTGGATCCGTCAGTCACATTCACCGGCGACGAGGCCGACCTGACGGAGATTCTCGGCAACCTGCTGGAGAACGCTTACAAGTATTGCAACCGTGCGGTCCGGGCAAGCGTAAGCACGAATCAGCATGCCGAGGGTGTTGAGATCGACATCGAAGACGACGGCCCGGGCATTGCAGCGGAACAGGTTGACACACTCCTGCAACGCGGCAAGCGCATGGATGAATCGATCCCCGGCCAGGGCCTTGGTCTGAGCATGGCTAACGAGATTATTACCGTATACGGCGGACACCTCGTCTTTGCTGACAGTCCTCTGGGTGGCACCCTGCTACAGGTACGCTTCAATGATTGATCCGGGGCCTGCATGAATTACCCGCTCCCACAGAAAGATTATTTGTGATAATGAGTTAATCTTCACTTCATCGGCGACAGGCTGACATTTACCGGCATCTGCCTACCGGGATCGTAAGACATCCGGGTAGTTTCTACCTCCCCACCATAACTGTAGGTGACCCGGTAACCGACAATGTGTCCGCGGGCGCGTTGTTCCGTGACGTTTTTGCAATGGGTCTGCTGCTGCCACAGGCGTGCCTGACTGCGGATATCCTCACCGATGGTTGCTGCGACTTCGTTAAATTCCCGTACCGAGTTGTCCGGTTCTGTGCATACCCGGCGTGTGAACGGCTCATAACGTGTTTCAATAATCGGCTCCACGCTCAATACCGGGGCAAAGGCCTGGTATTCCACAGCGTGTGCAAAGCCGCTCATGAGCCAGACAAGCAATAGAGTCTGCACCCGAATAAGATTGTAGGAGCGCCGTCCCCGGCGCGAATCGCGGCGAGACGCCGCTCCCACAAGACCGTTCCGGCACTTCATTGTCAGTATCATTTGCAACATCTATCCAAACCCCATCTCACTGAGCAACGCCTGCCCCCTGATCCGCTCGGCCTCATTGGCGTACAACATCACCACGTCGAAGCCACCATCCGTTCGACGAAACCAGTCCAGGCGTAACTCACCGAACCCGGGCTGCAGCCGGTCAACAAAAGCGGCCGCACGGTAGGGACGGGAAAAATGAATAATGAACAGGCGGTCCTGCCCCGAATAGTATTGCCGTGACGCACTACTAGCGGCCTTGCTGCGACCGTTCAGGACAAAATCAAGATGCCGCATGATGTAGGCGCTGTACCAGACCGCACCATCCGGCAACTGCCCACCGGAGACAGGAATCCGTGCAGGCCCGTAGTTATAGGCCGCCAGGGTGCGATTCAGGTCACCATGATAGCGTTGCTGCAATTCCTTCAGGTAGCGCGCTCCCGCATCCACATTGGTGCAGGGATCCAGCACCTCGGACAACTGCTCCAGCCCCAGGTGCTTTGCCGTGCCAGGCCAGAGTATCTGCATCAACCCGTAGGCATTGGCCTTTGAACGGGCCTTCGGCTTGAAGTCACTCTCACCCCGGGCAACGGCCAGTAACAGGGTTTCCGGCAGGTCGTGAGCCGTCGCCGCGCGGCTGAAACACTGTGCGTAGGGAAAATCCAGCGCCGGCCGGGTCTGCAGTGCACTCTCTGCATAGGTCTGCCAGCGTGCTTCCAGTGCCCGGCTATCAATTGACGGATCTGTTTTTGCGGCAGCTGTGGTCGCCCACAGCAAACCCGAACAGAGTACCACTATCAATGAATGCCGCATCATGATTACTCCAGCTCCAGTCCGGTCACGTTCTCAATCTGAGTGACCAGCGCCTGTCGCTCATCTTCATCCCGGTAACCAAAGACCACCTGGAAATTTTCCGGCCCTTCGTTGATCACTTCCATGGGTACCTCGGTGGCCAGTGTCAGGCGCCGCGCAAACCCCTTCGCGGCCCACTCACTCCGGAAGGGACTCCATACCAGGTAACGGGATACCTCCGTGGCCTCAGTACGATAGGCCGTTTCGTAGCTGGCCATGGATTGATTCCACGACTGCGGCGTAATCGCAATGTCATTACCGTCAATATCCAGCCAGTCCGCTTCATCCGGGCTGCTGGTTTCTGCCAGCGGCAGCACCACTGGCTCGATGGCCACTGCCTCTACCGGTGCCTGTACCAATGAAGGTGAAAGTCCGGCACTCAACGCCAGCAGGAATATGGCCAGCATCAGCAGCGCGCCCACCAGCATTCCAATTCCCCGCGTCATGGCAGTCGCCTCGCTGTCCATATCGCTTGACCAGGGTTCGCCGCAATCAAGCGGTCAAGCCGGTCCAGCCATTGGTCGCGGCCTTCAGTGCCCGCGTGCAGACCACTGACATCGCTGCAGGCATCGGGCACTTCCTTCAACAATTGGCTGAACTGCCGCCCCGGTTTGACACCTGTGACGGCAATGGCATAGACCGTTGGCCAATCGGACGACGTGAAACGTGATTCGGGAAACCGGTAGGTATGTCTGCCCGGGCGGGCCGGTCCACCGGACGTCGTGTCGCAGGCACCGGACAATCGGCTGATGCCGTCTTTGGTACCGTGCGCAATCACAAACACCTGCTCAGCCTGCTCGACATCGACTTCCAGTACCGGGCAACCCTGCAAGCCGTCACTGCAACGGTCACGATAAGCATGACTATTTGTGTGCCGCACCAGTTCCATGTGAGTTATGGTTGGGCGGGTTATGATCGGCATCATACTGCTGTTTTCCTGTGCCACACTGCGCTTCCTGGAGCCACCATTGCCGGCAGGCGGGATACGGATGTAGGTCGCCGTATCCATGCCGGCAAGGTGTACACCGGAACCCCTGGGATGCAGTACCACCCAAACCTGGTAGAGGCCCGGCTGAATCAGGTGGGCCTCACCGCGCAGGACAAAATTCGCTTGCCGGCCCGCATCGGTCACCTGCACCTCGCGGTAACGTGACAGGTTGTTGCCGATCAGGCCCAGCAATGTGCGCAGCTGCGGCTGGTCAGAGCCAAGCTTTTCGACCTTGATTCTCAGGTCTTCAACATCCTGCTGACGCAACAGGCAACTCAGGTTGTTGGCCAGGTAGGTCGCGGCCAGGTCCGGCTGTCCGGCACTGAAGGGTAAAACCCTGAGACCCCGCAGTGACTCATCGGTACGCCGCACTTGCAGGGCACGTAACTCGCTGCTGGTCAGATTCCCCGACCAGTGCTGACCGAAACCGCTGACCCATTCACCCGCCTTGACATCCAGGGCACGCACCGACACCCGAAACCGGGCCGTTGCCGTGCGCGTTATTTCGATACCGACAAAATAACTGGCATCCCGGATCCTGCCGCACTGCACCTGGTCCAGTCGGCGATGATGTTGCGCTTGCTGTTGTTGAGGCTGCCAGGGTACATGGACGCCCGGGGTTTTCAGCAGGCTGTCCATGAGCTGGTCTCGCATGTTGCGTGTCAAACCGTCAATATCCGGCTGTATATCGTCACCATCGAGGCGCACGATAATCACGGGTTCGCCCTTGAAGCGTGGATGCTGACCCAGTTGTTGCGACACATAGGGCGCGAGCTCGGTATCGATCCAGTCTTGCAATGACACTGCACCGTCCCCGGAACGCAAGGGCGTCTGACTGCAGCCTGCGGTCAGCAGCAGGACCAGTAACGCGAACAAGGTGTGTCGACCGATAATCACGGCATCATTCCTCCAGTATCACCTGGCCGTCACTGCGTATTACCAGCACCCCGCCCTGCTGCCCCCTGGTCAATGAGGCAATGGCTGTTTTCGTTGCTGCTGGCAATTGCACTCCCCAGACCACGCCGGACTGTCCGAGGCTGTCAATGTAGTGTGCCGGGACGGTCGTCGCTGACATCTCGTGGAACCATCCCGGAAACGGGACCTGTGTAACGACAGGCCTGCCCGCAGCCATCGACAAACGCCACGCCTGCTGATCGACCATGCCGTACAGAGAAACGCTATCCGCCGTGACCAGCCGGTCGAGTGCGGCATCGGAAGCAAAACGCAGGGTAAACCCCTGCCTGGTGGGTACAGGTTTTACGCTGGGCACAGCAGGTGACTGTTTCTCGATGACAGGTTTTGCTGTTATCTGTCGCGGTGGATTCTTTAGTGCCTCGATTTCCCGACGGCTGAGATCCAGCTGTCGCTGTGAGTTCAGCAATCTCCCACGGAGTTCTGCCAGGTCCTGTTCTTTCTGTTCCGAGGCCTGTTCGATGTCGGCCAATGTCTGGCGGACCTGCTCAAGGTGTTTTTTCGAGGCAGTCAAGCGCTGCTGCGCACGATCCTTCTCTGATTCCAGCACGAGCAATTCAGCCTGCAGCTCCAGAAGCTGTTGCTGCTGTGCCTGGATTTCCTGCCGTATCCTTGCCGCCTGCGCAGCTTGCGCCTGCTTACCCGGTTCCTGCACCGGAATGCCTTGCACCAGCGCAAACACGGCCATCAGACACAGCCCGATAATGGACATGAAGCGCATGACATCCGTTTGCAGGGTATCGGTATCACTGCCGGCAGCCGATGCAGATAAAAACCGTGCATGTCGACGGCGCCGGATCATTGCTCTTCCTGTAAACCATATGGCGTACTGCCGCGCACACTCACGCAGTCGATCGACTCGCGTATATCACTGAGCAAGGCCTCAACCCGGTTGGCATGGTGTTGCTCCTGTTCCTCGTAGTAGCGACTCAGCCGGGTACCCAGCAGTGAACTCTTGGTCACCCGCATCATATAACCACCAACACCACCCACGATGGTGGTCGTCAGTGCAGTCAGGATGCCGCCTTCCACCAAACGTTGCAGCACGGCAGTGGCACCGGCTTCTGCCGCCACATCGGTATCACCGAGGGCAAACAACAGGGCACTGCGCATGCCGATCGCGGTCCAGATTACGCCAATACCAAAGAACAGGCTGGTCCATACATCATTCAGATGCTCGAGCTGACTGATCTCTTCCAGTGGACGGTTGTCGTCAAGCCATCGTTGCAACGTCCGCAGACTGTGGATATACAAGCCCAGGGTGATGCCGAAAGGCAGCACGGATAACCCCAGGTTGCGGCGGCCCCACTCAAACAGCACCTGTACCTGTGGCACTTCGAGAACGGATACAGAGATGATCTCGAGTACTGTCAGCAAGTACACCACCACCAGGCCGGTGATAAAGCTGAGCGTCATACCCAGCAACATGCCATTGAAAAAGCCGCGATCCTTCAGCCGTTTCATGGTCGCTTACTCAATCGGCCCACAGGCTTCGCAGGTGGCCTGCAGTACCAGTTCAGTCTCCTGATAGAGGTTGCTGGCACGCGTATAGTTGAGCCGGTCTGCGCTGATCTTGAGCAGGCCCTGCTCCTTGTCACCCAGTTCCCGGTTCATGTCACGCATGACATCAGACTGGTGCGGACAGGTTTGTGCGCAGACACTGTAATCACTGATCAGAGACACATACTTGATGCCAAAATAACGGTTATAGGTTTCCCGCGCCTGACGCTTGCTCAGCAGGCCGGCATCATTGGCCCACAACAGGAAGTCACTGAAGCTGGCCTTGTTTTCTTTCTTCGGATCACCCTCTGCAATCGTCAGCAGCCGCTGGAAATAGGCATCGAACTCATGTTCACAACCGGTTTCCAGGTCAAAGCGCGCCGCACTGATGGCGCGTTCCAGGTTCGGCCCCTCCGGCAGACTGCAGGCCGTTGCCTTGGTTGTGTTGGTGCTGCAGGCAGCCAGCGAGGTGGTGATGACCGCCACCGTAAAGAGTCCGGTCAGTTTGATTTTCATTGATGCGTTCATGATGTTTCTCCAGTTCAGTTACTGTCACATTTGCAGGGCACTTTCATAGCCGTAGTCGGCCGGTCCGGTGGGCGGAATCGCCATCGGGATGACATCGAGTTCTTCACCAAACAGAATGGCCTTGACACCGGCCACCACTTCCTGCATTTCCGGGGTAATGGTGCCGAATGACTGGTTAAGCTGTTCCATCAGGGTTGCACGGGCAATCTCTTCCCGGGTACGCGCAATCAGACTGGAGGTCTCCTGCATATCGAGATAGATATCCGAGGCAATCACGGCCAGTGAAGAATTGGTCTTGCCACCGGAGCGTGCCACCAGCTTGTAGTACTGGCTAAAGCGGTCACTGAGCCGCATGCCGGAGCGCCCGCGCAACGATGGCTGACTGGCAGCAGCCGCTTGACCGGACTCCTCGCCGATCAACAGTTCCTGCAAGGTCCAGGAAGTTTTCTTCTGACCCAGTTCCTTGCGAATGCGCTTCTCAAGACTGGAAGAGGTGGCGTTCACCGCCGTTTCCATCTCCGGCAGCCTGTCTGCCATGACATTCAGCATTTCGAGATAGCTTTTCCCGAGCTGCCTGGCAATGCGCTCGCAACCGGGATCACCTTCATTGCCTTCGCACTTGCTTTCCAGGTAAAGCTTTTGTTGTTCATCCAGCTGGCTGATGACACCCTGTAACCCGGATTCCATCTCCGCAGCGACATTGCCGGTATGCTTGATTTCCTCCAGCACGGTGGTCGGAAACAACTTGATGGTTGGTGCGGTTGAGCTTGCGTAAGCGGCTACCGGCAGCAGCAGACACCCGGTCAGCAGCATCCCCAGTAATTCACGTGTGCCTTTTCGTTCACAAATCGTTGTAGTCACAGAATTCATAATTCACCTCGATGCTTTCATGGCCTGTATTTGTGGATATAAATATAGGTAATCGATCCTGAACAGAACCTGAATGACAATGAAAAATGTGACGGGGATTTCCAGCAAACAAACAACACAGAGTACCGGCGCATAGAGGCAGCCAGCGGACGTATCGATACTTCAAACAAGCAATACAACGTGGCAGAAGCTGATTTTGGAAAATAAATCAGCAGGCTACAATTGCATGCCCAGCCTGTGCCCTCACAGGGAAAACAGAGCAAGCAAAATACTGAAACCAATCCAGATGAATGGAATGTCCTCTTCCAACCAATAACCTGCCGTTTATCTTGCTCTGGAACCCCGGCTGCTGACGGGACCAATAAACGGTGAACTTCGGCCATGAATTGCCGTACCCGGTCAGCCGGGGAACGGCAACTGTGCCGCAGCTTCGGACATTCCGCGCAAAGGAGAACGGCCCCTTGGGGCCGTTACTCTTAATCCGTCAGTCAGACTTGCGCCGCTTTCTTGTGTCTCGATATTCCAATCAATCCCAGCAGACCGGTACCGAACAGCCAGATGGCTGGGGGTATTGGAACCCATGTGCCCACACTCATCAGGCCGCCTTGTGTTGCTTCAAAGGTTAAACTGCTGTCGGTTATTGGGTCGATATTCAATACTCCAAACCCCTCCAGCCTTATCCCGTGAAAGAGTACATCGGTGTCCACTGGATAGCTCCCAGTAAATAAGCCCTCCAATTGAGTGCCACCTTCTCCCACTACCATGGGCACCGTGGAAAGGGGATTTCCATTCTCGTTGAGCAGGGACATGAATCCTCCCCCTGTTCCGCCTATTAAGTCGATGGGGGACGTGGATGAAAAAGACACGGCAATATCCAAGTTACCATCGGCCACAATATCAATGTGCTTCATGTCCGCGAACATGATGTCGATGGTGTCGACATCGGTGAAAGAAAAAATCGTCGATGTGAAGTTTCCCGATCCGACTAAAAGATTTGTACCATCCGGTATCGAGGCAGTCAGCTGTACCGTGATTGCCAAGGATTGCGGCGTATAAAACGAGGCCACACAGATAAAAAATATGCAGGCGTAAGCCTTGCCCATAAGGCTTGATTTCTTCATGATTTCCCCTCCTTATATCCAGTCGCTCTTGTTACATACGTTCTTTATTTGTTTGTCTGGTTCAGTCGAATATATCGCTGTTCGCAGTTGTAAGATAATCGACTCTGTTAATAACCGCCGTTTTGCCCATAAATTTATTTGTGGTTGTGGAAATTACTTACACGGATGTCAGACTGCGCTGATAGATCGAAATCGGGAAGGTCTTAGAACAGTACATTCAAGACATACAAGGACTTACGGCGAACGGCAACTGTGGGTCGATTTTCACCGTTTAGCAGCAATTTCAGTGCCTTACCCTACAAATGGCCGGATTCGAGCAGATTCCAGTCTTTTAGCCTAGGCTGATATATGC
>Ga0209013_10004306_pt1 | contig 12500 bp, 9 predicted proteins | sample Cruoilmetagenom2_FD_187291 | JGI IMG/M metagenome (GOLD analysis project Ga0209013, IMG submission 187291) | Oil polluted marine microbial communities from Coal Oil Point, Santa Barbara, California, USA - Sample 2 (SPAdes) (version 2) | ecosystem: Environmental > Aquatic > Marine > Oil seeps ...
CATGAACCGCCTGGGAGACGTCGTGGGTCAGCTGACGCCCGAAGAACAGTGGGGGGTCGATGCCGCGCTCCTCACCGTCTTGGATCTGCGATAGCTGACTTGTCGTTCGCGTGAACATCTTGCGCCGTATGTGCGCAACTTGTTCACGCATTGCCCGGTGGTGAGGGCCTTGTAGTGCGGGGTTGGGTGTCGGGTTTGACAGAATGTCAAATGTGACTGCTGCTGACGCCCTCGAGACGACCACCGAAGCGCTGGAGAATCAGTTCGGGCTTGCTGATCGACTTGTCGACGAAGCTGCCCGCGACAACAGCGTGCAGCGGTTCCGCGAGCAGGGGATCGAACTGCCGACTTTCGCTCAACTCGAGGATCCGTCGTCGTTCGATCAGGCGGCCAAGGTTGGCGACGCCAACCCACAAGGTCCCGACGCTCGCAACCTGTGGCGGGTGCATTGGTACAACGACCTGGCCGGCAATCAGGTCTCGGTTCCCGATCACGTGGTGTTGCCGCCGAGCCTGACCGGCGTCGACAGTCCGATCATCGTCGTCTTCGGTGACCGCTTTCCGATGATTACAGCACACAAAGTGCTTGCTGCGTATGCGTGTTTGGCACCTCGGATCGTCACAGGACAATTCGACCCGACAACTCACCGCGCCATCTGGCCATCGACAGGGAACTACGCCCGCGGCGGAATTGCGATCAGTCGAATCATGGCTAGCCGTGGCGTGGCGATCCTTCCCGAGGGTATGAGCCAGGAACGCTTCGACTGGCTCGATCAGTGGTGTGCGAACCCGGCCGAGGACGTCATCCGCACGCACGGCACCGAATCCAATGTCAAGGAGATCTACGACGCCTGCAACGAGTTGGCGCTCGATCCCGGGAACTTCATCCTCAACCAGTTCTCCGAATTCGGAAATCACCTCGGCCACTACCGCGTTACCGGTCGTGCGCTGGGCCACGTCTTCGAGACCGTTCGTGACGATTTCAAGGCAAACGGTCGCGACCTGAACCTCGCTGCGTTCACCTCGGCCACTGGCTCGGCCGGAACCATCGCCGCTGGCGACCGCTTGAAGGAGGAGTACGGCACGAAGATCGTCGCCGTCGAAGCCCTCGAATGCCCGACAATGCTGGAGAACGGGTTCGGCGAACACAACATCCAGGGCATCGGCGACAAGCACATTCCGTTGATCCACAACGTGATGAACACCGATGTTGTTGCCGCTGTGTCCGACAAGGCGACCGACGAGCTCGACGTGCTGTTCAACACCGAGGCGGGTCGCCGCTACCTCGTTGAAAAGAAGGGTGTGCCGGCCGATGTCGTGGATGCGCTGGTGCATTTCGGCTTCTCGTCGACCTGCAATGTGCTCGCGGCGATCAAGACCGCCAAACTGCTCGACCTCGGCGCCGACGATGCATTGATCACGGTCGCCACCGATGGTGCCGCCTTGTATCCGAGTGAGCGCGCCAAGCTGATCGCTACCCGGTACGGCGGAGAGTTCGACGCAAGCGACGCGGCGGAGGCCTTTGGTGAGCACCTGGGCTCGGTTTCGACCGACGACACGATCGACTGCACCGAAGCCGATCGTCGGCGGATCTTCAACCTCGGCTACTACACGTGGGTCGAGCAGCAGGGCACGCCTTTCGATCTCTTCGAGGCCCGGCGCAGTCAGGATTTCTGGCACGGACTCCGTCGCTACGTCGGCGTCTGGGACGACATGATCGACGACTTCAACGAGCAAGTTGCGGGTGAGATCTGACGGCGGCAGGCTCGACACTGGTCTTGACCCTGATGCTGAACGGGCGAGGATGACACAGATGAGCAGGATGAGCAACGCGTCGCGAACCATGCAGGTGACCGAGATGTGCAACGCTCGCAGGTGATCAGATGACCGAGATGAGCGACGCGTCGCGGACCATGCAGGTTACGGGGTGGCGGTGCGCGGTCTGCGCGGCAAGGGTCGACATCGCGCAACCGTTCCCGTGGCGCTGCCCGAACTCCACCGCTGCCGACCGGCATCATGTGCTCAAGATCATTTCCGGTGGCGACTCGGTCGCCGATCGCGACACCGGCCGAGTTTCCCGAAATGTCAACGATCACGCGGTCGCGGATCGCGACGTTGACCGCGCTTCTCGGAGCGACAACGCCAGCTCGTTCGTCCGCCACGATGAAGATCTTGCGTGGGCGGCCTATGCCGAGGCGAACGGGATGGATCGAGACACCAGATTGGCACTCGTCGCCGGGCTTGATGTAGCGGTGCGGGCGGTTGCCGGTGTTGGTTTCGTTCCGACACCGTTCACCCGGTCGAACACCCTCTCCGACGCTCTCGGCTTCGCCGCCGAGGGGGGCGTTTGGGTGAAAGACGAAACTGGGGGAGTGGCTGGAAGCCAGAAGGCACGCCACCTGTTCTCGATCCTGCTGCACCTCCGCGCTGCCGAGACGCTCGGTCAACTCCCTGAACGACCTCCCTTAGCGATCGCATCTTGCGGCAACGCCGCGCTCGCCGCCGCCACGTTGGCGATGGCAGCCAGTTGGCCGATCGATGTATATGTGCCCACCTGGATGAGCGATGCCATTGGCGTCAAACTCGACTGGCTCGGTGCCCGAATTCACCGGTGTGAACGTAAGGCCACAGACCCTCTCGGTGATCCGGCGATGTTCCGATTCCGGGAGGCGGTTGACGCGGGGGCTATTCCGTTTACCGTCCAGGGCCCTGAGAATGCGCTGGCGCTCGACGGTGGCCGGACGATCGGGTGGGAGATGTGCGACCAGCTCGCAGTTGTGGATGCGCCTGCCTTGGATCGTGTGTTCGTCCAGGTCGGCGGGGGAGCATTCGCCACGTGTGTCGGGTCGGCTATCGCCTCGCGGTGCCCGGCGGTGCGCCTCCATGCGGTGCAGACAGAGGGCTGCGCGCCGCTGGCTCGTGCCTGGGACCGAGCCGCTGAACTCGCACTCGGTGCCGATCAATATGCCCAGCACTGGGAGCAATTGATGACAGTTTGGGACGATCCGCATTCGGTGGCAGAAGGCATTCTCGACGACGAGACCTACGACTGGATCGGAGTGTTCGAAGCGATGTCCGAAAGCGGCGGTACCCCCGTCGTTGCCTCAGAAACTTCGGTCATTGCTGCCCATCAACTCGCTCGAGCGTCGGGATTCGACGTGAGCGCAACCGGGAGTGCGGGTCTGGCCGGCCTGATGACCCTGCTCGACCATGTTGGGGACGTCGGTTCGCCAGCGGATCGCGTATCGCCTTCGGAGAACGTCGCGGTCGTGATGAGCGGTGTGGAACGGTGAGATCGGAGTCGATCCAGCGCTGCGTTCCCAAAAGTTCACGGCCGCACCGCTAGCAGCCGCCCGAAAGACAATAGGCCCTGGTAGCGAGTACCATTGAAGGTACGAGTGAACAGATCGCATTGAGCCGGAACCGAACGTTGGTTCTCGGAGCGGCAGCTGTCATCGCGCTCGGCGTTGGCGGTGTATTCGCGGCGCGCCCACACGTCGAAGCGGCCTCCAATCCTGCCGACCCGGTCTCGGAATTGGCTGGCGATGCCGGTCCTGTCGCCGCGGCGAGTGATGCACCGTCACTCTCCGACGACGGAAGCGTTGTGGTGTTCGTTGCCGCCGATGAAGCCGACGGCAGTGATCAACATGTAGTGGTCCGCGATCGCGTCGTGGGCTCAACCAGCGTCGTAGCTGAATCGCCGAGCCTGGCGCCAGCCGTGAGCGGCGATGGCTGTGTTGTCGTGTACTCCGTCCCGCTGTCGGCGCCCAATCACGGTCAAGTCCAGCTGACGGCGGTCGACCGCTGTATTACGCCGGACGCTGGCCCGCTCGAAGAGGTGCTCCCCGCAGAAGAATCTCTCGCTGCAGAGCCCATCGTCGCCGAGCTCGGTCCGGCGGTGCTCGCCGCGGGCTCCGCCGTCGACACGATCGATTCGACCGGCACGTTCGCTGTTCCGGCTGTCTCCGAAGACGGGTCCGTGATCGCTTGGTCGGTCGGGTCCGAGATTAGGCGGTACGTCCAGACCGGTGTCGATTATGCACTGGCTCAGTCATTCGATTCAGCCGTGGACTCAGCCGTTGTGGCGTCCGAATCGGTGGTGACGGGAGCCGATGTGGACATTTCGGCTGATGGCAACACCGTGGCATTCGTTGCAGGTCCTGGCAGCGATCCATATGCCCCGACTCCGGCCAACGTCCATGTGTGGAGCCAGCCTGGCGAGGGATTGGCAGCCACGATCGAGCTCGCCTCGATGACGCCAGTTGGGACGCCGGGCGCTGCTGATTCCCTGGCGCCAACCATTTCCGCCGACGGATCACTGGTGTTGTTCGAATCTGCAAGCCAAGACCTCGCAGCGACCGGAGGGGCCACCACGCCCACGCCCTTCATCGTCATGCTCGATCGCGGTAATGGCACCCGGGTACTGGCCGATGCTGCCCGCCGCCCGGCGATATCGGCTGACGCCCATCACATGGCGTATGAACGCGGCGGCTCGATCCGGTTGATGACGTGGGTCTCTGAACCAACGCCGTATGCAGTTGTCACTGATGAAGCCGTTACCGACCCGGTCGCGGCTGGTGGCGCCGGCGAATCATCTACTGGAGCGGTTGTCTCTCGATTCGGCCGATGGGTCGTGTTCGACAGCGACGCGGGAGAGGCTCTCACCGACGACACGCGCTTCCACACCGGATCACAGGTGTGGGCGGCCGACCAGCGTCCGTCTGAGGACGGGACCATTCCCGACCAGACGACGACAACCACGACAACCACAACCTCGACGACGACCACTGTCGCTGACTCGACGTCGACGACAACAACAACTGTTGGTGGTGGGATCAACGGGCCCGCGGTGACCGTTCCCGGCGATGGCGTAGAAGCGCCAGTGGCCACGACTCAGCCACCGCAGACAACCGTGCCGCTCGGAACTTTGCCCCCACCGACCACGTTCCCGTTCTTCACATCGTCGTCATCGAACTCGGTCTTCACATCGTCGTCGAGCTCGTCATCGAGCGGGAGCGTGCTGGTGCCCGATCCGCCCCCGGTCTTCGACCCGGTGTCGATCGAGTTTGCTCCGACGATCATCAACGCCGGTCGACGCACCGCGAATATCACGCTCTCGAATCCAACCAGCGACACGATCAACCTGCGGACAATCAGTATCGAGCCAGCTGTTGAGGGGCCGTTCTCGGTGCTCTCCGACACTTGCAGCAACACGCAACTTCCCGTGGGTGGCGGCTGCATGGTCGAAGTGCAGTTCGCACCTACCGCGATCGGAGCCGCATCAGGGTTATTGACGATGGAGATCTCCGATGGTTCAGTTGTCACAGCGTCACTCAGCGGCGAAGGATCCGCTGAGCCGACACTCGATGTGGTGCCCGAGGTCGCAGCAGTCGGTCAGGTTGTCACGGTATTCGGCGCCGGATTCCCGGCGGACTCGACAGTTGAGTTCTCGTGGGAAGTGGTCGCTGGATCAGAGCCGGTGGTCGTTGACCCTGATGGCACATTTGCTCACGTCGTGGTCATTCTGCCCAACACCTCAATCGGTCCGGTGACCGTTGAGGTCGCTGGTCAGCCGGACGTGTTCAATGACGTGTCCGGTGAGCTGCTCATCTCCGGAAGCGGAGGGTCGAGCACGGCTGTTCTCCGTGACGGCGTCAGCCGTCCATACGGCCGCTGATCGATCAAGCCTCGCCTCGAACGTCGAGCTCGGTCAGCTCGTCTCGTCGATGAAGCCGAGGATCGATGCGCCGACGGGACACTCCGAGCCGCCGGGCGGCGGTGTCCGGCAATCAACCTTCAGAGTTATCTCGTCTCCCTCCTCGAAGACGAACGGGGCGACGAAGTGAAGGTCGAGATCACGGAAATTGGCGAGTTCGGACTGCAGCAGGATGTCGTCGTTGCGTAGCAGTGTGACGATTCCGACGCTGCCTTCGGGGTTCTGGAAGATGATGTCGGTGACCGACAACACGCTGTTCCTGTCAACAGTTTCGGAGTCAGTCGCGGCGTTCCCGCCGGCTGGCGAGACAAACAACCGGAAGTCGATGGGCGTGCCGAGGGGGAGTTCTTCGGCCTCGGCCGCAGCTTCCTCCAGTTCCTCGATCCTCTGTTCCATGGCGATGCGGTCCGCCTCGATGGCTTCGGCAGCCGCGTCGTCAGCCGTGTCTTGCACCCAGGGCTTGATCCAGGCAAACCAGATGATCGCCCAGATAAGCAGAGCCATGAGAGCGCCAAGCGCGGCTGGGCCGAGCCAGGCCGGAACTCTCGGGCGCTGCTCGTAGGTGCCAGGTAGGTCGGTGGATCGGCCGTCACTGCCAGTTGTCTGGACGATGAATTCGTGGGGGCGTGACGGCCCATTCCAGTAACGCGCAAATGGGGTTACGCGAAGGGAAACCTCGGTCTTCTCACCCGGGTTGACCGTGACAGCCGACTCGATCTCCAGGGTGATGTCACAGCCGAGATCATCGGGGTGGAACCCCACAGTGACCGGCATGTTGCCGAGATTGCTGACCTCCAGGATGTGCAGCCCGGCCGCCGATCCCTTCGAACTCTCCGGCTCGAGCGAAACCGAATGATCGGCGAAGGGCATGACCTCGACCGAGCCCGTTGCGGTGATCTCGCCGCAACCTGCCGACAGTTCGACCGTGGGCGAGTGCATCCCCACCGCGAGCGTCGCGCCAGGAGTGATTACGGCAGCGATGTCGAATGTCTCGTCGGGTTCCAGGGTGATCAGACCTGACCCCAATACGACGTGATCCGCGAGGTCTCCCGCCACGTTCAGCTGGACGAGTTGCTGGGTCGGCTCGTCATTGTGTACTTGCAGCGTCAGCGCTGTTTCGTCGCTCGGTGAGAGCGTGACTGACTCTGGAATGAACTTGGCGGTCAACGGCATTGTCGCAGACGGTACTGCCTGAGGCCTCCTGGGTCGATCTCGCGCGGGGAAATGCTCGCATACCGGTTTCGTTGGCGGGTCGAGGTCGGCACCTCGACGGCCAGCGGTAGCCTGGCATCCATGTCTGACATTTCGTCACCACACTCACTCGAGGGCGGATTCGATTCTCGCTCGGTCGTCTTCGATCGTCTGCTCAAGAACCGGGTCATCATGTTGGGCTCCGAGGTCAACGACGACATCGCCAATCAAATCTGCGCACAGTTGCTGTACCTCGAAGGTGAAGATCCGAACCAGGACATCTGGCTGTACATCAACAGCCCGGGCGGGTCCGTCACCGCCGGCATGGCGATCTACGACACGATGCAGTTCGTCGGTTGCGATGTTGCAACCGTGTGCCTCGGCCTCGCTGCATCGATGGGGCAGTTCCTGCTGACTGCAGGCGCGGAAGACAAGCGCTACACGCTGCCCAATTCGCGCATCATGATGCACCAGCCTCTGGCCGGTCTTCGTGGCCAGGCATCCGACATCGCCATCCAGGCTGAGCAGCTCCGCTACACCAAGCTACGCATGGCCGAGCTCATTGCTCAGCACTCCGGCCAGGAGCTCGAGCAGATCCAAGACGATTCCGAGCGTGACCGCTGGTTCACAGCCGAGGCGGCCCAGGAATACGGCCTGTGCGACAAGGTCATCCTCCGCCGCGGCGACATCGGCTAGCGCCGCCAGCGTCTCCCAATCCATCTCCGATGAGCTAGGGCGCGACCTGTCCGCGCGGAAGCTCATCGCAGGGGCTCGGTTGGTGTCACTGATGAGTTTGGGCGCGACCTGTCCGCGCGGAAGCTCATCGCAGTGAGTTGGCTGGTGTCTCCGATGAGTTTGGGCGCGACCTGTCCGCGCGGAAACTCATAGCAGGGGCTCGGTTGGTGTCACTGATGAGTTTGGGCGCGACCTGTCCGCGCTGAGGCTCATCGGTCGGGGGCGTGACGGGCTAGTTGGGGTGTTCGACGATCGTGAATACGGGGCCGATGTCGACGGCACAGTTGTCGCGCAGCCACTGATCGACGGCCGCAGCGGCGGCTTCTGAGGAATAGATCGCCGTGAGCACGACCTGTTCCGATTCCTCGTCGCCCGGGACGACGGTGCTTGCCGTCTCATACGCCGTCACGAGCTGACTCCATTCCTTCTCGATGGCCAAGGGCGCAACTTCACCCACATCGGAGTACAGCTGGAGGAGGGGACCGATGTCCTCGCTGAACTCGAGTGTTGGGTTTGTCAGGGCGTCCTTGTTGGCTTCCACTTCGCCGCAGAACCGTTCAGCGCTGCCGCCGCTGTCTCCCGTGCTGCAAGATGCGATCAGGATTGCCGTGATTGCGGTCGAAACGGTTGCCCTGGTTACGGCCGCCAACCGGCGGGGGCCTCGGGCGGAAGACATCGCCCGTATTGTCGCACGACGGTGAGCGGAATAGGCAGCGTGGTGACTGATACACCCCCTCGGTAGGGTGATTGTCGTTCGTCGATGGGTTCCATCGGCGGGGGTCGTGGGGTCCGGTTCACCCCTCCTCGATGTACGCAGCGGTTCGCCGCGCCATCCAGGAGGAGCCGATGTTCGCATCGATCTCATCAGCAGTCTTGTTCGGGGCCGAAGGTCATCCCGTCTCAGTCGAAGTGCACGTCGATAAGGGCTTGCCTGCGTTCACCGTCGTTGGCCTGCCCGATGAGTCCGTTCGCGAGTCGCGTGACCGAGCGCGGGCGGCGGTGATGAGCAGCGGAGCGCCGTGGCCCAAGCATCGGATCACGGTCAGCCTCGCGCCTTCGAATGGCCGCAAGACGGGTTCGGGTCTCGATCTGGCAATCGCAATCGGCGTTCTCGTTGCCAGTGGGGAGATACCGCCCGAGTCGGTTGAGAAGCTGGCGTTCATCGGTGAACTCGGCCTCGATGGTTCCTTGCGAGCTGTTCCGGGGGTCGCCCCAATGGCTGGCGCGCTCGGGGAGTCAGATCTTGTCGTGCCCGTCGCTTGCGCAGTCGAGGCACGCCTTGTCGCTCTCGGTCAGACGAGGCTCGCGTCGGATCTTGGCGAGCTCATTGCCGTACTGAACGGGGATCTTCCCTGGCCTGATCACGAGCCCAGCTCGATTGTGTCCGATCCAGAACCGGTCCTAGATCTGGCCGATGTGCGCGGTCAGGCGCTTGCCCGTGGTGCCCTCGAGGTTGCCGCTGCCGGCGCTCACCACATGCTGCTGGTCGGCCCACCTGGATCTGGCAAGACAATGCTTGCGGCGCGGCTCCGGGGCCTGCTTCCGTCACTCAGTCGTGATCGCGCCCTGGAGGTGACCATGGTGCACTCGGCCGCTGGTGCGGTGTTGCCGTCAAACGGGTTGGTGCAGAAGCCGCCATTCAGATCGCCGCATCACACGTGCTCGTCGGCCGCACTCGTCGGTGGGGGTTCGCACACCCTGCGACCGGGCGAAGTTTCATTGGCGCATTGCGGGATACTTTTTCTGGACGAGATCGCCGAATTCGGGCCGAAAGTGTTGAACGGTCTTCGTGAACCACTCGAGGAGGGCGTCATCCAGGTCAACCGGTCAGGTATGCACGCCGTGCTCCCGGCCGAGTTTCTACTCGTCGCGGCGATGAACCCGTGTCCATGTGGTGGCGGCGCGCCGGGTGTTTGTCAGTGCGGTGACGCGGCACTCAATCGGTACGTCCAAAGGCTTTCCGGACCGCTGATCGACCGGTTCGATCTGCGTGTCAATGTGCATCGTCCGGACGTCGATGACCTGCTCGACAACGCCCCGGGAGAGTCCACGGCCGTCGTCGCGGAGCGAGTGGTGGCGGCGCGCGACCTCGCTTGGATACGCCAGGGTGGGGTCAACAGCGCCTTGGTGCCTAACGTGCTCGACCAGTTCGCTCCGCTCGAACCGTCGGCGCGGCTGTTGCTTCGTCATGAGATGGAGCATGATCGCCTCAGCGGGCGCGGCTATCACCGCATTCGTCGCGTGGCTCGAACCATTGCCGACCTGCGGCCGGTTCCCTCTGAGCAGGTCAGCGAGCAAGATGTGGCACTGGCATTGCGGCTACGCGCCAGCATCGACAGGGCATTGCAGATTGGGCGGGCGGCATGACTTCGCCGGCTGGGTATGTTGCCGCCCTCGCCGGCTTCGATCGCATGACCACCGCCCGCCTGAAATCTTTGCTGGCGGGCCGGACTCCGGAGGAGGGATACGCGATCGCTACGGGTGAGGCCCCAGCCTCGGGGCCCGTCGCGTCGCTGTTCGGTCGTGACCCTGGGCTTGCCGAACGCTGGCGGGTCGATGGTACGCAACGAACGGCCGAACGCAGTTGGCAGGAATGTCTCGACGCTGGGGTGTCCGTCGTGAGGCCTGGCAACTCGGAGTTCCCGGCACAACTACTCGACGACCCGAGGTGCCCCGCAGTGCTCTTCGTCCGCGGCGATCTCGGAGTACTCGATGCGCGTCGTGTTGGAATTGTCGGTACCCGCAACGCCACGCAGCGGGGGAGGGAAACGGCTGCCAAATTCGGATATGAGCTGGCGTCGGCCGGAGTCGTCGTCGTTTCCGGGCTGGCCCGCGGCATCGACGGCGCCGCACATCGCGGCGCTCTCGCGGTAGATGGGTCCCATCCCGTAGCGATCGTCGGCAACGGGCCTGACCGGCCCTACCCGAAGCAGAACACTGAGCTGTGGAACGCTGTTGCCGAGCGCGGAGCGCTGATCTCCGAATGGCCGCCCGGAACCCAGCCCGACGCCTTCAGGTTTCCGCTCCGTAACCGCATCCTCGCAGCGCTCGTGGAAGTGCTTGTCGTCGTGGAGAGCCGTGAGCGCGGTGGAAGTCTGATCACAGCACGCGAAGCAGCAGAACGCGGGGTTGATGTCTTCGCTGTGCCGGGATCGCTTCAGAGCCGGGCGTCAGAGGGCACCAACCAATTGCTTCGCGATGGCGCCGCTCCTGCAACTGATGTGGCCGACGTGTTGATGGCGCTGGGGCTCGACCAACGTCGGGCCGGTCGTTCACGGTTCGATTCTCGCCCACCTCCACTCGGTGATGAGGTAGGTCTTCTCAATGCGTGCCGCGCCGAGCCGCGAACGATCGAAGCCCTGGTGCTGTTGAACGACATGACCTTGAGCGAGGTTGCGATCTCCATTGCCCGCCTCGAACGCAGTGGCTGGCTCCGCGAAACGGGTGGCTGGTTCGAAGCTGTTGACGAGTGGGCGGACCTGGCGTGAACGCGGATCATCGAGCCTTGCGCGATCTGAAATTTGTCGTTCATCGAACGCTGAGCGTTCGATTTGCGCAAGATTTCGGGTGGGGCGGTGGATGGCGCGGTCGGCCATCCGCGGCTGCACCGTGCTCAGGGCAATACGATCGCACCCGTGGACTCTTGGCGCATCGACGACTTCGCCGACGCGCTCACGTCATTGTCCGACAACACCGTCGCCGCCTACGTCTCAGATTTGCGGTCATTTGCCGAATGGTGCGCGCGCAGCGAGTTGACCGATCCGTCCAGTGTGAAGCGAGCCACTGTCCGCCGTTATCTCGCGCATCTGACCACGAGGGAGTTCGCCCGACGAACGATGGCGCGGAAAACGGCCTCGATTCGCAGGTACTACCGTTGGCTCATCGCGAGTGGCGGCGCAGACTTCGACCCAACGAGTGGGGTGTCCGTACCCGCCGGTACCGGCCGCTTGCCTCGGGTGCTCGATCAGCGCGAGCTGTCGGGAATGCTCGACAACTCCCCAGCCGAGGAAGAACCAGAGTGGCGACGGTGCCGCGACGACGCCGTGCTCGAGCTTCTCTACGGTTCGGGCCTTCGAGTCGGCGAGCTGTGTGGCTTGCAGGTCTCCTCCTTGATGCTCTCGCCCGGTGCCGCCAATGTATGGGGCAAGGGTGCCAAAGAACGCCGGGTTCCATTGAGCGAGCCGGCGATTGTCGCGCTCCGACGTTGGCTGGAGATTCGCTCCGACGTTCTGCCGCCCGAACGTGGCGACGTGCTCTTCGGCAACGAGCGGGGCAAGCAGCTCACTCCACGAGATGTACGGCGAATCGTCGACCGGCGCTCTCCTACACCCACCCACCCGCACGCGTTGCGCCATACTTTCGCCACGCACCTCCTCGATGGTGGTGCCGATCTACGCGCCGTGCAAGATCTTCTCGGCCACAGCGATGTGGCTACTACTCAGCGTTATACCCACGTCAGCCGCGAACGTTTGTCGGCTGCCTACCGCGAGGCCCACCCAAGAGCATGAGCATCGTTCCCGAAGACGCCGACCTCCAGATGCAGTGGACCCGGTGGTTGAACCGCCGGAACATGGCCGCTCGCGATCACCTCATCGTGCACTATTCGCCCGTCGTCAAGTTTGTGGCGGGTCGTGTTGGCGCAGGCTTGCCGTCCAGCGTCGACCCGGGTGACCTCGTGAGCTCTGGCGTTTTTGGACTGATTGATGCGATCGAGAGATTCGACCCCGAGCGAGGAGTCAAGTTCGAGACTTTTGCTGTACCGCGTATTCGTGGTGCCGTGTACGACGGCCTGCGGAAGCTCGACTGGGTCCCACGATCGATTCGTAGCCGTGCGCGCAATGTCGAAAAGGCGTTCTCCG
>Ga0209013_10004308_pt1 | contig 12497 bp, 14 predicted proteins | sample Cruoilmetagenom2_FD_187291 | JGI IMG/M metagenome (GOLD analysis project Ga0209013, IMG submission 187291) | Oil polluted marine microbial communities from Coal Oil Point, Santa Barbara, California, USA - Sample 2 (SPAdes) (version 2) | ecosystem: Environmental > Aquatic > Marine > Oil seeps ...
TAAATTTCGGCAGAAAACCGGAATTTAAAAGATTTGTATATGATAATAAAAGAAAAAATATCAGTGATGATCAGCGTAGATCGGCGGCTGAATAGTTACGAATTTTGTAGGCATCTGTCAAGCAATTTAAGGAAACCTTAAAATTATCACAACTCATTCTGATAAATATTCTTTATCTCTTCTGGCTGGACGCAGAGATAGTCAAGCGTCTGCCTTTGCATACTATGGATGAAAGCTATCATCAATTCCGGCAATCCCACACCAAGGGTCACTCGTTGAGCCTCAGCGTTAGACGTTTGGTTTTCGCCCGGCGTATAACTCCAACTAATCACCGATGATAAGCTATTAAGAAGGTTCGCAGCTTTCTTTTTATGCTCTTGGGTCAAGTGTGAATACCGCAATGTCATGGTCATGGTCTTAGAGGACTTGACCTCGATGAACTACTCGAAGTCGCACCTCCAAGTGGGTGCGCCCTGCCGGGCGCACAAATAAAAAACCCGGCGCCGAAGCTACCGGGGTAAAAGCTGATCTTTGCCCATAAATCATATTTCTGTTAATTCATCTGCATCCGAGTAAGGAATATTTTCTCCCGGTCCCTTCCTTTGCCAAACAACCTCCCTATGTGCTGCATCAATAACTTGCTGCTTGGTAGGGAAAGTTTTAGCAACACGGGTAATAATTCTCGTTTCCTCTTCTGTTAATGGTTCAGCCTCTGACTCATCAGCCTCCCGAATCAACTCAACCAGTTCTTTATAATTATTTATCTGCGGTCCATGCGGCAACGCAGCGTAATCAGCACCGGTAATACTCATTCCAAGTTCTTTAAAAGCTAACATATCAGCATACCATGAATACTTGGCGTCAAATAATAACATATCCCCTTCATTAAGAAATCCGAAACCTAATTCGGCTTCAAACTTTTTTAATACCAGCTTAATCCTCGATAGCGATATCTTGTCTCTGTTGCCGGTAAAAATATTTCCTGCCCTGTTATCTTGGAATGCACTTTTAAGGGCTTGGTTCACAGATCTTGTTTGTATAATACCGTTCTCCCATCTCTTAATGCTTGCGATGCCTACACCGGATCTCTCTGCAAGTTCCTTTTGGCTCCACTTCCGCGCAGACCTTTTCTGTTTTATCTCTTCACCGGTTAGCAAGCCAACTTTTTCTCTGTAGGCATCGGCTATGGCATTCTGTGTGGCAGCGGTCTGTTCAATTGTTCCAATATTTAGCCCACACTCCCCACATACATAGCTTTCGACCTTGTAGGTTATTTTTTCCCCCCGAAATATTGCCTCTTTCTCGACCACTACAAGGGCCATCTCTCCATGTTCACTTGGGCAGTTAATGTTCCCTATCATCACTACCAACCCCCCTTTTCTTATGCGTCCTTAGGACTGTTCTTATGCAACGATACTAAATAGAAGTTGTCATTCTTTAAGCAATATTTTAAATTTGAAACCTGATATCCCAATTCAACGGCATCTGCGGCAATTGCATCTATGTTAATCAGGAATATATTTCCCTGGGCTACAATATCTTTTCCGATTTTTATCTTTCTGTTGAGCTCTTTAATAGACGGTCTTTGCATAAATCCAACTACAGCTCCTCAGTATCAATTGATCCTTTCATATACTATGGTATCAATTGATACCATAGCCAAGTAATTTTTTGTGACAAAATGTGACAAAAATTGATTGTTTTGCTTATTTTCTTCCTATTGTTTATACAAGCGAAAGCCCCAAGTGCTAAATAATTCCATCATATTAACATGTTGGAGCTTTGTCTTTTCCTTCCCTGGCAGTCATGAGGCCAGGGGTTCTATCCCCCTCAGCTCCACCAGGAACTCAAAGGGATTGTCGTATCGACAATCCCTTTTTTTCGGCAAACTCCTGCATAGGGTGCTCATTGGCCACTTCAAGGCGATCGCCCGAAAACACCTGGACAAGGTCCTGGCCAGGCTCAAATTGTCCACATCCAACCTCGTCGATACCGACAGCAGGAAAAAACTGGAAGCCTATCTATTCCAAAACACTGGGTGGTATGAATGGTTTTCACTTGGCATTTCCTGTCATTACAGATACTTTAGAAGCGTGTAATTTTCAGGTATAATCATTATCAATAAAATACATCAATCCTGAAAACCTTAAAGGTTTTTGTAGACCTTTTCATGGGTTGGCACGTCCTGAATATTTAAAAGCGGCTTTTGAGTCACCTGGGCTATCGCGAATGCATAAAACAAAAAAGGAAAAAGAAATCAACTCTTCTTCGGCAAAAGCCCTCCAGGAGGTGACCCGGGTAAAAATGGCAAAAGCCGGCAACAAGGAAGCTTTTGAGCAGTTGGCCGGCCACTATTACGGAGATATTTTTCGCATGATTTATTACCGAACCCAGAGTCGCATGGATGCCGAGGACCTAACCCAGGAAGTCTTTCTGAAAGCCTACAAGGGATTAGGCCGCCTGACAGACGAAGATCATTTCAAGGGCTGGCTCTTTCGGATCGCCGTCAATCGGGTACGCGACTTTCATCGCCGCAAGAAATTTTCGCACCTGTTCAAAAGCATCCCGAATGATAACGAGGATGCCTATGTCGATACACAAGCGTCAACCGAAGAAGGACCTCTTGAAACCTTGATCCGGAAACGATTCCGTCAGGAATCCGAAATGTTCCTGTCCAGACTGTCCAGAATGGAAAAGGATGTTTTCGTGCTTCGGTTTATGGATCAGCTGCAAATCAATGAAATCGCAACCGCCTTGAAAAAAAGTGAAAGTACCGTCAAGACACATCTGTATCGTGCTCTATCCAAATTTAAAAAGGACAGGGCTTTTCAAGACTTTCTTAAAGGAGAATGAATTTGACCGCCATACCGAATGAACATCTGACAGAAGCGCAGATCCTGCAGGCCATTGTGGATCTATCCGATCTATCGGATGATCAGCAAGTTCACCTAACAGCCTGTCCCGTGTGCGTGGCTGAAAAAGACCGCTTGGACAGGATGCTTCTTCAGGTCGGAAACATGGCCAAGGCATCCGTACCATCGGTGGTGAGCCGCCCTGTCTTGCCGGACAGGTACCCGGGTTTTCTGCAAAGATGGTTTTCCGAGGTTCGGCCCTTTGTCCGAATAGCGGTTCCCGCCCTGCTCGTCCTTGTCATCATCACGGTCGCCCTTGTTCTAAAACCCGGTCAGGACATGCACACCGCCTTTGTGGAGGAACAAATGATTGACCCCGAGCAGCTCCTGATCGACATCGACAGGCTGATCGAAAACCCCTTGCCGCAAGGGCTTCAATCCTTGGTTTCGTTTGCCGAGATCGATTCCGATGAAGATTTCATGGAGTACATTGTACCTGTAATTGAAAACGACCCCCTGTCCAACATACCAGGAAAGAAAGGAGAAAACATATGTTAAAACACATTTCGATCGTGATAATTGTCATTATGCTGGTCTTTACATCTTCGGCAGTGATTGCCCAAGGAATGGCCGGAGAATCTAAACATCAGGGCAGGATGCCCTTCGGAAAATGGTGGCAGAACCCTGCCGCCATCGAAAAACTGAGCCTCACCCAGGAAGAGGTCCACACACTGGATGCAGCATTCAATTCCCGGGCACGAAAATTCATGGTGTTGAAGCACACCATCGAGCTGGAACAGTTCGAAATGAATGGCATGATGGAGGGTAAAGCGCTGGATGAATCCGCCCTCATGGCCCAGTTCAACAAACTCGAATTAGCCAGGGCAAATCTTTCCAGGGAAAGATTCCAGTATTATGTCCAGGTAAGAAAGATACTGGGGCCTGATCGATTCCAGAAGATCAAGGCCTTTCGGCAAAGAATGCAGCAGCAGAACAAAGCCGCCATGATACAAAAAAACAAACACCTAAAATGAGCGTTACAATAACATTAGCTTAAAGTGATACGCAGTTTCATGTAATGTAGCGCAGGTCTTTAGACCTGCAAAAAAGGTGGCGGTTTTCTGTCGCCTTTTTTACTGCTTTTAATCTCTCTTGAATTACGATAAAGCTCTATCATGGACTTTAAATACTGGTGGCAACATCTGCCGGAAAATCTATCTCCGGTTATTTTTGAAATCGGTCCCATATCATTGCGTTATTACGGCATGATGTATGTGGTAGCATTTACCATCGTCTATTTCATGGTCCGGTATCGCCTTCGCACAGAAGACCGTTTCCATCTCTCCGGTCAGCAGGTCAACGATCTCATAACCACCATGATCGTCGGCTTGATCCTCGGTGCCCGATTCGGATACGTCATATTTTACAATCTGTCTTACTACCTGTCGCATCCCCTGGAAATCCTGCTGCCTTTTGATTTTTCCAACGGTATCCGGTTCGTGGGCATTGCCGGCATGAGCTATCACGGCGGACTCATCGGTATCATTCTGGCCACCTTCTGGTACTGCAGAAAAGCCCGGTTAAGTTTCTGGGAAATCTCGGATCTTTTCATCCCCGTCATTCCCCTGGGGTATACCTTCGGGCGATTGGGCAATTTTATTAACACCGAGCTTTACGGTAGAGCCACGCAAAAAGCCATCGGCATGATTTTCCCCAACGCCCCGGGTGCGGCACTGCGCCATCCGACACAGCTTTATGAGGCTTTCTTTGAAGGCATATTTCTATTTATCCTCTTATGGTCCATAAGGAAGAAGAAATTGCCCGTGGGCGGCCTGCTTGCGATCTACCTGGCCGGTTACGGTATCGTGCGATTTTTTATTGAATTTTTCCGCGAGCCGGACGCACACCTGGGCTTTGTCCTCATGTCGCTTACCATGGGGCAGTTACTTTGTGCTGCCATGATTGGTAGTGGTGTCCTGCTCTTTCTTTATCGAGCCAAGTATGCATGATGCCCGTTCAAAATGCCAAAAATTCGCCTCGACCATCCAGGCTATTTTCGAAGAAGGACTGCATGTCAGCCAGGACAGCCTGCACTTTATTCTCTCGACGATTTCCATTTCCGACATCCGCGAGTTGGAAACCCTCATAACGGATCCATCCAATTGCGAAAGCGATTCTCTCATTGAACTGATATATTTTCCGGATGAATCCATCCAGATGAGACTGGAAGATCGACTCGAATCGGAAAGGTTTCAACAAAAGGACGAAGAGACCGTCCTGGAACACTTATTGTCCTGCCGGGGAAATACCCTTGTTCGTTTTGATGGTCTGCAACCTGTTCTGACGATAAGGACACTGGAAAATGGTGTCCGGGCTTTCCTGGCACGACTCAATATCACCAGGCATCCGGACCCTGAATTCATCAGGGTGATCAACCACAGAGCCGGGAAAAAAGAAGGAAGAAAATACAAGGTATGGCTTCGCAACATGGTTATGGAACTCCGTGAACGAGACACTGTTTTTCTAAAAAATCTGTTTGTGAAGATGGATGCCCGGCACGACAGGTTCAATGAATATCTCCATTTTTCACTGCGGTTCCTGGAAGAATCCCAAAATGACACCGATCTTTTTCAATCGCTCATACAGCATAAACACAGGTGCCTGAAACATCTCCAGCAAAATAATCGGCTTGAGGCATATCGCCGGGACCATAATATCGAGACACTGATGGCACATGGTATCCGAATACCGCACACAGATAATCAGGCCCTCCTTCTTCAGGTAGCCTTTGCAGATGATATCTGTCTTGCCTTATTCAACAAGAACATATAACTACATATTCGCCCGAAAGGGCCGGATATGTATAATACGCGGCGAAGCCGCATCAGATAAAATCGTGTAACGATTTTATTAGGAGAATTACGTATGAGATTTAGACATCTACTTCTAATAATCCTGATGATGGTGGTCCCTGTTTCCGCCCACTCGGAGGAGGCGGCATTACCATCCATGTCCGTAGATGAGATCCTGGAACACGTGGAGAAAATCTATACGGCCTCCAGGTTTTCAGCCTCCTTTATCCAGGCATCAACCATCAAAGCCATGGAAATAACAGATTCAGCCTCTGGAAAACTTTACGTCCAGTACCCCGGGAAGATGAGATGGGAATACCTGAAGCCTGAATCTCAAATTATCGTAACCGATGGCGTGCAGTTGTGGATGTACCGACCTGAAGACAACCAGGTCATGCTGGGACAGGCATCAACCTTTTTCAGTGAGGGTAAAGGCGCGGGATTTCTTTCCGACATCCGTCTGCTCAGAAAGGATTTCGATATAACCCTGGAAGATATTCGGTTCGGCGATTACTACAACCTGAAACTGATTCCCCTGGAAAAAAACTGGGACATTGCCTATGTGCACCTGCTGGTTTCCAGAACCACATTCCATATCGCTCAGGTTTTCACCTACAATGCCTATGACGATGTCACCCGCATAGAGATCGTGGACCCCCAATTTAACGAATCGTTTGAAGATGCCTTCTTTACATTTAAAATACCCAAAGGTGTCGACCAATTACGGTTGGATGATGCACCATAGTACTTTAGCTAAATAAAAAATCTTTTCCGGTTTATCCGGGTTGGGAGATATAATGAAAGAAAAAATAAGAATGCTACTGAAGCAGCGCAATGCCATCATGCTGGCACACAATTACCAGCCACCTGAAATTCAGGATATCGCGGATCTTTGCGGCGATTCTCTCGAGTTGAGCATCCGTGCATCCAACACAGAGGCTGACGTAATCCTGTTCTGCGGTGTTCACTTCATGGCGGAAACGGCTTCGATTCTGTCGCCCCAAAAAACGGTATTATTACCCCGTCATGATGCCGGGTGTCTTATGGCAGATATGATAACCGCCGAAGGCCTGACCGCTAAAATTGCGTCATTGCCACCCATGCCGGTGGTAACCTATGTAAACTCCACGGCAGACGTAAAGGCGTTGTCCACCATATGCTGTACCTCTGCGAATGTTGTGGCGGTGGCCAACAGTCTGGATGCGGCGGAAATGCTCATGACGCCGGACCGTAATCTGGCCATGTATGCGGCCTCACAGACCGACAAGAAGATCCATATCTGGGACGGCTACTGCCCGTCCCATGAACACCTGAAGCCGAAAGATGTCCAGACCGCCCGCAATGCGCACCCGGAAGCGGTATTCATGGCGCATCCCGAGTGTCGACCGGAAATTCTCGAACTGGCCGATATCATTGCCTCCACGTCAGGCATGATTCGTCATGCCAAGGCATCAGATGCTAAATCATTTATTGTCGGGACGGAACTGGGACTGCTTCATCCGTTACAGAAAGCCAATCCGGACAAACAGTTTTTCCCGGCTTCGAAAAAAATGATCTGCAAAAATATGAAGAAAATTACGCTGGTCGACATCCTGAACAGTCTTGAAAATATGGAAGGCGAGGTGAAGGTTCCGGAAGACGTTCGAGAACCTGCACTTCGGGCAGTGGAGAGGATGATCGCATTATCTCGATAGTTATACCAGCTCTTCCGGTATATCCGCATTGGTATACACCTTCTGAACATCCTCACAGTCGTCCAGCATGTCCATCAGCCGGATCATCTGATCGGCCTCTTTTCCCTGAAGGCTGGTGGCTGTCTGTGGCAGCATGGTCACCTCGGCATCCAGACAGGGGATCTCTTTTTCATCGATGGCGGCCTTGACAGCTTCGAAATCTTCCGGATCCGTTATGACTTCAAAATTGCTGTCGTCCTCCCGGACATCTTCTGCACCGGCTTCTAACGCCACCTCCATCAGGGAATCCTCATCGATAGCGGAACGTTTCACGACGATATATCCCTTTTTGTCAAACATCCAGGCGACACAGCCGTTTTCACCCAGATTCCCACCACATTTAGAAAAAATGTGGCGGATGTCCGCAACGGCCCTGTTTTTATTATCTGTCAGAGATTCCAGAAAGACTGCCGCACCGCCGGGACCATACCCTTCATAGGTGTTCTCTTCATAGTCAACACCTTCCAGTTCACCCGTGCCTTTTTTAATCCCCCGTTCGATGTTGTCCTTGGGCATATTTTCAGCCTTAGCCGCTAATATGGCTGTTCTGAGTCTCGGGTTCGCATCCGGGTCTCCACTGCCGCCCATCCGAGCTGCAACAGTAATTTCCTTGATCAGCTTCGTGAATATCTTCCCTCGCTTGGCATCTGCCGCTCCTTTTTTATGCTTTATGGAAGACCATTTGCTGTGTCCTGACATCGTTACCTCCTGAAAAATTATTTGTGTTTTGTATTTCGTGTTTTGTTGTTTGTTTACAGGGAACTAACTCCTCGCTAACGATAGAACAATCCAGCAGGGAACCACCAAAGACTAAATACTAAACATCAAACACAATTAGGAATCAATCTTTCCGATTCCAATAATAAATATTTCCTTGCTGGCCTTGCGGCTGCTCTGGGGTTTGAATATGTGCTGCCGTTTGAAGTGTGTCCTGACCCTGTCTGAAAACTCCTGGAACAATTCTCCCTGGAAAATCTTGCATATGAACGACCCGTTTGGGGCCAGAACTTCCTGGGAAAGATTGAGTGCAGCTTCACAAAGGTGAAACGATCTGGCAGCATCCACATCTTTGTTCCCGGTGGTATTGGGCGCCATATCACTGATGACGGCATGAAATCTTTGTCCCAGCTTCTCCTTTAACGCCTTGGCCGGAGCCAGCACATCCCCGATATAAACCGTTACATGCGACGGCAGTTGAATCGAAACCGGTTTGAGGTCGATACCGGCAACCATACCGCCTTCGCCGGTAAGATCTGCCGCATAAACCAGCCATGATCCAGGAGAACATCCAAGGTCCAAGACCCTGTCTCCTTTACGAATAAGGCGATATTTTTTCTGAATTTCCTGCAATTTGTAAACAGATCTTGCCGGGTATTTTTCCTTTTGTGCCTTGCGGGAATAGTGATCCTGCCACGTATTCCGTTTGGATGTTTTTCGTTTCATAATCCCATTTTCTTAAAATTTGAAACGCTCATCTTAGGATATAGTTAAGCCAATACTAAGTCAAGCATGAGCATTTTCATGCATAATTTCTGAGTTTAGATTATAATAGTGATTCTCTTTTTTCCGATTGAATTGCAAGTATGTTCACTTTTAATAAAAGCTATCTAAAAAATAGGATTTTGGTTCAAGATCAAGGCGGGTTCGAAGTTCAATCCAGAGGAATACTGTAGTATTTTGATGGATTGAAACGAGAACCCAACGCAGAAATTGGGCCAAAAGACATTTTTGAGATGCTTTTAAAAAAGTGCTTCCATGGCCTCCGAAATACTCCTGACACCGATCAGATCAAGCCCCTTTACAGTCGCCATCCGTTCCAGATTGTTTCGGGGCAACAGGCAGCGTGTAAATCCCATCTTTTTCATTTCACCGGCCCGGGTCTCTATCTGACCGACCGCCCTCACTTCACCCGTCAGACCCACCTCGCCCACCACTGCCGTGCCCTCCATGACCGGCTGATCCAGAAAACTGGATGCAATGGCTGATACAATCCCCAGATCAACGCCCGGCTCATCGATCCTGACACCCCCGGCAACATTCATGAAAATATCATGACCCAGGAGGTGCATTCCCAGTTTTTTCTCCATGACGGCCACCAGAAGCGCCACGCGATTCTGATCCAGGCCCAGTATCGTTCTGCGAGGGGTCCCCAAATTGGTGCTGCCGGCAAGCGCCTGAAGCTCCACAAGAATGGGGCGGGTCCCTTCCATGCTGGACGTAACCACAGATCCCGGAGAAGCTTCCGGCCGCTCGGATAGGAATATAGCAGAGGGGTTGTCCACCTCGTTTAAGCCATTTTCTTTCATCTCGAAAACGCCGATTTCGTTTGTCGATCCAAATCGATTCTTTACAGCCCTCAGAATCCGGAAAACATGATTCCTGTCACCCTCGAAGTAAAGCACCGTGTCTACCATGTGCTCCAGCAACCGTGGGCCGGCGATGGCACCTTCCTTGGTTACGTGCCCCACCAGGAATGTCGGAATGCTTTTCTGTTTTGCCATGAGCATCAACCTCATGGCAGACTCCCTGACCTGGCTAACGCTCCCGGGTGCCGAAGTGAGGTCCGCGCTGTACATGGTCTGGATAGAGTCGATAACGATCACACCCGGTCGGGTTTTTTCGACGATTGCCAGAATGGCATCGATCTCGATCTCGGAAACAGCCAGGATTTCGGACGACAGCGTTGAAAGCCGCTTGCTTCGGAGGCCGAGCTGCCGAACCGATTCCTCGCCGGAAACATAGAGAACCTTCTGTCCCTCCTGGGAAAGTCCGTGCATGGCCTGCAGCATCAAGGTCGACTTTCCAATACCGGGATCACCACCGATCAAAATCAGGGTTCCCGGTACCAGCCCGCCCCCAAGCACGCGGTCCAGTTCGTTAATTCCGGTTAGAATTCTGATTTCATCCTGGGGATCGATAGCGGACACGGCAATAACCTCCGCACTTCCGACAGCGCCCTTCCCGGCAAATCCGGAAGTTCGTTTGGATGCTTTTGCCTCCTCAACAAATGACTGCCATTCCCCGCAATCCGGGCACTTCCCCATCCACTTAGGTGTTTCATACCCGCACGTCTGGCAGGTATATACCGTTTTGATGTTCTTATTCACACTATCCAATCTTTGTTATATATGGTATGTTAATTGTTGATTTTCACGAACGTCTCAGAATATAACACGATCTTGATAAATGATAAATTCGTTTTACGAATTTATTAAGCACGACAATGTCACTTGTGAAGTAAAAAACAAAAAAAGATCTTAATTAGGTTTTAACCATCGCTGCCCGGCAAACAGCGGAGAAGAATCAACATCATTAGCGGGGAATCGACCCAGACCCATGAAAATAATTACACCTCTTAGATTATTGCTGATCTCCATCATCGTTTTTGCTGTTCTATCCTTATCGCCGTTTGAGGCGGTAGCTGATGCACCTGAGGGGACCTGGCAATTCCAGGCCCTACAGGAAAAGCTGATCAAAGATGGATTTCACCCGGATAAAATCCGCACATATTACCAAAATCCCCAGGTGTCGTTTGAAAGACGGAGTGTGTCACTCTTTTTTGTACATAGCGAAGCCAAGCTGAACTACGATCAATTCACCAACGACTGGTCCATCAGCCAAGCCAGGAAGTACATGAAAAAGCACCAGGCCCAGTTGGAGAAGACCGAAGAAATCTATGGTGTGGACAAACGGGTGATCACCGCCATCATTCTGGTTGAAACCGGACTGGGTACCACTCTGGGTAAAAGTTCCACACTGAACACATTGTCGTCTTTATCCTCTTTTGAAGATCCTGCCGTGCGGCAGGAATTCTGGGAAAATTTCAAGCGCAAGGATGAAATCAGCAGAAAAGATTTTGAGAAACGGGCTATCCGCAAATCTGCGTGGGCCTATAAAGAATTGAAAGCCTTTCTGCAATATACACAAAATGAAAACTTTGATCCAGTAGTCATTCAAGGGTCCTATGCCGGCGCCCTGGGTATTGCTCAGTTCATGCCCACCACGCTTCTGGCCTATGCACGCGACGGAAACCAGGATGGCGTCATCGACCTTTTCACCCACGCCGATGCCATGGCCAGTATTGCAAGCTTCTTAAAACGCTTCGGTTGGAAGCCGGGGATCGGAACGGAAAAAGCCAAAACGATTATTCATCGCTATAATCACAGCGACTATTATGTAAACACTATACTAAAAATATCAGATCTACTGTCTTAATTGGGATTGCCGATCTTACCGCATCTACTACGTCAGATGCCATACCGCATAGTCCACTATAGCGGAACAGCATCTTCCTTGTAGCTACAGCAACCTCGACAATCGTTTTAAGTCTGAGGTAACCCAAACATTGCTATTGGGGTTGAGCGTTTCATGATACAAGAATTAAAAACCGTGGGTGTTGTGGTTCTTTTGGCAGTACCCTTCTTCTTTCTGACGGTCTGGGCCATTGTCGACTGTCTTCAGAAGGATTTCGGTACCATCGGGAAAAAAGCCCTCTGGGGAATTATTGCGGCCGTCCCTTTTGTCGGCTCTCCCCTATATTTCATCTTCGGTTACAGAAAAGGCAAAAAGACAGATCTTCAAAATCTTTTTTGAAATGATAAATTGTTTGACAAATAATTAGGAAATCTAATATTAGAACTACTTCAATCAATATGCGGCAAAGCCGCGCATGATAAATTTTCAAAGAAAATTTATGGTCCCATCGTCTAGCGGTTAGGACGCCGGCCTCTCACGCCGGTAACCCGGGTTCGAACCCCGGTGGGATCACCAAAATATTCAAGGGGCTTAGAAGCATTTCTGAGTCCCTGTTTTATTTTGATATTTTGCGAGTCCCCCCACTATTCCCTACATACTGAACAAGAACTCGCTTTCCTTTTGGGTCATACTTACCAAAGCCAGGACAATCTGAATCTAATAGAGCTTTCCATTCTTGGCTTTTATCCCATCTCGGAAAAAACTCGTTTTGGATTTTCTCAAAGGATTCTTGAAGCACTTTATTCTAAGGCTCTCCAGTTTAGCTCATATTTGTTTCGTTCAATATTATTTAACAATGTTGGTGA
>Ga0209013_10004309_pt1 | contig 12495 bp, 15 predicted proteins | sample Cruoilmetagenom2_FD_187291 | JGI IMG/M metagenome (GOLD analysis project Ga0209013, IMG submission 187291) | Oil polluted marine microbial communities from Coal Oil Point, Santa Barbara, California, USA - Sample 2 (SPAdes) (version 2) | ecosystem: Environmental > Aquatic > Marine > Oil seeps ...
TACTAAATCCAATGATAGCAGCAGGTGCTATGGCATTTAGTTCTGTATCAGTAGTGACTAATTCATTAAGATTAAAAACATTTAAATAATTTTTTTAACATACTATATAGGAGGAAATAAAATGAGAAAAGTAATAAAAATCGAAGGTATGACATGTGGACATTGTGAAAGTTCTGTAAGAAATGCTTTAAGCAAAATCGAAAATGTTCAAGTGATAGAAGTGTCAAAAGATAAAAAAATAGCTTGTGTAGAAGTTAATAATGTGGATAACAGTGTTTTATTAGATACCATTGAAAATATAGGATTCGATGCCCTGGAGGTTATAAATGAGTAGTATGAATGATGAAAAAAAAGAAGCAATAAGACTACTTAAAACATCAAGAGGACAAATTGAAGGAATAATTAAGATGATAGAAGAAGATAGATATTGTATTGATGTTACGACTCAAATCATGTCTACTCAGGCAATACTTAAAAAAGCTAACATGAAAATATTAGAACAACATATGAAACATTGTGTAAAAGGAGCAATTAACCAAGAAGAAATAGATTCAAAAATGAAAGAAATAATAGACGTTTTAAAAAGAATGAATAAATAAAAACAAAGGCTACGTATATAATTATACGGTAGCCTTTATTATACCCATAAACTACACGATTTAAATTTTGTTCAATTAATGTTATTTACTGTTATATTAATAATTATGTGGAGTAATGGTGAAAATTAATGTGTAATGAGAAATGATATAAAAATTTAAATGAATAATATTATTGGTGTAAATTCACAATAACATCGATTTGGCGTTGACTAACGGTTAAAAAAGTGGTATTATGAATTTGGGTAATGCATAAACTTCAATTGTTGGATATTTATTATTAATAAGGATAAATGATAACAATAGAATACCGGTAAAATCTTGTGGGGGGATAGAGCGGGGTAATAATAAAGTGACGGCTAGCAATTATTTTACATATTTGTTAGCCGTTATTGTATTTATTATATACAATAATTTGTTAATTACGAATATTTATGATATAATTATTATTAGTTAATCATAAATTTTATATTATTTAGTAATTAATTTAGTTTGTTAGCAGCGAAATTTATTGAGGGGGTAGTATGTGAAAAAAGAAAATATTATAACAAGTATTTTAATATTTTGTATGGTTTTGGCTACAATTGTGGCATCGATACCAGAAAAATATAATTTTATTAAAAGTTCATTTATGAACGAAAATTTAAATTTACAACCATTAGAAAAAATAGTATTAGTAGATGCTAATTATAATATAGTGTTAGATGATATTTATTTAGATAGACAAAGGCTTAAATTGAATGTTATATTCGATGATGTTGAAGATGATATACTAGCTAGTATTAAAATAAATAATAGCCTTAATAATCAAATGTATTTTTACGATGCTCAAAGTGTTGAAAATAATAAGTGTAGTTTTAGTTTTGATTTAAAAGATCTAATGAATGAATTAATAAAAAAGGGTGAAAATAGTTTAACTATTAAGTTTACGTTAGAAGAGTTAAATTATGCAGACGGCGATGAAATTTTATTTGAGGAAGATAATATAAAAATAAAATTTGATAAAGAGTGTATACCAGAAAATGAAGTATTTAAAATAGAGGAGATAATTTCACTAGATAAAGGAGAGATTTATTTAGATAAATTAATCATTAGTCCCCTTAGAACGACACTGGTTACTTCAAGCAAAAGTAAACAAAACTATAAAAATTTATCATTATTGCTTAATGGGTTTGAATTTAGTCTTAATGATCAAAGGAATAAAAAAATTACATCACATTCTTCATATAATTATGAAGATAAAACCTACTATTACGTTGATCAAAATATTAATACTACTAAATTGAAAAAAGCAACTTTATATATTAAAAAATATCAGTATGAATATAGTGATGATATTAAGTATACTTTAAGAGAAAATGAATCTTTTCCAAAACATATTAATTATAAGGGAAAAGATTTAACAATAGAAAGAGCAGATTGGGGTAATGAAAGCTTTGATAAGAAGGATAATTACTGCAAAAAAATAGTACTTAGATATAAAAAAAATGATAATTTTGAAACATCCGGTGTATCAATTGGAAAAGAAATGCTAGGTTTATCGTCGTTTATTGATGTTAATTTAGATGATGCAGTGTATAAAGAAATAATGACTTATTATGCTGGAGAAAAAAAGGAATCCTATGAGTTTAGGTTAAGTGCTGCAAAATTTATTGAGGAAGAAAATCTAATATATGATTATGACTTAAAAAACTAAGTTGAGTTTTAAGAACAAGTTATATCAAGATACTACATTAACTATAGGTGAAAAACATTTAAATAGTTTATTAGCAGAATGTAAAAAATATATTAGTTAGAAATAACACCCCCTAGATAAAAGTCATTTTATCTAGGGGGTGTTATTTAGTGTGTTTATTTATTCAAACAACATTTCTTGAATTTTTTTCCACTTCCACAAGGGCATGGATCATTTCTTCCAACTTTTTTTTCGTTAACAACGATACGTGATTTGTTAAATTCTTTTTTTATTTCTTTTCTTTTTTGTTCAGTTAAGATTGTATCCCAAACTTCGAGATTATAAAGCCAATCTGCTTTTGCGTCAAGCATATTATAGTATAATTTTTCTAACTCAATTGAAAGAGTTACGTGACTTTCTTCAGTTAAGATTTCAAGATCTAATTCATTTGTAAGGCTTGAATTAATTCCATCTAAAAAACCTACAAAAGTAAGAACATCCATTTCAAACTTAGTTGCGAGTTCAGTTAAAGTTCCTTCAATAGTTTCTTCTTTATTTTCTAATATATATACATAGTTTTTTTGTTCTTTTGGTAGATATTCTCCCCAAAACGCATCGTAATCTTCTTGAGTACGTTCAGCATATGCTTGATCTTGCCATTGTTTTATTAAAGACATTATATTTCTCCCTTTCTTAATTTGCCCAATAGGCAAATACATAAATCTAAATAAATTCTTTTGTATTATATCATAGATTAATAAATAAAGTAAAATAAAGAATATAACTTATTAAAATATTTTATTTAAAGTACAATCATTAACCTTATTATGTGATAATACTTAAAATATAACACATAAATATTTAGGTAGTTGATTAAATACTGAATATAATTAAATAAATGAAATATATATTTTAAATAATATAAGGTATTAAATGGAATATATATTTGATATAATATAAGATATCATATCAAATTAGTAACTTTTACATTAATATATCATTATTATATTAATAAGAAAATATAAATAAAATAAAGACAAGAATATACTCATTCTAAGGAATTATTTGGAGGTATACTTATGATAAAACAAAGATTAGTTAGAGAAAAAATGGATATAGACAAAATTATTAAAAATGTTTCAGCATCTTTAGATATGGAAGGATTAAAACCTAGTAGTATGGCTTTAAAAGTAAATAGAAGCTATTTAGAGGGTAAAATCAGTAGTCAAGAAGCAATTAGTATAATAAAACAATATTATAAAGTTGGGTTAGATGAGATATGAAAGAAAATCAATCTTTAAAGTATCGTACAGAAAATTTTATAAGATCAAAATACTATTATGAAAATTCACTAGTATATGTCAATCTAATGAATATTAGAGATGGGGACAAATTATCTAAGTTTGAGGCAGATATAACTGGCCAAAGATTAATAGAATTAATGTATCAGCCTATAAAGGGGCGATTTGGTAAAGCGCATCTTTTGAATATCCATAAACACATATTTAAGGATATATATCCATTTGCGGGTAAATTAAGACAAGAAGATATATGTAAAGACCAAACAATGTTTTGTAAAAGTGAATTTATAGTAGAAAACTTAGAAAGAACTTTTAAAATGCTAAAAAGTGAAAAATATCTTTCTGAAATCCCGATCAAAGAATTTTCAGTTAGATTGGCAGTTTATATGTCAGAATTAAATATTATACATCCATTTAGAGAAGGCAATGGAAGGACAATAAGAGAATTTATAAGGTGTCTAGCTTTAAAAAATAAATATTATATAGATTGGTCGTTAGTAAATAAAGAGGAACTATTAGAAGCGATGATAAGTTCCGTAAATAAAAACCATGAAAATTTAAATGAGTGTATGTTTAGAGTCATAAAAAACAAATAAAATCAATTAATATATTTGAATATGCTTTATAGGAGGAAATTATGGATAAAATAAAGGTTACTAAAGAAGAAAAGAAAAAATTAATAGAGGAGATTAAGGTCTATTTTGCAAGTGAAAGAGACGAAGATATTGGAGATTTACAAGGAGAATTAATACTTGATTTTATATTAGATAAAATAGCACCAAGTATATATAATCAAGGTATAATTGATATGAAAAGGTATATGGAAGAAAAAATAGATGATATGTATGGGTTTATGATATAAATTTTTTTGCATGTAAAGGAGAACATTATGAAAACAGTAGTATTAACAGGAACTCCAAATACTAGTGGACACACTATGGAAATTATAAAATTGTTTGAAAAAAATCTGCCAGGTGAAATGATAATTTATAATGCTTATAATTTAAATATTAAACCTTGTATAGATTGTAAATATTGTTTCAAACATGATGAGTGTGCTCTTAATGATGATATGCAGAAGGTTATAGATGATTTAAAAGATGCTGATAATGTTATAGTAGCATCTCCTATGTATTTTGGAATGTTAAGTGGACCTTTACTGACTTTAGTTAGTAGACTTCAATTTTCATTTGGTTGGGAATGGGTTCAAAAAAAAGAAAATCCATTTGAAAAGAAAAATGGTATACTTGTAATGACAAGTGGTAAAGCTTGGTTAAATATGTTTAACCCGTGTGAAGCATGTGCAAATATTATTTTTAGAAATTTAAATGCTAAATTTATAGATAAAGTATATGCTACTAAAACAGATGTAATTTCAGTAAAAGATAATAAAGATGTAAAGCAAAGTGTTAAAGAGATAAGTGAAAGATTAATAAAAATAAATCAATAAAAATTATCATATATAACGAGGATTATATTTTAATTGTAGAATAAAGATTTTGAAACAATACAAATTTCCAATCTGGTTATCATCCAAGTTTGGAAATTTGTATAATTGAAAATAAACTAATTGAAAAAAAAGAAGGGGTGATTTAGATTAATACAGCAATTATACCACAATTAAAAGATATAAAAATAATTAATAATGTAAAAATAAATGTGTGTGATTTTTATGTAGATAAATCATTAATTGAAGTTTTTGAGGGTGCAACTGAAATATTAAAACAAGAACTGGGCTGTAAGGGTGAAAAACCTATAGTTTATGAACAAGGAATTTTTAAAGGAGAAGAATATAAAATTGTTATTGAACAAAGTAAAATAACTATATTTGCAGGTAATAGCGTTTCTGCAATGTACGGAGTAATGACATTATCAGAGCTTAGTGTATTAAATGATAATGTATTAAATTTATGTGAAGTACATGATTATCCAGATATGGAGTTTAGGGCAATTTCAGATGATATTTCAAGAGGTCAAGTTCCTACTTTTAGTAATTTTAAAGATACTATTAAAAGATTAGCAAGATATAAATATAATGTATATATGCCATATATAGAAGATGTATTTAAATTTGAGTGTGAACCGGAATGGGGTAAATATTCAGATGGCTTAACTGGTGAAGAATGGAAATCTATCTGTGAATATGGGAAAAAACATAATGTTACAGTACGTCCTATTGTGAATTTATTAGGACATTATGATAAAAATACATCTTTAAAAAAATTACAGGACCTATCTATTAAACGTGATGATTTAACTCCGACACCTGTAATAAATCCTTTGAATCCACAAGTAAGGCCATTGATTTCAAAGATGCTTGATGAAATTGTAGATGCTTTTGGTAGTGGTATTATCCATGGTGGTGGAGATGAACCTTGTGAAATTACAGAAGTATATGGAAAAGAAAAAGGTTCTCAGATGTTTATAGATCATTTTACATGGATAAATGAAGAATTAAAAAAACGTAATTGTAGTTTAATGATGTATGCAGATATGTTTGCACCTCCTTGGGGTGATTATTCAATAGGAACAGAAAAAGCTCTTTTATTACCAAAGGGTGTTGACTTTGTTTTTTGGGATTATGCGGCTAGAGAAGAGTATCCTTATGTAAAAAAACTTTGTGATTTAGGGCTTGAAGTAACTATATCTCCAGGGTCTTGGACATGGAATAGATTTTCATCACATATTAAGACTGTGTGGGATAATACAAAGGGATTAATAAAAACAGCTAATGGTAGATGTAAAAGAATGATAATGTCAAATTGGGGAGATGGAGGAGATTGTCCAAGAGAACTTGCATGGCCAGGAGTGTTAGTAGGAAGTAATTTTAGTTGGTCGAATAGTTCAGATTATTCATTTGAACAATTTTATGATATATTTCATAAAAGCTTTTTTGGATTAGAAAAACCACAATCATCTAAACTATACGATATATATCATTATGATGATGTATTAAAAGCTGAAGACAATTTTGTATTTAAAGCAGAGATGTATAAAAATCCTTATGAATATATAGATGTTCCTTATAAAGAAAATGCAAAAGTATTAGTACAAAAAATGCAAAATATATTAGTTAATATAAAAAATATAAACCCTAAAAAAAATCAAGAAGCATTTAATACTCTTATACTAGCAGCAATGCGTATAAAATTTACAGCTGAAAAAATAGTTGAACTGCCTAGTGAAATTGTAATTTGCAAAGAAGATGCTTTAAAGTATGCAGAAAAAACTATATATTTTTCAGAACAGATTGAACAGATAAGAAAATATCATAAAAAAATATGGTTTGAGACAAATAGATATTCTGAATGGGATTATGTTGATATGTTATATAAAAATCTAAGAGATTCATTTAACATGTATACAAGATGGTTATGTACATTTAAAATGAATAGAAAGAGATTGGGATAAGTGTGCTACTCAAAAAGAGGCAATTTTAGTAAAAGATAATAAAAAAAGTGATAGTGTTGATAATAGTACCATATTATGTTATTATAACCATTATAATATCGTAATATGGTATTATTAATTTATAATATTAATTCATGTAAAAGGAGTGATGTAAAATGTCAAATGTAAAAAAATGGATTAGAACTTGTGGTAAGAGGTGGACTTAATAAATAAGTTGATAATCACTAAATAATTTAAAGGTTATTCTTTGTTTATTAAGTCTACAGATTAAAGGAAACTAAATCAAAAGACTTATTAATAATGGAGGATACAAATTGAACAACGAAACTAAATTATATGCATATGGGTTAAAAGAAGATATTAAAAATGAATATGAAAAAAAATATTCAAATTATTTACTTGGTAGAATTGTAATCGAACATAAAAATATATATAATGTAATTACTGAAAATGAAGAAGTTGTAGCTAGAATATCAGGTAAATTTAATTACACAGCTAATGAAAAACAAGATTATCCAGCAGTTGGAGACTGGGTTTTACTAGATAGAGATTCTAATAAAGAGGGAGAGGCTATAATACATGGAGTACTTCCTAGATTTAGTTCTTTTTCAAGAAAAGTTGCAGGAAATAGGTTAGATGAGCAAATAGTAGCAGCAAATATTGATACAGTATTTATTTGCATGGCTTTAAACAATGATTTTAATATAAGAAGGCTAGAAAGATATATTAGTCTTTCGTGGGATAGTGGGGCAAAACCTGTTATAATACTTACAAAAGCTGATTTATGTCAAGCCGTTGATTTAAAGGTTTATGATGTAGAACAAGTAGCAATAGGAATAGATGTTATAGTGGTAAGTTCTATAACAAATCAAGGTATAGAGAGAGTTATGGCAAATATCATAGAAAATGAAACAATAGTTTTCATAGGATCATCAGGAATAGGTAAATCAACTCTTATAAACGCTTTGTTAGGAGAAGAAAAACAAGCTGTTAAAGGTCTAAGAAATGATGATAAAGGAAGACATACAACAACTTATAGAGAACTTATTAAATTATCAACTGGTGGAATTATAATAGATACGCCAGGAATGAGAGAACTTCAAATATTAAGTGCAGATATTAATACTTCATTTAGTGATATTGAAGAATTTGCTGAAAATTGTTACTTTTGTGATTGTAAACATGAAACTGAGCCAAAATGCGCTGTAAAGAAAGCGATAGAAGATGGGACTTTATCAGAAGAAAGATTAAAAAGCTATAAAAAACTTTCAAAAGAATTAAAGTATCAAGAAAATAAACAAAAACTTAAAACTAAACAACTTGAGAAGCAAAAAACAATTAATATGCTAGGAAGTTTAAATGGAAGAAAAAAAGTTAAACATAGATAATAAAAAAGCATACAACTTTCAAGAGAAAGTTGTATGCTTTTTTTGCTAATTACCTTCCATAATCATTTGTTCTCCATATGCTTTTTCTGTAAAGATTTTTTCTGCCTCTATTAGAGAAATCCCTATCATTGGGATTGATTCAACTTTCGTCTCCTTATACCCTTTCTTTTCTAACTGATATAGATATGCTATACCTTGTGCCATATATCCTAATAGTCTAGCACAAATAGTATCAACGGATATTGGATTATTGCCACATACTACAATTCCAGTATGTCTATCAATACCCTTTGTAGGACCAGTACCAATCATAGCAGGATTAGCACTTACTATGGAAAGGTTAATTTTTATTTTTTCTGCCATAGCTGTTATGAATCCATGAAGATCATCATGAATGCCAAGATTTTTCTTTGGAGAACCATGTTCTTCAGTCGATGGCCATGACATAGCCATGTTTTTAATACTAGATGACATAGTGGCTTCTTCATGACATTTTAATTGTGTGAATGAAATATAATATGTCATTTCATTGAAGATACTGTTTACTTTGATTTTGTTAGGCTTATTGTGATTAAGGGGAAGGTCAACATATGGACCTTTATTAAAATCTATAAATTCTACTTGTTCTTCATTAATAATCTTATCGTAACCGAAATCTTTCATAACTTGTATAGTATCACCACCAGAACCGCAAGCAACAACAAACTTTTTTGGATTCCTATCCTTTATCCATCTAATTACAGTTCTTAAAGATTCAGGACCTACAACAACTCCATCTGAAGGATTGAGTTTAGAATTGTTTACCCAGTTTGGAGTAAGAACAACAACATCTTCAGAAGTTATTTGTTGTTCTGCTTGAAGATTTTTTAATCCGGTTAAAATAGCTTGTGACTCATTTTCATTATAGTTTATAGCCACATCGTTTTTATCATAAAATAATTTAGACATATCATCACCTCTGTAATAATTTACCCGTATATATATTTTATATTCAATAATAAAGTTAATAAATGTTAGTTTTATACAATTAAATTATATTCAATGGTTATACTAAAATAGAGATTGATTTTCTGAAAGAATTTATGGCATAGATAGGTATAGAAATAATAGATTAGATGATATAATAAATAAAATAAAGGAATATTATAAAAAAAATGAGAAAAATTAAAAAGGAGATTTAAATATGCTTATTCAATGGTTTAGTGGGTTTAATCCAGTTGTACAAGCTTTATTTGCAACACTTTTTACATGGGCGGTAACAGCACTAGGGGCAGCAGTAGTATTTGTTTTTAAAACTATTAATAGGAAAGTATTAGATGGAATGCTTGGGTTTGCGGCAGGAGTTATGATAGCGGCCAGCTTCTGGTCACTACTTGCACCTGCTATTGAACTGGCGGAAGAAACAAGTACTGCAGCGTGGATACCAGCAGCAGTTGGCTTTTTGGCTGGAGGAGGATTTTTATTATTAGTAGATAAAATTCTACCTCATCTTCATCTTGGATTACCAGAGGAAGAAGCAGAAGGTATAAAAACAGGATGGCACAAAAGTGTTCTTCTTGTATTATCTATTACACTTCATAATATTCCAGAAGGGTTAGCGGTAGGGGTAGCATTTGGAGCCATAGCAGCAAATTTACCATCTGCATCACTAGCAGGAGCTGTAGCTTTAGCAATAGGTATTGGAATTCAAAATTTTCCAGAAGGCGCTGCTGTTTCCATTCCTTTGCGTAGAGAAGGATTATCAAGAACAAAGTGTTTTTTATATGGTCAAGCATCAGGTATAGTTGAGCCTATAGCTGGAGTTCTTGGAGCTATTGCAGTAATTGTTATGAAACCTATTTTACCATACGCTTTATCATTTGCAGCAGGAGCTATGATATTTGTAGTTGTTGAAGAATTAATTCCTGAATCTCAGCTTGAAAAAAATACTCATATTGCAACAATAGGAGCATTGATTGGATTTACAGTAATGATGGTATTAGATGTCGCATTAGGCTAGGTATAAAAGTTTTATTAAAAGTAGTCAAAAATTAATTATGTGATATAATATATTATTGAAAGCATAATTAAAATAACATTAGATGATAGGAGTTTTAATAAATGATACTTAAAAAAGTAAGCCATGAGGAAATACATCAAAATGAAGACATAGTAAGATTAATATCTTATTCAATATTTCAACCTACAATGGGTAAAATACAAACGGCAGCACAAAGTGTTTATTCTAAACAACAAGGAATTTTTTATGTGGGCATAGAGAATGATGTAATAGTAGGTGTAATTGGTCTTAGAAAAGTTGATAATACTAAATTAGAAATATTACATTTGGCAGTAGATGAAAAAATGAGAAAACGTGGTTTCGCAAAGGATATGATTAAAGAAGCATTTTTTAATGACAATGTATTAATGATGTCTTGTGAATCAGAGCATAGAACAGTTAGATTTTATAAGAATTGTGGATTTAAGACTCAGCTTATACCAAATGAAATGGGTATAGATCGTTATATGTGTACATGGACTCCTAAAAGAGCAAAGTAAATGCAAATAACGAATTAAATGTAACATAATAAGAAAGAGGGGGAGCTAATTAATACAGATTCAACAGGTAATAGAGCAGCAATGTTATTTGGACCTAAAAAGGTAATTGTTGTAGTGGGCGTGAATAAATTTGTTGAAAATAGAGAAGAAGCTTTTAAAAGAATAAGAAGTTTTTTCTACTGATTTAGGAATTAATGTTCCTAAATCAACTCCAAAATCATGTTATGATATTGATTTTCAAAATATGATAGCAGCAAATAAAAATGAATGGGGTGGAATTACTTTTTATACGGAATCAGGTAATAGTGCTATAGAGCCTAGAATACAAGAAATTTTTTTATCTATAGCAGAAGTTGAAAATGAACATTTAATGTTGTTAAATACATATTTACAAAGATAAGGCATGATCAAATAATAAACAAGGCAGGTTTAACAGAAATATTTTGTTTATTTACAAGGCAGTAAAATGAAGCAATAGTGGAACTCTTGTGAGTTTTGCTAAGGTCGCAAATAAGTAAAATAGCCTGTTAAATTGACTAGTTTATTATTTGATTGTGCCTAGAAAAATTTTTTTAAAAAAAAGTACCACAAAATTCATTTTAAATCCGTATCCTATAATAACAAACATATAGGAGGATTTAAAATGAAAAAAAATATTATTACGTTTTTAGTAGCAGCAATGATAGTAAGTGTATCTGTTACACCAGCACTTGCAAAACAAAATAATGATAAAGGGAAAGCTAAAAAAGTAGAACAATTAAAAGTAGAAAAAAATAGTGAGCAGGAAAACAAAGAAAGACATGAAGATAGAAAAGATAAAAAAGATAGAAATGAAGGCAAAAAATATAAAGGATTACCTTATGGTTTAAGTAAGAGAAAAGATTTACCACCAGGACTTGCTAAAAAATTAGAATTGCCACCAGGGCTTGTAAAAAAAATCGAACATGATTTAGATGAAGATAAAAAAGGTAATGAAGAAAAACTAGAAAAGTTGATAAAAGAATTAAATGATTTTATAGAAGAAGTAACAAACTTTACTGAAGATGAAGATAATTTATTAATTTATAGTGAAGAAGATATAGAGAGTTTAATAGAATTAGTATTAGATGCAAAAAAGATAATAATTGATGTTGATAGGGAAGATTTAAAAGCAACAATTAAAAAACTATCAAAAACTACTAAAAATTTAGAAAAAAAATATGATGAAATAGTAAGTTTAAGATTTGCAACTACAGAACAGATAAAAGAATATAACGAATATTACACTAGATTAGTTGATTATATAGATGAAATGAAAAGAGATTTTGAAAAAAGTTTCGGAGATAAGCCTGGACAATATCCTCTTGAAAGCTTTATAGAATTTTATAAAGTAGTATATTGGGAAAGTTTAATAGAAGAAGATGCAGAAATTACTTATGGAGAGTTAGCAGAAAAACGTGAGTTGTTAAAACAAGCATTTGAAGCATTTCAAGAATCAAAAGTAAATATAGAAGATTCAAGAGAAGAAAAAATTGAATTGCTTCAAGAATTAATAGATGAATCTGTTGCTTTTGTTGAAATTCCAGAAAACACAACAGAATATAATA
>Ga0209013_10004310_pt1 | contig 12486 bp, 11 predicted proteins | sample Cruoilmetagenom2_FD_187291 | JGI IMG/M metagenome (GOLD analysis project Ga0209013, IMG submission 187291) | Oil polluted marine microbial communities from Coal Oil Point, Santa Barbara, California, USA - Sample 2 (SPAdes) (version 2) | ecosystem: Environmental > Aquatic > Marine > Oil seeps ...
TGATATTGAGATGCTGATTGAACTAATTGACCAAAACACTTTTATTGGCTTTCGAGATACAGTAGCTATCCTTACATTATATAAAACTGGCATTCGTATCCAAACATTAGGTGAGTTAAAGGAAAGACATATTGATTATGAAAACCTTTCCTTAAACTTAGACGGATCTATTTTGAAGAATCATAAGTTCTTAAAACTGCCAATTGATCAAGAATTAGCCGTCCTTTATCAAGTGTTGATTAAGCAAAACGATATGATTCGGAGCTATTACAAAACCGAGAATACAAATATCATCATTACGCAGAATGGCTTACCGATTAATAATAGTAAAACCTCTAATAATGCTATTTCTAAACAGCTTAATAAATATTCGAAACGATTCGGTTTAGAAAACATCAATGCACACGCAATACGCAGAGGGTATGCAAAGAAGTTACTAGATGCGGGAGCAAGCATTGCAATAATCTCTAAAGCACTTGGACATAGTGATTTAGCTGTAACAACACAATACTTAGACTTGGATGTCGAAGAGGTTGCAACTAGTTTGAGGGATTACTTGTGATGATAGCAACAGAATTAGTTTATGAGACAGGTTATAGGAAAGGGAAAATTTTACATATTTCAATTCTACGATATTATCGTACTCTGGTCACCGTGAAATGTGGTTCTTAACAGAAGAGGTAATGTAAGTGGACAAGTTGCCCAATTAGAAATAGTGAAAGGAAAAAACATAGTTACGATGGAAAACAGCGATCCAAGTCCAAATTTGCACCCATCTAATTTCTTGTTATAATAAGAAAAGCGCTAGTGCTATGAACACTAACGCTTTGACTGTAGTCACTTCCACAAGGCGTGGTGACCAATCGAATATGGTGTAAAGTCAAAAAAGTAACTCAACCATTATAACCATGCGACTGGCGAGGGCGAGTTACTTTTTTGTGGTTACGTTAATAAATACTTCATTACCATCTTCCAGAGTTGAAATAGTCTTTCCTATAATTATTTCAAACAAATAGAGAGAGCAAAAGTAATTCAGTGTTACATGTTTAGAATATTAGGAAGCAGCAGGATACCCCCTCAGTCCACACGAACACAATGTCCAAAAGTTTCGATACGAAACGGATATTAGCGGATATTTAACCAATAATAATAATAAAATAGTTAGTATTTCTAAGGTGAACTTCGAAACGTATATACATTTTTAAATTCCTACAATTGTACATTTCTTAAAAAAACTCTTGCAGTAATCGGTTTATAGTATTACAATTGATAGAATAATAAATGAAATTAATATTACCATACAAATAAACTATTTAAGGAGTGAATTTACATGTACCCGCCTCATTAGGAGGCACACTTATAATTCTGTACAACTATGGGAGTTTCCATAGAGTTTAGGCTGATTCTATGTCTAAATTTAACGGGAGAAGTGTGTCTACTAACAGGTGAGTTGCATGTAGATTCACTTCTTTTTTGCGTTTTTTTTTAAGTGTATCTAAAGCTTGTAATCAAAAAAAACGAAATTAAATTTAATTACAGAAAGCGGGGTGAGAAGTTGCTGAAAATCGTAGTGTCGGACAATGATATATTGTCGAGAGTGAGGGCGTACACTAACTTTAAGTGTCAATGTCAAATTTTACAATTAAGTATTGTGAAGTAAAAAGTTTTAAAACAAAATTAAGTAAGAAAAGCGGGTTATATTACTTTTATCTGTCAAACAATCCAAAGGAATTACTATATGTAGGCGAAGCAATAGACTTATACAGGCGGATGGGACAGTATGATAAAGATAATGGAGAAGGGCGCAATAATCAAAGGGTAATAGAGTTAATACAGAATGAATCGGAGAGTTTAATGGTAGCATTTCAACCTATCGATGCTCTTGGTAAAGAAAAGAAGGAACTCAAGAAGTATTTAAAGGAAAAGGAAGCCAGTGTTATTCATAATTTATTACCGCTATTTAATGTTGAAGAGAATCCGAGATACCTAATTCATCCGATCCAAAAAGTAATTGGGGAAGTGGTATCTAAAAAGAGTCGAGAAGTAACATTCACTGAGATGAGAGAGTATCTATTTCTGAAATGGCGTGGAGAAGTAACATATGAACGGATTGAAGAGGCTCTTGCAAATAAACAATTTCATCTATCAAAATTTTGCAAAACAAATCAAAAGAAAAAGACTCTCAGTCCTAGGATGAAAGCAGCATAGGCAAGCTAATAATAATTAGCTCTAAATGTATTCTATGTATAAAAACGTACATGAAATTCAGTAATATTAAAAACTATGTATAAAAACAAACTCAAATTTCCTTTAACGGAGAAATACTTGTTTGAAAATATACACGGAGTGGGGGTCTTATAGAGAGAAACTTTTAAAGAGAAAAACTAAATTAAAGAGAGAATTGATACGCCCCAAGGGGGCGCATCTAATTTGAGCATTTGAAATCTAAAATGAAATGGAGGGATTTTACATGACTGCTATTAAAAATAGTCAAACTTAATCATGAGAAAGAGAAGAGTAAATTGTCAACCAAAAATACTAATAAACCATATATCATGATCCCAAACACAATTGTACGTAATAGAGGGATTACAAACTTTAGCAAGCTGATTTATACATCTTTAGCATTGAGCAGAAACCTAAATCAAACTCGACTATATTACCCAACGAGCATTAATGGATTGTTGGATTTAGTGAGTTATCAAAAACGGAGTGAGAACCATAAAATGGCAAGGGCTGGAATAGTTGAACTAGTAGAACGAAAGTTTATTAGCATCTATTTAGACCTTGCTTTGATTAAAGAGATAAGACCAGTAGAGTTAAATGGAAGTACCATGTTCTACGTAAAGTTTAATGATGTTTATAATGAAGAATTTGTAAATAGCTTTGATGATGAAGAAATAGACAAAGAGTTAATTCAACGAGGATTTAAGTATACAACAGTCTATTTAGAAGATGCGGTTAAGATATTTACAATTACAGCAAATCACAATTTAGCAAATATATTATCCCTATATCTGATGGCTGTTTCGAGAGCGTTGATTGGAGGTTTGGGTGACCAATACTCTACAGAAACTATAGAAAATATTACTCATTATGCAAAAATAAATGAAAAAACTGCTACAACCTATTTTACTACTTTGTTTAATAATAACATTTTATACAAATTGACTTTACGTCAAGTATTAAAGAAAACGAGTGAAGTACGGGATCACAACGTATATTCTAGATGGTGTGATAGATATAATATAATTAGGGTACTTGAGTCAGATGAATGGTTTATGAAACAGACATTGTTAAAGATTTGCAATCAAGAGTTGTCAGAGGAGCAACGTATGGTAATTAAAGCAAAATCCAGAGAACTAAATTCTACTCCTTAGGCTCATCATGCTTTCGAGTTAATGGAGTCTCAAGCTGAGACTCTTCTTTTTATATATTGAAGTGGAGGATTGAATGAATAAATAAGATCAGAAGTCACGAGGTTGTTTACAAATTAATAAAACCTGTCTTTTATTGTTCTGCTCCAGAATGATATATAAGGTTTCTAACACTTTGAATTTTGGAGTTAATACTAATTTTGGGTAGGGATGTAAATGAATATTTGTCGATATTGTAATAAGGAGTTTAGAAGAAATTCTAACTCTCAAAGATATTGTTCGGAAATATGCCAACGTAATAACCGTAAAAATAATCAAACATTAAGATGCAGTAATTGTGGGAGAAATTATCAAACAACAACTTCAAGAAAAATCTATTGTTCAGACGGATGTAGAATAAAAGCTAAAGCAACAAGGATTGCCAAACCTATGATCAACAAGAATTGTAGAACTTGTGGAAAAGAGTTTGAAGTAACGGGGAAAAGTAGGCAGGCGGTATATTGCAGTGAACTATGTAGAAAACAAAGATATAAAGAGAGACTTATAGAGAAAAAATGCCCGCAGTGTTTTAATTCTTTTAAGGCAGATAAAAGAACTATTTGTTGTAGTAACGAGTGTAAAAAGAAGTATATGGATACAAAGATTGAACTGAATTGTATTGTTTGCGGTAAAAGTTTTAAAGCAATGCCGTCTAGATTAAAAAGAAAAGCTTCTCAAAAATGTTGTTCTAATGACTGTTATCGTGCATCTAGGAGGACGGGAAAAAGTGTTAATTGTAATTGCGATCATTGTGGAAAAGGTTTTTATAAAGCGCCGTCATTGCAAAAAAAACATGATAACAATTTTTGCTCGGTTGAGTGTATGGGTAGCTTCTATTCTGAAACGGGAATGTTTTCGGGTGAAAATAGTGCGACATACATTGGTTCATTTGATAAACATAAAAAATATTATGGACCAAATTGGCATCCACAAAGAAGAGCAGCTAGAAAAAGAGATAAATATATTTGTCAAAGATGTGGTGTGTCAGAATTAAGATATGGGCAAGAATTATCTGTGCATCATTTAATTCCATTTATTAAATTTGATGATTACTTAGAAGCTAATGAATTGTCCAATTTAATCTCTTTATGTGAGCCTTGTCATCGTAAGGAACATAGTGGAGATAATCATCCTACAAAATATCTTTGATGATCAAGGGTGAAATGAATGTATGCTTTTAATAGAAAGGATACATATATAATATTGATTTAATAGCATTAAGTAATTGATACGTTATCTTATGTATGGTAAATTTATTTTAATTACAAAAGGATACATTCGGAAATGAGGATTTTCATGGCTAATTACAGTAAGAAAAAAGGAATGCTAATAGATGTTCTACCACTCAAAACTAAAAAAGAAGTCAATGATTTGATTGAAGCTCTGGGGATGGCTAAGGAGTTTGGTCTACGCAATCAGCTATTATTCAAGTTAGGGATCTCTACTGGTTTACGTTGTGGAGATTTGGTTGCATTGAAAGTGGAGCAGGTCAAAGGTAAAAGCTCATTCAAGATCCGTGAAGGCAAGACAAAGAAGGAACGCACTGTCTATTTGAATAATCTTATGGCTGATTTAGCAGATTATATTGAGACGTTGCCACCAGATACAATGTACCTGTTTCCGAGTCGCAAAGGAGTTGGTCATATTACAACAACTCAAGCTTATCGAATCATTGCAAAGGCTGGTGATATGATTGGTAATCACTCTATAGGTACTCATACTATGCGTAAGACCTTTGGCTACACCTATTACCAAGCTACTAAAGATGTGGCAACGCTAATGGAGATATTCAACCATTCATCGCAAAAGACAACACTACGATACATAGGCATTACAGAAGAGGCGATTGAGAATAGTATTAAGAGTGTGTCGTTCTTCTAGTAGATTTATAGAGAGCATATCCATCCAAGTGGGTATGCTCTTATTTTTTATGGAATAAAGGGTCATAGCTGATATCGTTGCTCATGGTGTATAGATTAGAGTTAGTCCAAGTCCTGCTCAAGTAGTGATAACAATGAGACGTGACGTAGCCTTATTGTTAATAATCAGAAGAAAGTAAACTCAGAGAGGCTAAAAGGTTGGTTCTAATGTGATGTGGTCAGTGTGCTATACACCAGAGCAAGAATTTTTGTTCATGGTGAAATGTATTGAAATGTTGCTTGAGCTGTTTCTCGTTAACGAAGTGACTAAGAAAATGTAGAAGTGTTTATTGGGTAGTCCTTTGAGCATAAGGAGGTATTACCTGTACTAAAAGTTACAATAGTGGTAGAGGAAGTCATATAGGTATAGTCAACAGCTAGAGAGACTGGAGAAGACGATGAATATAAAGGGAAGATCGATTAAAAAGTATGGTGAAATCTTTCTAAATTTGTCAGAGGTGGCTAGAGAATAGAAACAATTTTCATTATGCAATAGATCATTAGATATTACGAGGAGACTAATTGAAGGTGCTAATGAAATAATGAAGAAAGAGAGAATGGTTATCTGGTGGTGAAACTGTATATAATTGTGCCGACATTTACTATAGAAAGAAAGCAAATTAATTTGATATATCAGCTCTGCAGAGGAAGAGAGGGTATACTTTATTGTGGGAGAGAGTGGGGGCTGATTTCCACAATTTAAGGGTGCTTGGGTGTGTGAAGTGGTGTAGGTAGGTGGATATCCGCATCTTGGATGGAATGACGATCCGATTCGATAATGACTAAACTTAAAGTTGAATAATTCATTCTATGATTTTATGAAGATAAACAATCTTTTACGCCAAGCTAAGTTCTCGTTAGACTGTGGTTATACGGTAACGTTTAGCAAGAACAATCAAATGCTGAAATACCAAGGGTTTTCATATGTCCGTTTCGAACGGAAGGCGCTTAAGGCAGCAGGATGCGAATTGTTCTATGAAGAGAAAGTAAGTGATAAGAATACAGACCGACCCGAACTGCAAAGAATGTTAACTGAAATACACGAAGGAGATATTGTGATAGTACATGAAATATCCCGCTTATCCCGTTCAGTAAAAGATCTGCTAACGATAGTTGAACAAATCAAAGAGAGAGGAGCATCTCTTAAGTCACTTAACGAGTTGTGGTTGGATACTTCAAATAACAATCGTATGAATGAGTTCTTACTTAATATCTTTGGCAGCTTAGCACAGCTAGAACGGGGATTAACAATACAGCGTCAACGTGAAGGTATTGAGATTGCAAAAAAGGAGGGTAAGTTTAAAGGACGCAAGTTAGAGGTTACTGCAGGTGGTAAGAAGTCCGAGAAGGCAAAGCAAGCAATTGAGTGGTATAAAGAAGGTAAGTCTGTAAGATTCATTTGTAAGACCTTGTCAATAGGGACTAGGACGTTATATCGCTTGCTAGAGCGTTAAGGATTAAGATGATTTGCTGAGAACTTCTTAAATTGGTATGAAAAGGGTGGTGGCTAATTACCACACTTATTAATCCTTCTTTACCGCCAATTGAGGAAGGCTGAGTAAACCACACGTTTTCAGCACTTAAAACATGCCGATTAACTTAATGCAAGGTTGTAATAACTGAAACTTTGACCTTTAATCAAGAAGAAAGGGGCATGACTAATCATGCCTCAAGCTATGATAAAAAGAATATTCATACTCACTTCAAAGTTTCAATAGTTATTTGTTGAAAACAAAAAGCTTCCTTATTACAGGATGTAAATCCTTTTCGTCAAAACTAATAGTATTTGATAACTGTTCGAGATAATATTCTTCTGAACTTAAAATGTAATATATAGAATGCGCTTCTGTGTCGGTGGTAACTTTAGACAATAGTTCAATAAATTTGTGCATAACATGCCATCTGTTATGTGTTGGACCAAGTACTAATAGACCTTTAAGTATTTCCCCTCTCGAATCGATATCTTGGATATTATTGAAAATCTCTTCGCATTTGTTTGCTAATGTATCAGTGTAACTAAATGGCCAGCCTTGACTATTGATAGTGTTCATAAATTCTTCCACTAATTCTCTAGACAAGTCTGGATATTTGTCTTCTAGCAACTTAAATGAAGTTGTAGATATCTTCATAAAAGTTTCTTGAAATTGTTCTTCTCCCTTTATGTTATCCAGTAAATGAGCAAGCCGATCAACAATATATTCGTTACCAACAATATCGACTAATTGGTTAATTTCGTTAATTACTGAAAGTAGATCATCTTTTGATACATCATTAATTAACAACTCCATAGCTGTGTTAAAGTGTTGTCTTAACTCTGCAACAGTAGCAAATCGGTTCTTCCTTTGTTCTCGAGTACTCTTGCTAACCACAAATTGAATAGCTGCTGGCAATTGATTAATATCTAAAATTACTGGTCTTGTACCTGTAAACGCTTCATAAATCATCTTACCAACACTATATATATCAGTTCTTTGGTCAACCGATTTAAGATCTGTTTCTTGTTCTGGAGAGCAGTAGTATCTAGTGCCTATTCCCATGTGTGTCGCAGTAAGTCTTGTGGTTTCATCGTAATTTGAGTTGATACACAAACCTAAATCACAAAGAACTAAATCATTATCAGAATTGTAAAGTACGTTTGCAGGTTTTAAATCCCGATGATAATAACCTTCATTGTGTAAGTACTCTAACCCTTCAAGTATATTATTAAAAACTAATTGAAGTCGGTAATAATCCTTCGCTAGTTCAGGCAAAATGCTAATAAGGCTGGTTTTGTATTTAGTCATAGCATAAAAGTAGGGTTCTTCTTGTAATCTATATCCTTCAGCTTTAACAATTCTTGGGTGATCTAGCTTAGTTAAATATCTTACTTCCCTTCTAAATCGGGCAATAGAGTCATCGTCTAATTGAGTTAACACTTTAACTACATACTCTCCATCTTGTTTACTTTTGTCTAAAAATTTTTCAGCTTCAAATACTTGACCGAAGCCACTTTGGTCTCCAATTTTAGCACCTAGCGTCCATTCAATAACTGTTCCATTTTTTGTCTTATTCATTTTTATCCCCCTTTTGTTGTATTAAGTGCTAGTAAATTTTACCATGTAATCTTGCTGTTTGATAGACCTTTATTACTATTTAGAATAGATGTATAATTAATGATATATCGGTTTTATTAGGTTGTTAGACTGCTCTCTAATTTCAATAGTTATGTTGAAATGGAATAATAATTATCAAAAAGACTTGGTAATGTTGTCTTTAAAAGGTGGTTTGTTCGGAGGAATGGATTCTTAAATAGTGAAATATGAAGATATAAAAGATGTTGATTTTGATGTTACTCCCAATCCGTTCGGTCTTGCCCAAATGAATCTAGGAGTCGTGTATTTAGGAATGAAAGGTATGTTTGGAGGGAAAAAACAAGTAACTTGGGAAGCAACTAAGAAGGATATTGAAATGACAAATTCTCTTAATTAAGTAAGTCAGATGAGTTTATTTGAGTGTTTTTTTGCTTGTCCAGTTTCATGTCTAATATAGTATTGGTTTTGTCCCACGCTGAATGGAGCATTGGTTATCATGAACATCTTCCAATAATATTTGAGATACTCGGTAAAGAGTCCGTTCCCCACGTATCATTATTACAAGCGTACATACGACATTGTAACGCTTATGAATATATTCAAACATTTAGATCAATCAATCACCAAACGGTATATCGGAATTACACAAGAAGAAGTGGCTGATACTTTAAAAGATTTTAGGCTTTTCTAATGGTAGCAAAGCAATTACTATTGTGGAATAAGCCAAGTCTATTTGGTACAACAAACCCATCCTCAAAAAAGGATGGGTTAATTTAAAATATCTGAGCTGGTATGTCATCTTTCCAAGAAATCTATTAAGAAATCAATCGTGCTGAATCTTAGAAATGAGTATGGTAATACAATCAATAATAATGACCAAATTAGAGCAAATACTCCATAATTATTTGCAAATATGAATGACATCCCTAAAGTGAAAATACCCAAAATATATATTCCCCCAAAAAGGAATAATGGTATATCCCAACCACTCCCCCTCAAATCACCAGATAAAGTGAATGTCTCTTTCGTTAAGAAGAATGAGAAGGATAAGGTGTATATTCCAATAACAAAGTTCATTACCCATTTAACAATGCGAAAATCCAACAGATTATGATGTTCAATTAGAATTAAATTCTCTTTTCCAAATACAATAGACAAAATAAAATCAATGAATTTAAATGGTACTGAACTTAAAAAGACTGTAAAAAAAAGAATAAGAACACCAATCTTAAGCATTTCATAAAATTCTTCGCCTTTATACAATGTTTTCCTCCTTAAACTAAAATGCTTAGTACAATTGTATTAATGCTAAAACCAAATCATTCTTTCATATGGATAATTGTTTCTTCTTATTCTTCTTCTTATTCTTCTTCTTATTCTTATTAGAGGCAACCGCCCGAACCATGATACCGAGGTAATTGTATATTAGTAATTCTCCTATTAGTAAATTGAAAACAGGCATCTGACCTGCTACTATTGAGTTACAGAAATAGCGTAAATAATTGAGACGTATAATATATAGAAGAAACCCAATTTGTTAGAGGAATGGCGTAGTATCAAGGTTATCGTCAATGAAGTACCTCATATCAACCGAGTGCTGTATGATGTGACTAGTAAACTACCAGCAACGATTGAGTGGGAATAATTAAATAAGAACTAGAACAGCTTGGTAATCCTTATTTTATAAGGTTTCTGTCAAGCTTTTTTGATTTGTGATATCAGAATTGATACCAATCATTTACAATGGGGTTAATAGAATTGGAATTAAAACAGTGAGGTGTAATCAAATGGATAAATTAATTATTGAACATTTAGCTTGTTTAGAAATTAATCGATTAATTCTACAAGAACCTTATAGATTAGTTAGTGAAGTACAATTTAATGATAAGTCTCCATCTTTTGATGGAGAAATAACTGTCTATAACTCAAGTGAATTAATTAAAGCTAATATTGAAGACTATGTAAAGGTTCAAATAAAAGGAACTACGAAAAATAAAAAAGTAAAAGGTAACAAAACACCACATTCTATTGAAAAAGAAGATTTAGAAGTATATAAAAAAACAGGTAAAGGTGTATTATATCTGTTAGTGGTAATAGAAAAGAAAACTAAAAAAATGCAAGCTTTTTATAAAGCTTTAACCCCATTAGAAATCGAAAGAATACTAGGTATTATAAATAATAAAGGACAAAAATCCCTTACGGTAGATTTTAAAAAAATGAATGATAATCTACTAGAACAAATTTGCTTAACTCAAATCAGAAGGGTAAGGAAGCAGGCAAATCACTATATAGAAATAGGGAAATCTAAACAATTTTCAACCTATTTGATAGAATATGATGTTCTATCTAGTGAGATTCAATTTTTTAATCCCTTAGAGACTCCTATACATATATATGGAATTGAAGATGGGAATGAGTATCCAATAGAAGCAGTTATTCCTGATTTACTAAATGTAAATAGTAGTGAGGCTTTCGTTCTTGGAGATGAAAGGATTGAAGTCTTAACTAGTATTAATGAATCACAAAAGAATCTGCATATTGTAGTAGAGGATACTCTTGAATTTAATTTTTCGAAATCAACTAAAAAAGGTAATTTGAATTTCAAAAGAATAAAGACTTTATCATCATATATAAAGTCTTTGAAGACTTTAAAATATGTATTGTTGGAAAATAAATTCCCTTTCGCAATTTATAAAATTAGTGGTTTTATTGATGATAAGAAACAGATTGGAAACATAGATGAGGAAATAGAAAAATATGAAAATTTATTAAATATCTGTGAAAGAATAGGAATAAAAGGTGATTATAAATTTAATGACAATGAAAATATAGATGTTTTATTTAATGATATTATCGATATTTTTGAAAATAAAAACTATGCAAAATTGGAAAAATGGACGGATTTAGAAGATCATACGATTCTTCGAATTCAAATTTCAAAAAATATAAATCTGCTATTGTTAAAAGAGAGTGAAGATGATCTATATTATAGTTTATTTGATCAAAATATTTTCAAAAAAATTGGGGCTTTTATTCCTAAAGATAAAGGGGTATTCGATCCAAATATAGATGATTATTTCAATGTAAGCATTTTTGTTGGATATTCATTAGACGATTTAATTACCGTAACAAACTTTGATTTTGATTTATATCGTCAGTCTATTTTGGATGATAATCATGATAAGACCTTAGAATTAAATAATAATTTAGCGTTGGATTTAATTGCAATTTTTAATGATAATAAAAACTTGCAGTACTTAGAATTAGCTAAATACCTTTTAGAAGAACTAGTAAAGACACATGAAGATAACATAATTTATAGAATGAATATTTTACTTATTAAAAAAATATTAAGTACTCCTTATGAAGAAGAAGAAGAAGAGTTTTTGTACTCAGTTATTGATGGAGAAGATTTTCCTTTGAAGTTTGGGGCGAATGTACTTTTAGGAGCGAAAATTCCAGCAAGAAAAATAATTGAACAATTATCTTTAGAAGTGCAAAGTTCAATTAAAGCATTTCCTATATACACTTTGTATTTAGATATGTAAAAAAAACCAGAACATGTCTTTTTAATTATGTTCTGGTTTTTCTCTAATTTTAATAAAATTGATTTCCTTGAAATTTTGTTTTCTTTATATTTAAAGTGTTAATATTTATAGTTCCATTCATATTTTTAGCATTCTCAAAATTAACATTAGGATATAAATGTGAGTAGATACTAATTAGCTAAAACGTCGTTGACCCAACGAAAGTTATACGTTCAGCATTACAAAATGCAGCAAACGTAGCTGCTCTATTCTTAACAACAGAAGCAGTTATAGTAATTACTACAAATATATAATTAAAGAATGTCCAATATTAAGCATTCTCTTTTTATTTGGGAATTATGGTTTATACTAGACTATAGAAGGTCTTTGAACCAAGTTCGTGAATTTGTAATACTCCCTAGTGAGTAAAACCTTGATATACCAACACTTGATGGCGTAGAAGCTTAAGTGTTAGAGTTTCTGGACGCGGGTTCAAATCCCGCCGTCTCCATTTTTAGAAATCATTGGATTACAATAGATGTCAAAACCCTTG
>Ga0209013_10004311_pt1 | contig 12485 bp, 12 predicted proteins | sample Cruoilmetagenom2_FD_187291 | JGI IMG/M metagenome (GOLD analysis project Ga0209013, IMG submission 187291) | Oil polluted marine microbial communities from Coal Oil Point, Santa Barbara, California, USA - Sample 2 (SPAdes) (version 2) | ecosystem: Environmental > Aquatic > Marine > Oil seeps ...
AAAGAAGGGAGAAGACAAAAGCCTTCTCCTCTCGTTACTTATAGTTTACACAATTTCTGTTTTCGGTTGTTCTTTTTTTTCAAGCATCTCCAAACGTCGTTCCATTGATGATACCTCATGTTGTTGCTCGATGCGTTGACCTAGGCGTTCAATATACTCTTCCATTTCACCAAAAGCCGCTAGACTTTTTTCACCAAGTTTTGATGACTCTGGTTGTAATATGCTGTCCATTTGGTGATGAGCACGTGTTACATTTTCTTTTCCCATTAATTGAAGTTGACGAACTTTCATATCTTTTACTTTATGTTTCATTTCTTCGTACTTCTGTTCAAGCCCAAATAACTCCTCAGTTGTACGCGCGATACTAGTGTGCAATACTTCCGAACGATTCGCATAAGCTGCAACCTCTGCTTCCGCAAAATTAATTAATTCTTCTTCTTTTGTTTGGCGTGCAAGTTCAGCTTGATTCGAACGTTTTTCCAGCATATCGTTCGCTTCCTGCAACTCTTTTTCAAGCTGTACTTTTAATTGGGATTGGCGTTCCAACCATTTACCCGTTTGTTCTGTTTGTTTTTCTGCTTCGCGGATGTATTGATTCAACATGGCGATTGGATTTTTTTGTTCCTTTTTATCAAATACCGTGTGAAGATCTGCTTCGAATGATTGTTTGAATCGAGTCCATAATGTTGTCATGTGTGTTGCCTCCTATTATTTGTTTAGTTCATTCCATTGTTTTTCAAAGTTTGTGAATGGATCTGAAGATGTTACGTTCGAGTTTATTGAAATGCTTACTGGTTGTTGTTTCCATTTACGAATGACAACCCATAAACCGATGATTGCCAGAATTCCGAAGAAACCAGGTACGTTTGCTACTGCTGTCAATAAACCAAAAATCCCGACGCCTACCCAAAGGACTTTACGGAAAGTGGATCCTCCTTTTAAGTAGTAGTGCATTGCTGCATAAACAAGTAATGCAGAGATTGCAAGACCAAGTAATGAACCTAAATTCACTAGTGCCACGATTCCTGCGATAGAGCCGAGTATGATTAAACCAAATTTTTTCATGTGTGTGTTGCCCCTTTCGATTTGTACCCTTATCATACCAACGCACAAGAACTTACCAAACGGACCAGGAATGCATTTTCCACTAAGACCTGAGACGTAGAAGATTCCAAGCAATAGTAGATAGATGAATCAAACTTCGGTAAAATGATGATGAGTGAATATTCATTTAATTTAGATAACAAGTAAAAGAGGTGTAACGATGAGAGAAGTCGTGATAATAGAAGGAATTCGCACAGCGGTGGGACGTAGAAAAGGGAGTTTCGCACATACAAGACCTGATGAGTTAGCCGCAACTCTATTAGAGAAATTGGTTGAGCGTGTCGGGATAGAGAAGGGTCTAATTGAAGACGTCATATTAGGATGCGTCTCACAAGTAGGTGAACAGGGGGGGAATGTCGCGAGAACGGCTGCACTTATTGCAGGATTTCCCGACCATGTTCCGGGCGTGACCATTGATCGTCAATGCGGATCGAGTCAACAGGCTGTCCATTTTGCAGCACAGGCCATTGCGTGCGGGGATATGAATACCGTCATTGCTGGAGGCGTGGAAAGCATGACGCGCGTGCCAATGATGTCAAATATGGGGGACGCGAAACCGAGTGAAAAGCTGACTGAAGCATATGAAATCATAAACCAAGGTTTATCTGCAGAACGAATCGCAAAAAAATGGGAACTTACCCGTGAAGAGCTCGACACATTTTCAATGAAAAGTCATGAACGTGCATTGTATGCCATTGAGGAAGGTCGATTTAAAAAAGAAATTGTGCCAGTTGAAGTCATTCATTCAGACGGTTCAACCGACCTTTTTTCTGTGGATGAAGGACCACGACCTGGAACATCGATGGCAATTCTCGGTGGACTGAAAACGGTATTTGACCAAAATGGCAGAATAACTGCCGGCAATGCGAGTCAAATGAGTGACGGAGCTTCCGCTGTATTGTTGATGTCACGAGAAAAAGCAGAAGAGCTCGGATTAAAACCCCGTGCCCGCATTGTTGCCCGCTCCGTTGTAGGGTCTGACCCGACTTTGATGCTGACAGGTCCCATCGCTGCAACTAAAAAAGTGTTGAAGAAAGCAAACTTATCGATTGAAGACATGGACCTATATGAAGTGAACGAAGCATTTGCGCCAGTTCCACTAGCATGGTTAAAAGAATTGGGTGCAAATCCTGAAAAGTTGAATCCAAATGGTGGTGCCATCGCGCTCGGACATCCTCTTGGAGCGACAGGCACAAAATTACTTGTGACATTATTGCATGAATTGGAACGTACAAACGGACATTACGGACTTCTTGCGATTTGCGAAGGAATGGGTATGGCAAACGCGACCATCATTGAGAGATTGCCAGAATCGGAGGTTATGAAATGAAAGTTTCACAAACGGTAGCAATCGTGACAGGCGGGGCATCTGGTCTTGGAGAGGCAACGACACGCAGACTTGTGGCAGCAGGCGGTAAAGTAGCCATTTTCGATTTAAATGAAAAGAGAGGTAAGGCGCTAGTGCAGGAACTTGGAAGCGCCGTTGCTTACTTTCAAACAAATGTTACCGATTCACGACAAGTCGAGCAACACGTGGCGGAAGTTGTCGAGCATTTTGGACAGGTGAATGTTCTGGTCAGTTGTGCTGGCGTTGCATCACCAGGAAAAGTCGTTTCAAAAAATGGTCCACTTGCTTTATCCAGCTTTGAACAAGTGATTCAAGTGAATTTAATCGGCACCTTTAATGTGTTGCGAGTAGTGGCCAATTCGATGCAGCAAAATGAACCGAACGATGAGGGGGAACGGGGAGTCATCATCAATACGGCTTCTGTTGCAGCGTTTGAAGGGCAAATTGGGCAAGCGGCGTACAGTGCCTCTAAAGCGGGTGTCGTAGGAATGACCTTGCCGATTGCGAGAGAATTTGCAAGAGACGGCATCCGTGTCATGGCGATTGCACCGGGACTGATCGAAACGCCACTTTTTGAAGGACTGCCTGAACCGGCACGGGTAGCACTGTCTAGCTCTGTACCTTTCCCGAATCGTTTAGGAAAACCAAGTGAGTATGCACAGTTAGTGGAAAGCATTTTAACAAATCCGATGTTGAACGGGGAAGTCATACGATTGGACGGCGCCATTCGCATGCAAGCGAGATAAGGAGGGGTTCCAGTGGGGAAGTATCGTTTTGAAACGGATGAACATGTGCTGTTTAGAAAATCACTTCGTAAGTTCCTGGAAAAAGAAGCAATCCCGCATTACGAGCAATGGGAAGAGGACCGGCTGATTCCCAAATCATTCTGGCGCAAGCTCGGGGAGATGGGCTACTTATGTCCTCAAGTAGAAGAAACTTATGGTGGCCTTGAAACGGATTTCCGTTACGCGGTGATTATTGGTGAAGAAATGGAACGTGTTGGAGCTAGTTTAACTGGCGTTGGACTACACAATGATATTGTTGTCCCTTATATAGAAGCGTATGGAACGGCCGAGCAAAAAGGTCGCTGGTTACCGGGCTGTGTAACAGGGGAACATATTACCGCGATTGCGATGACTGAGCCAGGCGCGGGATCTGACTTAGCGGCGATTCAAACGACTGCGGTTCGAGAAGGCGATACGTATGTGGTCAATGGCTCGAAAACCTTTATTACAAACGGCATCAATGCTGATCTGGTACTTGTTGTGGTAAAAACGGACACACAAATCGAGCCAAAACACAAAGGGATAAGTCTACTTATTATAGAAGAGGGAATGAAAGGCTTTACACGTGGCCGTAAACTAAACAAGGTCGGCATGCATGCGCAAGATACTGCTGAACTATATTTTGAGGATTGTGTGGTCCCTGCAGGGTATTTAATTGGGGAAGAGGGAAAAGGCTTTGCGTATTTAATGGAGAAACTGCAACAAGAACGGTTGATGGTGGCGATTTCTGCACAAACCGCTTCGGAAGATATGGTGGAACTGACATTAGATTACGTGAAAACTAGAAAAGCATTTGGCAAGCCAATCGGTTCTTTTCAAAACACTCAATTCAAGCTTGTGGAAATGACCACAGAAATCGAACTTGGCCATTCGTTTTTGGAATCGTTGATTGAAGAGCACATGGCCGGCAAAGAAATCGTGTCAAAAGTGTCGATGGCGAAATATTGGTTGACGGAAACCGCGAAAAAGATTTCGGGCGAATGCATGCAACTTCATGGAGGTTACGGTTATATGGAAGAGTACAAAATTGCCAGAAGGTATCGCGATATACCGGTGGCCTCTATTTATGCAGGGAGCAATGAAATCATGAAAGTAATTATCGCGAAGAAATTGGGACTATAGAAAAATGAATTGGCACCCGAAAAATCGAGGAGGTTCATTAAGTGCCCACCATGATGCCTGCAAGTTTAACAAAGGACTTGGCGTTGACTGTTTATAATGACGGTTTTGCGTTAGTTCGGGAAATCCGCACCATTCCTCCACTTTCCGCAGATCACTTGATCCACTACTTGGATGTAGCACAACAAATAGAAACGAATTCATTGCAAGTGAAGGGTCTGAAGATAGCCGAACTAAACTATGAGTATGATCTTGTTGATAAGTTCAAGCTACTGGAAAAGTATGTGGGACGTGAAATTAAGGTTGTGGATAAAGAGACAGGTGAAGAAAAGACATACCGTTTGTTAAGCGCTCAAAATGGCTTGGTACTCGAAGACCTGGAAACCAATGAAATTGTACTGGATACAGAAGGCGAAATTCGCTTGCCGGAACTGCCCGACGGTTTGATTTTAAATCCGACGCTCGTCTGGCGAATTAGAGAGCAGACGGCTGAAGATTCGCGAGTGACGTATTTAACACGCGGCATCAGTTGGGATGTCGACTATGTTGCACAAATTCGAGACAATGACTTTGACTTGACAGGTTGGGTGACGCTGACAAACAACTCAGGAATGACGTATCGAGATGCAACACTTAAACTCATGGCCGGTACTGTACATCGCGCACCCCGCATGATGAACAGAACAATCGTGTACTCCCAAGCCGAAACATATGTCCAACCTGAACATCAAGCATTTGCCGACTCTCATTTATACACATTGCCTGAAAGAGTAACCATCAAAGACAGCCAACAAAAACAGGTGCAACTTCTATCAGCCAATCAAATCGACTCGGAGATGGTGTATGAAGTAGATTCATATAGTGACCATCCAACCGTCTACTTTACATTTAAAAACGATGTGGCAAATGGGCTTGGAATCCCACTCCCGAAAGGCCGCTTTAAATTGTATAAAGAAAACCAAAAAGACGGGTCGTCTGAATTCATTGGGGAAGATTCGATTCCTCATACAGCGGTTGGAGAAGTGGTCCGAGTTCAATCGGGAGAAGCATTCGATATCACTGTGGAAAGTGATGTCATTGCTGAATACAAGAAAGATGGCTATGAATTTGAAGAAGTGGTCTATCATATTCGCAACCAAAAAGAACAGGCAATCGATCTCGTCATTAACCATAGTACGAGTTACGGGTATTTCGATATAACCGAGTCAACACATGAATGGACACGTAAAAATGGAGATATTCGAATCGTTGTGCCTGTACCAGCAAAATCTGAAGTGGAAGTCGCGTTCACTATCCGCTATGACCGCTCGGCGGATGGTAAGGTGAGTTGAATAGAAGGACAAAACAAACCAAATCAATCCATGGCTTTTTGCCTTGGGTTGGTTTTGTTTGGTATATCTTCAAGTGAAGTGAAGCCGTAAGTTATGTCATAGCTCGAATCTACATATGGTGTTTATGGAGAGGGAGTTTAAATTCTGTTAGATGGAACTATTTGTAGAGAAGATACGTTCTAAGTAACTAGAGCAAATCAACCTTGAAATAAATAATAGGAAAATGACAGCAATGTTGTTACGATAGTAAATGGAGAAAAATTGTTAGTTGGAGGCGCATATGGAGAATTGGATTACTGAAATCATGAGCCAGTATGGCTATTTAGGGATATTTTTATTGATTATGCTTGAAAACATATTCCCACCCATCCCGTCTGAAGTTATATTGACGTTTGGGGGATACATGACGACCCAAACGGATATGACAGCAATGGGTGTTATTTTAATTTCGACGGCTGGTTCCGTTGTTGGAGCTTTAATCTTGTACGGCATCGGGCAGTTCCTAGACGTAGCACGTTTAGAAAAAATCGTTGACCGCTGGGGACGGGTTCTTCGTTTAACGCGAAAAGACATTCACAAAGCGGATGCCTGGTTTGATAAGTATGGCATATGGACAGTATTGTTTTGCCGATTGATTCCTTTGATCCGTAGTTTAATTTCAATTCCTGCGGGGATGGCGAATATGAAGTTTGGCCTGTTTTTGTTATTTACGACAGTAGGAACACTTATTTGGAATACGATTTTAGTGTCGGTTGGAGCGGCTGTTGGCGATAACTGGGAATCAATCGTTGGTGTAATGGATGTGTATTCAAATATTGCGTATGCACTGATTGCAATTGCGGGACTTGCAGTGATTTGGTGGTATTTACGCTTCCGAAAAAGAAGAGCATAAGGAGATATTATGGAACTATTAGATTTGTTAAAAGCGTTAATATTAGGTTTTGTAGAAGGGATGACAGAGTTCGCTCCTGTTTCCTCGACGGGTCATATGATTATTGTGGATGAAATGTGGCTGAAAACAGAAGAGTTTCTAGGGAAGTATTCAGCAAACACGTTTAAGATTGTGATCCAATTAGGGTCGATACTAGCTGTAGTTGTAGTCTTTTGGAAGCGATTATTTAGTCTAGTCGGGCTTTATAAAATGAAAGATGTGCAACCTGGTACACAGTTGAAATTGACTCACGTAATCGTTGGATTGATTCCAGCAGGTGTGCTTGGTGTATTATTCGAGGATTATATTGATGAGAATTTGTTCTCTGTCAAAACAGTTTTAATCGGGTTGGTCATCGGTGCGATTTTAATGATTGTGGCTGATAAGTTCGGACCGAAAGAACCGAAAACGAAGTCACTGGATCAGATTACGTATAAACAGGCGTTCACAGTCGGTCTTGTGCAATGTTTCTCATTATGGCCAGGATTTTCACGTTCGGGCGCTACGATTTCAGGTGGTGTATTGTTGGGCTTGAATTACAAAACGGCTGCAGACTTTACGTTCATCATGGCTGTTCCAATCATGGCGGGAGCGAGTTTCTTGTCTCTATTGAAGAACTGGGAATATGTAGAGCCAGATCATTTGATGTTCTATATCGTAGGATTTGTTAGTGCATTCGTTTTTGCCCTCATTTCAATTAAGTTCTTCTTGAAAATGATCGAAAAAGTGAAGTTGACGCCATTCGCGATCTATCGTATCGTGTTGGCTGCAGTGTTATTGTTCTTCATCTATATGACGTAAATTCGAAAGCGGCCTCATTTTGAGGCCGTTTTTTTTGTCAGATTACGAAGCAGGGGCTATGAGTCCAAACGCTACTTGGAATCGGCAGTCGCTATCGAATAATCTTAGATTCTAAGGAACGGGCACACCATAATAAACGCAAACAAAAACCGACAATCTTTAGAAGTTGTCGGCAATTAACGTTTTTGAGTTTTTGGGTACAAATGGAGTGGTCAGAGCACGTAATAGAAGTAATGTTTCTGGATTCTCGTGTTCTTTTATTTCTTCATGAATGATTTCGGCAAATTCATTTAAGTCCCTTGAACTTCGTGAAAGAAGAATATCCTCTGCACGATTAATCACTCGTAGACAAAGTTTCCGGAAAAAGAAGTTTTCTTTGTCAAGATGTACAATCAAATAAAATTTTAATTCTCTATATGACATTTTCATCAGTCCCTTTTCATCGCAATTTCGGAAGAATTACAGCTTTTTTATGAAATAACTTAGGTAATGTGCAAGCTTAATATCTTTATTTCAGAAATTGTAAGTGACAAGTTTGCTCTTATTAGAATTATGTCTTTATGTTGTAAAATTATAACATATCCCAATCGCTAAGATTAACCTACTTTTAGAATAGTTAGAATTAGATATCGAGAGTGATAGTTTAGACCTATAGAATAATTTTTGTAGAAATGGAACTTAATCGCGAGTTATAGACATGAAAAGCACATGCAACAAATTTACTTCGATAGATATACGGTTTTTTCGATTTGGAAAAAAGGTTATTATTACCTAGTACTAAATACGAATGGAACTCGGTTTTTTGTGTACAAGTCACAAAGTTTATTACCTGAATTGATTAGCATTAGTTAAGGTAAAGGCATAGAGAGACTATTCGTCCATTGTATGAATAAACACAATATGTTAGATTTGTATGAGTATAGAACACAATATATAGTATGTCTAAGAGAAATTGGTACCAGCAATGGTTTAATAGGGAATTCGGTTGAATGCCGAAGCTGTCCCCGCAACTGTAAGTGCGAACGACTGTACAAAGTCCACTGTGTAAAAACGGGAAGGCGTACGGAAGGTGGATGCACGAGCCAGGAGACCTGCCATTTTTTCGATAAAGCAACACTTTCTTCGGGGATTGAGGAGTGGAAGCGAGCTAACAGTAGCGAGCGGTATTCCACTTTTCTCGCGAAGTAGTTTAACTCCTTTCCATTCACCCAATCATGAGCGATGGCTCAGCCGAAGAGGCTGTGCCATCGCTTTTTTGCACTGATAAGAAAGTATAAGTTTTCGGACATCAGTATAAGAAAAGACATCATCTTGTACCAATGTGGGTACAAGATGTGTTTTTCTAATGTTTCTACTAATTGGAGAGGGGAATACACATGCTGCAAAAAATACGATCGAGAAAAGAAGCCATAATAGAGGAATTACTTACTTTGTACACAAAAGAACAATTGGCTCCCTTGCTACGCACACATGACAAGTGGCTTAAGAAAAATCCTGAGGGATTGGATGCGCACTGGTCAAAAGCAATGGAATTGGAAGCGCTCAGTCATTTGGATGAAGAGGAACCATTTTGGACATTTGTTGCAGCGCAAATCTATTTATCGCAAGTGTACAGTGAGCTGGCTGTCATACGAAACTGTTTCAGCACCGAAGTGTATTCAAATTTCGAAGCACATATCAGCCGTTTAACGGAAAAGGGATTGTATGATCATCGACTGCTTCAAGCGTATTCGGCAGATGAAATTTCCGCTCTTGGTGCAATTCTCGAACCTACGCGAGATACACTATTTACCTATATCGGCTTGAAAACGTTGATGGATCGTTACGTGGCAAGAGATTATGATAAAACGCCTGCGGAACTTCCACAAGAGCGCTGGCTGATCATTGCCATGACGTTAATGCAAAGTGAAACAACGGATCGTTTGGCGAAAGTCAAGGAAGCATACTGGGCGATGAGTAATCTATACATGACGGTGGCAACGCCGACGCTATCGAATGCCGGCAAGCCTCATGGGCAGTTGTCCAGCTGCTTCATTGATACGGTGGACGATAGTTTGCAAGGGATTTATGACTCGAATACGGACGTTGCCACATTATCGAAATATGGAGGCGGAATCGGCATTTACATGGGGAAAGTAAGGAGTCGTGGTTCCTCGATACGTGGATTTAAAGGGGCTTCGAGCGGCGTGCTGCCTTGGATCAAGCAATTGAATAATACAGCAGTCAGCGTAGATCAACTCGGACAGCGGCAAGGTGCAATTGCGGTGTATTTGGATGTTTGGCACAAAGATATCATGCCGTTTCTGGACTTGAAGTTAAATAACGGGGATGAACGTCTACGTGCCCATGATATTTTCACGGGCGTGAGCTTGCCGGATATTTTTATGGAGAAAGTGGAAGCTCGGGAAGAGTGGGCATTGTTTGATCCACATGAGGTGCGTACCGTGATGGGGTACTCCTTGGAAGACTTCTACGATGAAACGAGGGGGGACGGGACTTTCCGTGAAAAATATCAAGCTTGTATAGATGAAGTCCGTCTATCCAGGGATGTGGTTCCCGCAATCGATATCATGAAACGCATCATGCGCAGCCAACTTGAAACGGGTGTGCCGTTCATGTTTTACCGGGATGAAGTGAATCGTAGGAATTCAAATAAACATGAAGGCATGATTTACAGCAGCAACTTGTGTACGGAGATTTTCCAAAACATGAGTGCGACCGAGTTTGAATCAATCACAATGGAAGACGATATCATTGTGACACGCCGCAAGCCGGGAGATTTTGTCGTCTGCAATTTGTCATCCATCAACTTGGGGAAAGCAGTGCCAGCTGGTGTGTTGAAAAGACTCATAGAAGTGCAAGTCCGCATGCTCGATAATGTCATTGATTTGAACATGATTCCCGTACCACAAGCGCAGCGGACGAACGCCAGGTATCGTGGAATTGGCCTCGGCACATTTGGTTGGCATCATTTATTGGCTTTAAAGGGCATACGCTGGGAATCCAGTGAAGCAGTAAAGTATTCGGACGAGCTATATGAAGAAATTGCCTATTTGACAGTTCAGGCTTCCATGAACTTATCCCGTGAAAAAGGACCGTATCCCTTATTCATAGGTTCAGGTTTCCATACTGGAGAATATTTCACGTCTCGTGACTACACAAGCGCGAAATGGCGAGAACTTCGTTTTGATGTGGCGATGAATGGTGTCCGAAATGGTTATTTAATGGCCATTGCACCGAACTCATCCACATCGATATTAGCGGGAAGCACGGCGAGTATCGATCCCATTTTCCAGAAAAGCTATTCGGAAGAGAAGAAAGACTACAAAATTCCGGTAACGGTGCCGGATTTAAACCAGGACACCACATGGCTATACAAATCGGCTTACTTCATTGACCAACACTGGACAATAAAACAGAATGCTGCCCGTCAACGTCATATCGACCAAGGGGTGTCGTTGAATTTATATGTGCAAAACACGATCAAAGCGAAAGATTTGCTGGCTCTACATCTAGATGCGTGGAGCAGTGGATTGAAAACGACGTATTATGTACGTTCCACATCGGTTGAATTATTGGAATGTGAGTCATGTTCCAGCTAAGGAGGAAATGTTGATGACAACGATTGAAAAGAGAAAGTTAATGGACAAGGATGCGCCCAACCGCTCAACTGCCATTGTAAATGGTGCATCTTCGAATATATTGAATTGGGACGATGTCAGGTTCAGTTGGGCCTATCCAAAATATAAACGGATGCTTGGCAACTTCTGGACACCTTTTGAAATCAATATGGGCTCGGACATCAGACAGTTTGGTTCGTTGACAGATTCCGAGAAGGAAGCCTTCTTGAAGATTATCGGGTTGCTGGCATTGCTCGATAGCATCCAAACCGATTTCGCTGGGAAAGTGGCGGATTATTTGACCGATTCCAGCTTGAATGCACTGATGATTATACTGGCACAGCAGGAAGTGATTCATAATCATTCGTATTCCTATGTGCTATCGAGTTTGGTGTCAAAGCAAGAACAAGACCGTGTGTTTGACTATTGGCGGACGGAGCCGGTTCTTGCAAAGCGAAACGACTTTGTCATGAAGGGCTATCAGGATTTTGTTGAGAGTCCTGGTGTTGATTCATTATTAATAGCTATTGTTTATGATGTCATTTTGGAAGGACTCTTTTTCTATTCCGGATTCGCTTTTTTCTATCATCTGGCACGTCATCAAAAGATGGTGGGCACCAGCACGATGATCAACTACATCAACCGGGATGAACAAATTCATGTCGATCTATTCGTGAAAATATATCTGGAGTTATTGAATGAGTACCCTGAGTACGATACGCCGGAACGGGCGCGTGAAGTGGAGAAAATTTTCAAAGAAGCCGCACAGCTAGAGGTTGAGTGGGCTCGTGAAGTAATTGGGGATCGAATTGATGGCCTCGATGTGGAGGATGTAGAAGCGTACATTTATTTCTATGCCAATGTTCGTTGCGTTCAACTTGGCTATGAACGTCCATTTCCTGCCTATCGCAAAAATCCTTTGAAATGGATCAAAGCATATGAAGAAGTGGACCTGGGAAAGACGGACTTCTTCGAACAAAAATCCCGTCAGTATGTGAAAGTGAATGTGCAGGATAATGGGTTTGATGATTTATGAAAACAAAAGGATTGTCTAAAAAATTTTTCTTAAGTCTTCCGCTAGAGTGTGGATTGCGACTCGAGCCACAATTTGAGGGGCAAATCACTGTGACGCCTTTGATTTCCGTTTCAGGCGGTTTCCGCAGGGCGGACACGGTGAGCCCAATAGTGTCTCTTCATTGTAAATAAGCGTACTGCAAGCGATTGATATTCCGCAAAACAGCTACGCTTTCCGCGGGCGAGCGCCGAGCCTCCTCATCGCTTCGCTCTTGCGGGGTCTCGGCTGTCTCGCTTTCCCGCAGGAGTCTTCGCTGTTTTGCTCCATATCTCAAGAGAAGTGAAAATCAAAAATGAAAGATAATAGGGCTATTCTTCAAAGTAAACAGTCAATTAAATGTAGAATGAAGAGTGCATTTGCGCCTGTACGGC
>Ga0209013_10004312_pt1 | contig 12485 bp, 11 predicted proteins | sample Cruoilmetagenom2_FD_187291 | JGI IMG/M metagenome (GOLD analysis project Ga0209013, IMG submission 187291) | Oil polluted marine microbial communities from Coal Oil Point, Santa Barbara, California, USA - Sample 2 (SPAdes) (version 2) | ecosystem: Environmental > Aquatic > Marine > Oil seeps ...
TTCATGGGTTATTTTTCAAAGCAGTAACGGTACCAAGCTGGATGCAAAAACTGATAGTAATGGCAAAGTAAGTTTTATTCTGCCAGATGATTTTCAAGATGTTAAAGCGGGAAGAAGAGCAAATCCTCCAGCTGAATTTTTGCTGCGCACAGTACATATTGATAATAAGGTGACATATAAAACAAACTTTAGTGCGCCTTATTCTGTTAATCCTTCTCATTGGCAATCTAATATGGGTGGTATTATTGCTCTGTCTTTTGGTTTTATTTCAGGCATTATTATTATGCGTAAACATCATCATAAAACCAGTAAAGAACAAGCCGGGAAAAAAACATCAGGGAGAGCTTCATGAACTTAACAATTATAAGAAGAATTGTTCAAATCATCGCCTTTATTGTTATGGTATACGGGATTGGTCTGGGCGGTTATTATCTGGCGGATAAGTTCAGCAGCAGTTTACCGGCGTTAGCCTGTGCTTATGATATGGAAACGGCTGATCATTGTTCTCTGATTTCTTTTCAGCATCAGATGGATCATCGTACTGCACCTGTGTTAGCTTCAGGAGGGTCGTTTTTTGAGGCTATTTTGCCAACCCTGATTACCCTGGGTACATTTGCCTTTCTTTTGATTATTCTGAGTAAGGCTTTTTGCGGCTGGATTTGTCCATTAGGTACTTTTCAGGAGTGGCTAAATTTGCTGGGCCAAAAACTGGGTTTCCAGCAAACTGAGACATTAGGTCAGAATTTCACCTCAAAAACACGTCCGGCTAAATGGCTTATGATGATATTTCTATTATTTGTATTTCCCTTGCTGACCGGGTTTGGACTAGTGGGTCATGAACTGGGAGACCCGTTCTGCCGGATTTGTCCCAGCCGTATTCTAACGACACTGGCAACAGGTGATACGAAAGAACTGGTTGTTGATACCAGCACCTGGGGGTATATGACTCTTTCCATTATTGGTACGTTTTTATTTGGTTTAATGATGTCCGTCGGCATGATGGTTCGTCAGCCGTTTTGCAGAATTTGTCCCATGCTGGCATTGAATACCATGTTTAAAAAAATTGGTCTGGTAAGACTGGTTAAGGAATCAAAACCACGCTGTGTTAAATGTGGTTTATGCGCCAAGGCCTGTCCCATGGACATTCATGAAATACACACAGAAATGGAGAAAAAAGATGTTATTTTTCCGGACTGTACATTATGTGGACGTTGTGTTGAATTTTGTCCTGATAAAGATGTCCTGAAAATGAAATATGCATTTTTGCCTATTCTTTCTGCTGATCCTGCCTATTTTAAGAAGCGTAAAAAAGCCCAGACGAAATGGGAGAAAATTACATTGTTTGGTAAAAAGAAATAGCATGGATAATGTGACACTTGGCTTTTCTGCTGCGCTGTTAATGGGACTTGCCTTTGGTGCGGGTCCCTGCAACATTACCTGCCTGCCTTATTTAGGGCCGGTCTTCCTGGGTCAGGAAAAAAGTAATGTTCGTACTTCCTGGAAAACCATTATTCCTTTTTCACTGGGAAGGCTGACAGGTTATACGCTGTTAGGTGCTGTTGCAGGTAGTTTTGGTTTTGCTGCAACGACCTGGATTGAGGAAGGAATTGCGGCACAGGTTCTGGGAGGGGCAACAATTCTTGTGGGTATTTTTATGCTTAGAGGGACTTTATTTAAAGCAAAAAGTTGTGCCTCTCATAACACCCCTAAGCAAGAAAATACAATTACCTTTAGCAAACAGGCGGAACATAGAAAAAAAACGATTAAGCAATCAAAGCCCTATTTAACGCTTAGTCTGTTTACGATGGGGACCGGCATGGCTTTAAATCCATGTATCCCATTGGCAACGGTTCTTACTGTTGCAGCCACAATGGCAACACCTGCTGATGGCGCACGACTTGGAATTGCTTTTGGCCTGGGTGCTGTTGGTATTCCTACATTATTTTTTGGTTTTGCGGTCGCTTATTTTAGTCAGCAAATCAAAGAGCATCTTAGTCAATGGGGAAAGCATCTGGAGCGCATCTCGGGTTTTATGCTTATTTTTCTGGGCTGTGTTACCGCTCTGGGATGGGTTCAGCCATAAAAGAACAGTTTAAAGTCTAAAATCAAGCTGGCGCCATGCTTCGTAGGCGATAATAGCAACGGCATTGGAGAGATTGATACTGCGGCTGTCTTTTTTCATTGGGATTCTGATCAGCTCGCTAATATAATTGCTGTATAGAACTGAGTCCGGCAGACCTCTGGTCTCGGGACCAAAAAGCAGATAATCACCAGCCTGATATTGAGGAGAGGTGTGGTTGTGAGTGCCTTTTGTGGTGCAGGCAAAAATACGTTGTGACTGGGGATTATTTAATACTTCAGAGTGGTAAAAGTGATCAAAATCAGGATGGATTTTAACCTGAGCATATTCATGATAATCCAAACCTGCTCGACGCATTTTCTTGTCTTCCAGATCAAAGCCAAGCGGCTCAATTAAATGTAATTGTAAGCCGGTATTCGCGCATAAACGAATGATGTTTCCAGTGTTGGGAGGAATTTCCGGTTCATAAAGGACTATATTCAGCATAAGTATATTATACCCTGTTTAGCTACTCAGGTTATTATTGATTCAGGCTTATTTTTGTATTGGACATTTATTAATCAAGTCTGTTATAGTGAATGAAATCCCTCTCTTTCTATAGGGTTGTGATCATAATAATATTCAGACAGATTAGTGTTAAAAAACCTATAATAATCTAGTCATTATAAATCTATACTTTTAATTCAGAGGGCTAGCTTTTTAATAAAAGGTATGGGTAGATCTATGTCCGATTCCAGCTTTGTACGTCGTCCTCTAATATACACATTCTCAATATTGCTCTGTTGTTTTTATCTCCCTGTCACTCAGGCATCAGCACCTGAAGTTGAAATTGGTATTTCTGAATACACCAAGACCGATCAGGAGCATTCCCGCAAAAGAGTTAAGAAGGAAAGTAAGTCCACCACTGATCACACCAAGCTTAAAGAACTGCAGGGTCCATTTTTCAGTGGTCCGGAAGTCACTAAAGTCTGTTTAGAATGTCATAACACGGCAGGTCATCAGTTTATGAAAAATAAACACTGGACCTGGGACTACAAACATCCTAAAACAGGTCAGCACCTGGGTAAAAGTGTTCTGATTAATAACTTTTGCACCAATGCCCGGGGCAATGAAGGTATGTGTGCCCAATGCCATGCGGGTTACAATATGAAAGATTCAGATTTTGATTTTACTAATCAGGACAATATAGACTGTTTAATTTGTCACGAATCAACGGGTACTTACTATAAAACACCGACATCAAAAGGTAATAAAGCCTGCTCGGTGATGTTTGAAGGCAAACCTGCTATTGAATGGGAAAAAGTTGCTCAAAGTGTTGAGATGCCGACACGAAATAATTGCGGCAAATGCCATTTCTATGGCGGCGGCGGTGATAATGTAAAACATGGTGATCTGTCTTCGGTTTTGTTTGATCCGCCGAAAGAAGTTGATGTCCATATGAGCAGAAAAGGTGAAGATTTTACTTGTGTCACCTGTCATGTGGGTGAAGCACATGAATGGGCAGGCAGTCGCTATGAAATGACTGTAAATGATAAGCACGGTACGGGGGGCAAACCGGGTATGCCTCGTGAAACGGCTTCCTGTGAAAGCTGCCATAGTGCAGCGCCCCATCCAATTGATACCGTAAAGGGCATCAAGCTTAATACTCATACTAGTAAAGTCGCCTGTGAAACCTGTCATATTCCTGAAATTGCCAGAGGTGGTGTAGCCACTGAAGTTGATTGGGACTGGCGCACTATGGGTAAACTGAAAAATGGTGAAGGTTTTAAACTCAAGGAATATACTCAGGGCGATGGTCATCATCGTGCAACCTACAAATCCATCAAGGGAAGCTTTACCTACGCAGAAAACCTGAAACCAATGTATGCCTGGTTTGACGGCACCATGAACTATACAACTATCGATACAAAATTTGATGTTTCCAAAGGTCCTGTTGATATTAATAGTTTTTCCGGTTCAGCAAATGATCCGGACTCTCGTATTTATCCCTTTAAACGCATGCACACGACACAACCTTATGACAAGGGTAATAATACCCTGGTTTATATGTCGCTCTGGGGTGACAGTGATTCAGCACTTTGGGGTAATTATGACTTTGGCAAATCCATTGCTGAAGGTATGGAGAAAAACGGCAAACCTTATAGTGGTGAATGGGACTATATAGAAACCTATTCCTACTGGCCGGTGAATCATATGGTTGCGCCCAAAGAGGATGCGATGAAGTGTTTAGAGTGTCATGCGAAAGATGGAAGACTCAGCCATCTTGATGACGGCAGCATCTATATACCGGGTACGCAGAAAAATGAACTGCTTAATATCATTGGTCTGTTAGCTATATTGGGAACTCTGGCAGGTGTGTTTGGCCATGGTGCTTTGCGTATTGTTGCTACCCGTATGAGGAAAAAATAATGTCTATGAATCTAATCAAAATGGTCGTTTTTAAACGCTTTGAACGGGTCTGGCACTGGACTCAGATGGCACTGATTTTTACCTTATTGTTCAGCGGCTCAGCCATTTATGGTGTGCATTCAATCGTTTGTTTTGCAGATGCAGTAACATTGCATACCTGGGCTGCCATTATACTTATTGCTCTTTGGATGTTTGCCACTTTCTGGCTTTTGACCACTGGGCAATGGAAACACTATATGCCAACAACAGAAAACTTTGTTCAGGTGGCACGTTTCTATGCGTTTGGTATTTTCAAAGGTGAGCATCATCCTTATAGAAAAACCTATCGACGCAAGCATAATCCACTGCAGGCAATGACCTATTTATTAGTAAAAATAGTGATTTTCCCTGCTATCTGGATTTCTGGAATTCCTTATTTGCTCATCAGTTTCGGCATTGGTGGTTTTTTAAATGATTTTGGTCTGGCTAATATTGCCTTGATTCATACCATCGCAGCAATTGCCATCACTGTGTTCATCATTGCTCATATTTATTTACTAACGACAGGACATTCTTTTGTGGAACATGTCAAACCCATGGTTACAGGTTATGATGATGTGGAATTGACTGATGAAGAACTGGCTTTTATTAAAACGGATGAACCAGAGTTATTGAAAGACAGTTAGAGTCCATTCATCCCCCCTCCCTTTAGGAGAGGGGATGTATCTAATAAGCACTTCTGGCGTTTTTCATCTGCTTATAAATTTTAGTTCGTTTATTAATCTGCAGCGCTTCAGTAATACGTTCTAAAGCCTGATCATAAGCATTATCAAAACCGTGCAGGTCAATACTGATACTGCCCCAGTAGATACTGCCATTCGCTAATCGAATCCGAAGTTTAAAAATATCGACAACTCGGTTCTTACCTTGCTGCTGCTGGCGTGTCAGGCCAATGATACGCCCATCGTTATGAAATTTTATGGGGTTTGCAGCGTCTTCCTTTTCCTGGAATTCAGCTTGATATTCCATGAGTTCTTTATCCCGGGCTTTTGCCAGAGCTCGAATCTCCCGCTCACGTTTTTTTGTTACATTTTTACCATTTTCGGTCAAATAGTAAACTTCATCATAGATTACGTCGCCGATTTTGCGATAGACTCTCAGACGATGTCCATAATGAGCATTGTTTTCAGATACACCCATGATACACCTACCTTAATGATGCCAACTAATTATTGAAAGTTAAATTTGAAGTAAAATGATGATCTTATTTGCTTGTTTCGGAACAAGATCTATGCCTCATATTATAACGATCTATCTAAGTGCTTTAGAAGAGCAAAAACGTGATCTGTGTCATGTGAGATGTGATTATTAGGCTTTCAGGAAGGAATTTAAAACTTTAGCCGCCGGTCATGGACATAAAACGAACTACTTTTTCCGGTTTCTCATTAAATTCATGTTTAAGCGGTTTCAGATTAATGGCATCTCGTATGATCTGATCCAAATCACTATCACTGATACCTTTACGAAGTAGAGGACGAAGCTCATATTTGTGTTCATCACCCAGGCACATATACAGTGTTCCCGTTGCGGACAAACGAACTCGATTACAGGTATCACAAAAATGTTGCGAAATCGGTGTAATAAAGCCGATTTTCAACTTGGTTTCTGCTACCTGAACATAGCGTGCAGGACCTGCACCGGCCATAACGGCAGGAATCAGATCATATTTCTGTGCCAGACGGTCTTCAATCTCATGTAAGTCAATGTAGTAATCGACTGCATTTCGCCCCGTATCACCAACAGGCATGGTTTCTATAAAGCGTAGTGTAAATTCATTTTTCAGACAAAAATCAACCATTGCTTCAATATCATCGTCATTAACACCTTTCATGACCACCATATTGATCTTAATAGGATTCAGCCCAACGGCTTTGGCGGTTAATAGACCTTCAGTGATTTTTTCCAGTTTACCCTGGGTAATCTCTTTGAACTTGACGGGATCAACGGTATCGAGACTGACATTAATTCTGGATATGCCGGCATCATGCAGTGCCTGAGCATGTTTGCCCAGTCGAGTGGCATTGGTACTCAAGGACAGATCGTCCAGACCGGGCAAAGCAGCAAGACGTTTTGCCAGTACCGGTAAATTCTGTCTGACCAGTGGTTCGCCACCGGTTAAACGAACGGCGTTGACACCAAGACGAGTAAAAGAAGCAATAACGCGTTCGATTTCATCAAAATTTAACCAGTCTTCCGGTTCCTCATAACCATCAAAGCCTTTGGGCATACAATAGAAGCAGCGCAGATCGCAGCGATCTGTGACAGAAACTCGTAAGTATTTGATTTCTCGATTGTATTTATCGATTAAACTCATAATGACCACAGTTGTAATTACTGGATTGATTTGATGATACTAAAACTGATTATAATTGTGAACCTATAAAACAATTATTTAAAAATAATCACGATATAAATCAAGTCTGTGTTAAGCCTTTTTCTAAATCAGGGTATTTCAGTGTCATATTAAAAACGGACAAAAGCTTATGATTATCAATACGTCTTGACTCTTCCATGTAAGAAAGCATTCCTGCAGATAATTGGGATTTGGCCTGTTCAAGACTGATAGCAGGGGGTTCAGGTAGTTTCTTTGCCCGGGCGACCTGCATGAAATAATCATACATCGTCGTTGGATTGCCATCCGCACAGTTAAAAATACCTTCAATCTTTTCAGAAAAACCTGCCTGCAAACAGATTTCGAGCAAATCATCAGCATGAATACGATTACTAAAGGGTGAATCTTCTTTTCTAACAATTGGCGTTTGTGCCCTGATACGCTTCAAAGGTAACTTTCCAGCACCATAGATGCCTGAAACTCTTAAAATGACCAGAGGAATATTAAAATTTTCACAATAGGCCTGAAATTGCTGTTCTGCATCAACCCGGCGTCTGGCACGATCTACTTCCGGCTTTAAAGGAGTGCTTTCATCAACCCACTGGCCATGACAATTACCATAAACACCAGTGGTACTAATAAGTACTACTTTTGCTGGTTGTTTAGAAACTCCTTGTTCAAAAGAATTATTCAGCAGTTTGATAAAATGTCTGATACGACTGTCCTCAGTACCTTGACTGGGAGGTGGTGCAAAGTAATAAAGTAATGACTTATCAATTTTAAATGTTTTGGGTAAGGTGCAGTCAGAATCATCCATGTCCAGTGTAAAACTCTGTACACCCATTGCCGCACAAAGTTCCCGGCTGTTCTGTGTTTTGACCAGAGTGATAATATTTTCGGCACTGGCGAGTTGTCTTAAGAGTAACTGCTGAATTAGTCTTTGTCCCAGATATCCACAGCCGATGATGTTGATTTTTTTATGCATTGTTTTTTACGCTTTGTTAGGTGAATCAGTCCTCCCCGCACGGCTTTACCCAATCACTTTTTGAGCGCCGCTAATTTAGTCCCGCCCTGGCAATAGTCCAGACATCAACCTGCGCCACTCCTTTTTGTTTTAGAACTTTAGCCGCTTCATTAGCCGTGCTGCCTGTCGTCATAACATCATCAATTAAAGCAATATGCTTATACTTCTTAATTGACTCTTTAACTGAGAAAGCCTGATGTATATTTTTTTGTCTCTCTGCGGCAACTAAACCTGCTTGTAAGTTGGTATAACGACTTCTGATGAAACTATTATAATCCAGCGGCAGTTGATACCAGGAAGCAAAAAACCGACTGATTTCAAGAGCCTGATTGAAACCGCGCTTCCTGAGCCGTTTGTTGTGCATCGGCATTGGAATGATTACTTCGGGTAGTTGAAAATCTTTTATATGAGAGCTTTTCTGAATAAAAAGTTCTGCCAGAACACTGGCATAGTGAATTTTCTTCTGGTACTTAAATTTTGTGATCAGATAGCGGATATCTTCTGAATAGAGATAAGGACTATAAACTTTGTCATAATAAAAATGGTGGCTCAGGCAATTTCCACAGAGCTTAATGTCAAAATCAGAGACTTGTTCCATAGGGGATGCGCAACGCTGACAACAACTATGATTTAAGCTTAATGCATCAACACATTGATGACATAAATCGGAATGGCTATGTGTCTTTTCCAGACAAAAAAGACAATGTCTGGGAATTAAATTGGTGGCAAAATTAGCAAGTGTTGTGAGAATATTAGCAGGATATATGCTTTGCGGCTTATGAGTTAAGCTGGTAGTTTTCATTTGACAAGGATAGGGAAAATTATAGCAATAAGCAATTTAAATATATCCTTTACCCTTTACCCTTTCAGGTTCTATACTTGACAGATATTATTGTTAATAAAAAATATTTTTTTGATGACAAAATACTAAGGGCACTCAATGCTTCAGTTTTTTACGAAAAGTCTCTCCTTTTTGAAATGGTTCACTGCTCTTCTGCTTATTGGTGTTTTTTCACTCTATTTTATTTTGTACGGCAGTTTACCCGATCTCGATGGAAAGAAAGTCATTACTTTACTGGATTTTCCTGTGCAGATTGAGCGAGATGAGCAGGGGATCCCCACCATTCGAGCAAAAAACAGGGCAGATACTGCATTTGCACTGGGTTATATTCATGCGCAGGAGCGTTTTTTTCAAATGGATTTATTACGCCGAAGTGCTGCGGGGGAACTTGCTGGTTTGTTTGGTGATAAAGTGCTTGATAAGGATAGCCAGGTAAAAATACATCGTTTTAGAGAACGTGCCCAAAAAATATTCCGGCATTTGCCCAAAGCGCAATATGCTGCTGTTCAGGCCTATGCCAATGGAGTTAATAGCGGTTTAATAAATCTTACCAATGAACCCTGGGAATATCTGCTTTTACGGCAGCGACCTGACTTATGGGAACCTGAAGACAGTCTGCTCTGTATTTATGCCATGTACTTTGATTTGAATGATGAACTGGGTGAAAGAGAAAAATCTCTTGCCATAATGAGAGAACAATTGCCTGAGCAATGGTTTGAATTTCTTACCCCGAAAGGAGGGAGGTGGGATGCACCTTTAGATACTATAGGGGAGCCTGAGTTAAAGAATGTTGAGCTGAAGATCCCGAAGAAAGCCTTACCTGACAGCATTAAAAAACAACTGACGTTGTTAACTGATTCTGATTTTCTATCTGCTGCTAACTTCTTGCCTGGCTCTAATAGTTGGGCTATTGACGCATCATTGACAGCCTCTTCATCGGCCATGCTGGCAAATGATATGCATTTGAAATTAAGAATGCCTAATCTCTGGTACCGTGCCAGTTGGTATCTGAATGATGGAAGACGTATTACCGGAGTGACTTTGCCCGGTGCCCCGATAATGGCGGTTGGCAGCAATGAAAAAATTGCCTGGGGTTTTACCAATAGCTATGGTAATTGGGGTGATATTATTGCTTTGAAAACCAATGCAGACAATACCCAATATCTCACCCCGGAGGGTTGGCAGGATTTTAGTATTTATCACCATAGCACTCATAGTAATACCGGCAAGATTAAAGAGCATATTACTATAGAAACTATCTGGGGACCGGTTATAGGAAAAAATCATAATGGGGAAATGATTGCCCACCAGTGGATTGCCTATTCGCCGCAAGCGGTTAATCTGGATTATCTTCGCCTGGAAGCTGCGACATCGGTGAAAGAAGTACTTGAAATTGCACCAACAATTGGTGTGCCGCCACAGAATCTGGTTGCGGCTGATGATAAAGGTCATATTGCCTGGACAATTGCGGGAGCTATTCCACGCAGAGATGCCCGAACTGATACAGAGTCACTGCAGCAAACTGGCTGGGTGGGGTATCAGAAGGGAAAAGACTATCCTCTTCGGGTTGATCCGGAAAATCACCGTATCTGGACCGCGAATAATCGAGTTGTTTCCGGTGATGAGCTGGCTATTATCGGATTTGAAGGGGGGGATATGGGTGCCAGGGCGCAACAGATCCGGGATGGTTTGCTGGCAAAAGAGCAGTTCAATGAAGCGGATTTGCTTGCGATACAACTTGATACTCGTGCGGTATTTTTACAGCGCTGGAGGCAATTGTTAATCGATAGTATTGGCGAGTCTAATGATGCAAGTATGGTCATCATGAGAGGTGTGCTGAATAAAGAAGCCAATCTGAGTGCCCAGCCTGATTCTGTGGCCTACGGGCTGGTTAAAATATTTAGAAAAATTATAGTGAATCAGACCATAGGCCGAATTTTTGATGTACTGGAAAAAAATAATCCTCAATATTTTAAGCGTTCATCCGTTGATAAATTAATTGAGTATCCAGCCTGGGAACTGGTCAGTAAAAAACCGGCAAATCTGGTTCCGCAAGGTTATAGCAGCTGGGATGAGTATCTTATTGCCGCGGTTGGACAGGCTTATAATGAGATGACTGATAATGGCCAGCTTTTTTTACAGCAGCAAACCTGGGGCAAGCATCATAAGCTGGATATGAAGCATGCTTTAAGTGCTGCTTTGCCGGGACTGGAATTACTTCTGGAAATGCCGAAGTCGCCGCTGGCTGGTGATATTAATATGCCTATGGTTCAGGGGACAAAATTTGGCGCATCCATGCGTATGATTGTTTCTCCCGGGCAGGAAGCAAAAGGAATTATGCATATGCCTGGCGGTCAGAGTAGTCATCCGCTGTCATCATACTATTCCAGAGGGCATCAGGACTGGCTGGCTGGAAAGCCGAGTTCTTTTTTACCCGGAGAAACCAAGTGGTTACTGGAATTAAAATCTATTCAGTAAATGACGGCTGAACCACAAACGCCTGATGTATGATATAGTGTGCTTTTTTATTCTTATTAAAAATATTACCATGAGCAAAGTAAAATACATGACAACTCAAACAATGGATGAACTTAGACACGACTGGGATATTGCCGAGATTGAGGCACTTTTTGAGCTGCCATTAAATGATCTACTGTTTCAGGCACATTCGATTCATCGTGCTAATTTTGATCCAAATGCCATTCAAATCAGTACTCTGTTAAGTATCAAAACAGGAAAATGCTCAGAAGATTGCGGCTATTGTTCACAAAGTGCTCATCACAATACCGAGTTGGAAGCAGAATCCTTATTGCCACTTGAGGAAGTGATAGAGGCCGCGCAAAAAGCCAAGGATGAAGGTGCGGATCGTTTTTGTATGGGAGCCGCCTGGTCAAGACCGAATAAACGGGATTTTCCAAAGGTTCTGGAAATGATTAAGGCGGTAAAATCCCTGGATCTGGAAAGTTGTGTGACTCTGGGAATGCTCGATAGTGAACAGGTACAGCAATTAAAAGAAGCCGGTCTGGACTACTATAACCATAATCTGGATACTTCACCGGAATTTTACGGTAATGTTATTTCAACTCGTACCTTTCAGGATCGCCTGGATACACTTCATAACGTACAGGAAGCGGGCATTAATGTGTGCAGTGGCGGTATTATGGGTATGGGTGAAGAACGCAAAGACCGCTGCAGTCTTTTGAGTCAATTGGCTAATATGGAGCAACATCCGGATAGTGTGCCCATTAATATGCTGGTACAGGTTGAAGGTACGCCTTTATATGGTCAGGATGAAATTGAACCTCTGGAATTTGTGCGTACAGTCGCCGTGGCAAGAATTATGATGCCTCATTCTGTAGTCAGATTATCCGCCGGCCGTGAAGAAATGTCGGATGAAATGCAGGCCATGTGCTTTTTTGCCGGGGCGAACTCGGTTTTTTATGGTGAGCGTCTGTTAACCACTGATGGTGCCAGTACCAATAGCGATCAAAAACTATTTGATAATCTGGGTTTGAAAACACATCTGGAAAAAAAGAAAAGCTGCAAAAATAAACATAAGCACAGTCATTCAGAACATGCACAATCCAGGGCAAGTGCCTGAACTCTGGTTCCCATGCTCTGCGTGGGAATCCATACAGAGATATGCATTCCTGCGCAGAGCGCAGGAACGAGACAAACACATGACACTATGCATTTAGATGAGACCCTAAAAAAAGACCTGCTGGCACTACAGCAACACTCTTTATACAGACAACGAAAA
>Ga0209013_10004313_pt1 | contig 12483 bp, 12 predicted proteins | sample Cruoilmetagenom2_FD_187291 | JGI IMG/M metagenome (GOLD analysis project Ga0209013, IMG submission 187291) | Oil polluted marine microbial communities from Coal Oil Point, Santa Barbara, California, USA - Sample 2 (SPAdes) (version 2) | ecosystem: Environmental > Aquatic > Marine > Oil seeps ...
ATCAGGATATTTTTCTGCAAGGTCCTTTACTAAATCTATTCTTATTAACTGTGGGAATTGTGTAGCAAGTCCATATATCAGACCAGCATTAAGCACAACTTCAGGATTATCTTGGAGGTATGTTTCTAGCCAACTGGTCATCATTGTGGCAAAAGTTGGTTCATCATTGCCATAGTAAACGAGATCCACAAGATCCTCATCTTCCAAATTCCGTATATCAACGATTAGTATGCCTTCGTCGCGTGCTGCCTTTACTAAAGGTTTTGCAGCCTCAACGTCTACATAGGTAAACAGAATGAGATCAGCTCCTTTAAGAATCCAAGCCTCCATAGAGGATATCTGGCTTTCAACATTATTTTGAGCGTCGGTCACCTCATATGTAATGTGGATATCATCACGTTCAGCATTGACCTCTTCAATACATGCTTTCGCGGCTTCAGTGTGTGTATTCGTAGCTTCATCCAAGTTGTCAACTTCGAAAGCAATGAAGATCTCTCTCACCTCGGCTTCTTGCTCGGTTTCTTCGGTGACAATCTCCTCCTGGGTGGCAGCCTGGGGCTGACATGCAGCCAGTACGATACTGAGGATGAGGATGGCGATCGTTGAAAAAAGCATCATTTTCTTCATTTTAATCTCCGCCAAAAAATAGTAGTCTTTTTCGAATTTATTAGACGAGACATGGTCTCATCCATCGAGGACAAGCATCTGTCCACTCAACGAGAATTTGTTGGAAAAAATTGTACTCTACGATAAGCACCTCCTGTGATTTTGGCAGTACGTTGACCTTTTTCAATACAAGACCATGTTATTTAGGAGTTGGTACTTTCACCCTCTTTCCATCATCCATAGCTGACAAATGCGCACAAATACCAGCCATGGTCCAGTTCGCTGCAGTTGATGCATCAACATTTGACTCCCTTTCCTCTGATATTGCGCTTATAAACTCATGCACCATATGAGGATGAGAACCTCCATGCCCTGCTCCTTGAGTGAATGATGTGTGTTCATGAGTATCATCATAGACTCCCTTTCTAGTGTATGGTGAAATTTCCCTTGGTAAAAGATGCCCATAATCAGGAACTTCTACCCTATCTGCATCTTCAAAATCTGAAAAAATCACACATTTTTCGCCAGCGAGCTGCTCCCATTCAAAAGAAAGTTTTGTGCCATAAACATCAAAGCTTTCTCTATACTGCCTGATGGTATCAAACAATGACCTTGTAACCTCGCATACAAGATCTGAGTCTCTAAGTTTTAGTAAAGCAGTTTCAATTGCAAAGGGGGAATTATATTTTTGTGAATATTCTTCTCTTATTTTTCCTGAACCATAACAAACAACTGACTCTACTTCTTTTTTTGATAATTCTAATAAAGGGCTGATCGCATGGGTTGCATAATACATTGGAGGCAAGCCATACCAATAATCTGGCCACCCAGGTAAACTCATATTTTGCTGATGAGAACCCCTGAGAAACTGTATCTTACCCAACTTTTGGGATTCGACGAGATCTTTTACATAAAGGAATTCTCTGCTATAGACTGCTGTCTCCATCATCATGTAGACTTTGTTTGATTCTTTTCTAGCATTGACAATCTCTAGACAATCTTCCAATGTTGTAGCCATGGGTACTGTACAAGATGTATGTTTACCAGCTTTTAGTGAAGCAATGCTCATTGATGCATGATCTTCAATAGGTGTTACTACATGTATGGCATCTAATTCTTTAATATCAAGAAGATCTTCAAAATTTGTAAACCGTCTCTCTACACCAAATAAATCGCCTATCTCATTTAAATCTTTTTCATTTCTTTGACAAATCGCGTAACACTCGGAATTAGGATGTTTATTATATAAGGGGATAAATTCAGCTCCAAAGCCTAGACCAACTACAGCAACTTTTATCTTCTTATCCATTTTAATAATACCTCCATTGGATAATTGTTTTTAAAAGTTTACTTTTACCTTGAGGTAAACTTAGTTTCACCCAAACTTTTATAGCATAATCTAATACTAATAGCCATTAGCATTTACGCTTAATACTTATAAATTTTTACCGTTGTGGATGAAATAACAAGAAAGATTAGGAGTATCAATAATTATTATATATGCTGTAATTGGTTTTATTCTGAAAGTGTCGGATACTTATGATATCTATATTTCACTCTATAGTGACTTGGAGAAATACCAATCTTTCTTTTAAATAATGAACTCATATGTTCCAAATGTTTGAATCCAGTCTTTTCAGCGATTGAAAATAATGTTAAATCAGTTTCAATTAGTAATTTTCCTACTTCTAATAATTTTATTCTTGTTATTTCTTCTTTTGGGGTTCTGCTAAGCTCTTTATAAAATCGTTTTTCAAAAACTCTTCGAGATAAAGGAATTTCTGCTAAGACATCTTGTACTTTAATATTTCTATCTATATTTTCATTAATAAATTTGATTGCATCGGAGACATATTTATCTTCTATCGAAAGCACATTAGTTGACTGACGACCAACAACTCCAATAGGATCAATTAAATATTTTGTATGAAAAATCTTTTCTTTTCCTAATATTCGATCTAATAATTCTGCAGCTAAATAACCAGTTTGATGAGGATCAGTTGTTACGCTAGATAGGGGAGGATCAGAAAGTTCACATAGTAAATTGTCATTATCGACTCCTATGACTGCAACCTCATCTGGAACATATATTCCTACACTTCTGCATGCCTCAATTACTTGCTGACCACAGATATCATAACAAGCCATAATACCTATTGGTTTTGGTAATGATAAAAGCCACTCGCTCATCTTATCGCGTTCTTCCAACCATCCTAATTTAATTTTGCCTTGTGAACTTAATTCATATATGAAACATTTATAACCAAAATCATCATATATAAGATCTTCAAAGTGTTTTTGTCTCCATTTCGACCAATTAAAATAGGGGTCACCACAGTAAGCAAATTTTCTTAGTCCACAGTTGGTCAAATGTTCAGCAGCTAACTTAGCAACTAACTTATCGTTTGTCTCAACCCATATAAGGTTAGGAATATAACGACCAGCACTTAGATCTACAGCAGGAAGTCCTGATTCTAAAATAGCATCAGCAATAATCTCGTTTTCAATTCTGGCAATAATGCCGTCGCCTTCCCAATTTTTTAACCAGAATAAATCAGGTTTTCCTCTGCTATGCTCCGCTAAAAATATTGACCATGATTTATGAAACTTCTCATAATCTCTTATGCCCCTAAGTAATCCACGGGCATAAGAATTGGAAGTTTCTATCAATAAAGCAATTCTCCTTCTTTTTTTCCGGACTGTTTTTCCCATTTGAAAATTTTCGTTGCTATTTTTAGTGGTTAATACTCTTTCCAGTTGAAAATGGGTAGTAATAAGTTGGAGTGATTGGTTAAGATTTCGATACACTCAACCTATCAGGTTGAGTGTACCATGGACATAAGGGGCGTTCACGACTTGTCTGCCTGCGTGGGCATTTGCCTGATGTGGACGATCAAAATTGTAATAGTTAAAGTATGCAGCTAACTGGCGATAAGCCTCCTTTAGGCTGTTGTACTCGTGTAATTTGACATCCTGGTATTTGATCTTTCGCCAAAGCCATTCTGGGAAGATTTTTTCTTAGGCGCGTCCGTGACCGTCCATGTGGTTTGCTCCTGTAAGGTGTCGGAACCGCAAGAGTGCTATTGGACTCTCATTTTTTCTACCTTCACATTTTATTGAAATGCAACCGAAAATGACTTTTGGGGCAAATTTATGGATTTAAGCCACTATACACAATGATATAAAAGATAGAAAAATTATCAACTGAGATTTTATTAGAATAAATAACTTCATGGAGGAACACCTTGAAAATCATCACATGTATCAAACAAGTCCCAGACTCGGAGGCAAAAGTCAAAGCCGACAGTGGACGAGACGCTCTTGCCACCGTGTTGAAGTTGACGCGTACCCCAGACTCGGAGGCAAAAGTCAAAACAGACGCTGGGCAAGTGACGTGGGGGGACGCGCCGCTGGTTATCAACCCATTCGACGAGTATGCGGTTGAAGGCGCGCTTCAGCAAAAGGAAGCCATCGACGGAAGTACAGTCACTGCTTTGTGCATCGGGCCCAATTCCGCCAAGGACGTGCTCAAGCACGCCCTCGCCATGGGCGCGGATGAAGCCGTACTAATCTCAGATCCTGCGCTGAAGGAGATCGATTCTGTCGGAGCGGCGCTTATCCTTACCGTGGCGATCAAAAAGATCGGTGATGCAGACATGGTCGTATTCGGTCGCCAGACGCTCGACAACGGCTCAGGTCTCACCAGCGCGCATGTGGCAAGGATCCTCGGATTGCCATTGCTTGGGTTGGCTGGGCAGGTCAAAGTCCAGGATGGAACCGTGACAATCGAACGAGTCACCGAAGAGGACAGGCAAACCATCAGCGCTAAGATGCCCGTCGTGATGAGCGTCGTCCAAAGCATTGGCGAGCCGCGCTACCCATCTTTCATGGGCATCCGTAAAGCATCGAAGGTGAATATCTCAGTATGGTCATTGGGCGATCTCGGCATCGAAGCGCCCGCCGCAATTGTGACACGCACAGATTTGATGAATCCGCTCGTGGACGAAACCAAGGTGGAAATGATCGCCTGCGAAACACCCGAAGCCATCGCCGAAGCCCTCGTTGAAAAAATTCTTGCGGAGAAAGTGCTATGAAAACTTTTGTTTATGTTGATCACTTCAAGGGCGAGATCCAGCCCGCTTCGTGGGAGGCAATTGGGCTTGGCAAAACACTCGGCTCGGTGAGTGCGGTCGTATTCGGATTGGGCGTGGATGCGATAGCGAAAGCCGCCTTCGAACATGGCGCCGGTGAAGTCTTCGTCGCAGATGACTCCTCGCTGGAGGATTTCCGCGCTGAACCGTATGCCTCCACCTTATCGGTGCTCGCTTCTTCCCAAAGCCCCGACCTGATTCTGTTTCCTATAACTGCTCGAACCCGCGAGCTTGCCGCAATGTGCGCAGTGGATTTGAACACTGGAGTGTTGACCGATATCACCGCGGTTGAAATTGATGGCGATAAAATAATTGCGACGCGTCCCATTTACGAAGGCAAGGTATTGGAGAAGACCGTTTGCTCGGGCAAGCCTGTGATGGTGAGCATCCGTGCACGTTTTTTCCCCAAACCCGAACCTGATGTGAGTAAGTCTGGTACGACTACAAAAGTGGAAGTCAAATCTGACGCGTTGACAACCATCGAAGGTTATTCCGCCTCTAAAAGCACCGTGAATTTAGGTGATGCATCCGTCATTATCTCTGGTGGACGTGGCGTCTCGAACAATCCGTCCCTTACTCCGCCCGATGACATGGAAGAAACAGACGCGGAGATCTGGCGCGCCCATCAAGGGTTTGCATTGATCGGCGACCTCGCGGACTTACTCGGTGGCGCAGTCGGCGCCTCCCGTGCTGCTGTCGATGGTGGATACATCCCCTACGCCCATCAAGTTGGGCAAACAGGCAAAGTCGTTACCCCTGACTTGTACATTGCAGCGGGTATCTCTGGCGCTATACAGCATTTGGTCGGGATGAGAAATGCCAAGGTCATCGTTGCCATCAACAAAGATGCCGATGCCCCCATCTTTTCAATAGCGAGATACGGCGTGGTCGGTGACCTGTTCAAGGTCATCCCTGCGCTAACAGCGGAGTTCAAGAAGAAATTGGAGAAGTAATACTGTCGAGCAGATAGAGAAGTGCCAAAGACGTTTTTTGCACTTCTCTATAAGTTTATGCCATACCTCTTAACCCCTACCCCATCCAGCAACTGATGTCCAGCGACTAACACTAATCTCCACAGATCCACGATTTTCAGATAGTTGTTTGGTGCTAGTGTGGCTAAGTTGGGCAGGCTTGCTTGGGCTCGTGTTTCCCTCACATGCAATTCATTGTTCCCTATACCTATCATATATTTGGCGGACAAGCTTCTCTGCACCTTTCGCAACCTGCATATCATCAATCGAATACTTGAACGTAATTTCTATGGGAGGGGATTGGAATATATCGATCAGTTTGCCCTGATTCATAATAACGGTAAAATTTTATAAGTATTAAGCGTAAATGCTAATGGCTAATAGTATTAGATTATGCTATAAAAGTTTGTACAAATATTTAATTAATTATCCAATGGCTGTTTAATTAAATTCGAGTTTATTCTGCTCCCAAAGAGAATCTCTCCCAAGCCACTATCCCTTCAAGAACACGGGGTTATCCCCAAACGGGGATGATGATACAAACCGTTTGATCATAAGCAAATAACTATCTAAGGAGTGATGTCAAGATGAACAATATAAAAGTTCCAAATAGCGATCTGAACGTGTCCGAAATTTCGCTTGGCTGTATGCGGATTCCTACCAAGACGAATAAAGAAATATCAACTTTGCTCCACACAGCCTTGGATGAAGGGATCAACTTCTTTGACCATGCCGATGTTTACGAGGAAGGAAAATCGGAGGAGTTATTTTCAGAAGCCCTTGGCATGAACGCTAGCCTGAGGGAAAAGATGTTCCTGCAAACCAAGGTCGGTATCAAGGTTGGTAGGCGCGATGGTAAGTTATACGCAAAGGAATTCGACTTTTCCAAAGAACATATTTTGGAGGCGGTGGATGGCAGCCTGAAGCGGCTGAAGACAGACTATATTGACGTACTCCTACTGCATCGTCCGGATGCCCTGGTGGAACCAGAAGAGGTCGCCGAGGCGTTCACAATCCTGGAAACCAACGGCAAGGTCAAATATTTTGGGGTCAGCAACCAGAATCCAATGCAGATCGATTTGCTGTGCAAATTCGTGAAGCAAAGGATGCTCTTTAATCAGCTCCAACTCAGCATCACCAATACCGGCATGATCGATGCGGGGATTAATGTAAACATGGAAATTGATCAATCCAATGACCGCGATGGCAGCATTCTGGATTACTGTCGTTTAAAGGAAATAATTATTCAGCCATGGTCTCCATTCCAATATGGTTTCTTTCAGGGCGTGTTCCTGGATAATGATAAGTTCCCGGAGCTCAACAAGAAAATCAATGAAATTGCATCGGCAAAGAATGTGCCCAATACCGCGATTGCGATCGCATGGATCCTTCGCCACCCCGCCCGAATGCAGCCAGTCGTCGGCACCACCAACGCTGACCGTTTGAAAGATATTTGCAAAGCTTCGGATATCACGATTACCCGCGAGGATTGGTACGCGATCTATCTGGCAGCTGGGAACAATCTGCCCTAAGAAGATTCTTAGGTGAGATAAAAAGGAATTCATATGCCTGAGTCCCTGGAGAAGCTACTTCAGCAAGAACAGGAACTCCAATTTACCAATTTTGATGCAGAAACTGCCTGGGAACTAGGCGTTTGGCTGGTCGAGTATGCCCGACGTGAAAAATTACCTATCACCATCGATATCCAACGTGGAGAGCATCAAGTCTTTCACGCCAGCAGACCTGGAACCTCGTTAGATAATGATGAGTGGGTCAAACGAAAAGTCCGTGTTGTCTATCGTTTTGAGCATAGTTCATTCTTTATGGGACAATCCCTAAAGCAAAATGGGATAACCATCGAGGATAAATATTTGTTATCTGAGTGGGACTATGCGCCGCATGGGGGCTGTTTCCCGATAATTGTGAAGGGCACAGGCGTAGTAGGAGTAATCACGATTTCAGGACTTACTCAAGAAGAAGACCACGCATTGGTAGTCAAGGCAATCCGAACGTATCTTAACAAACAATAGAGAAAAATATGGACTTAAATCCAGTTATCACCATTCTAGGTCGCAGATTACGGTTAGCCGTGATCGGAGGTGGCCCAGGTTCTTTTATCGGGGCTATGCATCGGCAAGCTGCCCGCCTGGATGACCGGTACGAGATCGTGGCCGGGGTATTGTCATCCAACCCCGACAGGGCCAGAAGTGCAGGGAAATCGATTGGGTTGGCCGATGATCGCGTCTATATTAACGTCATCGATTTGCTAGACGCTGAAACCGCCCGCCCAGATGGCGCGGACGTGATCTCCATCATGACCCCCAACGACAGCCATTTTGAATATGCCATGGCTGCCCTTGAGCGAGGGTTTGACGTCATCTGCGACAAACCCATGACAAACACTGCTGAGGATGCGGAGAAACTTTACGAAAAAGTGAAATCGTCAGGCCTGATATTTTGTCTGACTCATAGCTTCACCGGTTATCCCATGGTTCGACAAGCCAAAGCCATGGTCGAAGATGGACAATTGGGCACGATCCGGCTTGTGCAGGTGGAATATGTCCAAGGCATGAAAGCCCGCGAAGATGATCCTGCTCCTTCCGGGGAACTTCCCTGGCGATACGATCCTTTGCGCGGGGGTCCTTCCCTTATTATGGGCGATATCGGAACCCATGCCCATAATCTTGTCCGGTTCATCACAGGGCTGGAAGTCTCTGAAGTTGCTGCAGAAATCGGGAATATTGTCCCGAACCGCCTGGTTCACGATTACGGAGGTGTACTGCTCCGGTTCGAGAGCGGCGCGCGCGGCGTCCTCTGGGTCACTCAGGCCGCTGCTGGAGTGGAAAATTGTCTGCGCATTCGCGTGAGCGGCACAAATGGAAGCCTGGAATGGATGCAGGAGATTCCTCAGGTGTTGACTTTTAAACCGCTGGACCCTCCCGCTCAAACCCGAACCCCCAACGGGCCGGGGACGCTCCCCCTTGCCGCTCGCTCGAGCCGGATCATAAAAGGCCACCCCGAAGGACTTCACGAGGCATTCGGCAACCTCTACTCTGACGCAGCGGAAGTGATTGCCGCTCGGCGGGTCGGGGTGAAGCCCGATCCCCTCGCGCTGCACTTCCCTAACGCGTGGGATGGTTTGCTCGGGGTGCGATTTGTTCACCGGGTGATCGAATCCAGTCAGGCTGATGGCCATTGGATAAAATGCTAACAGAATGGGGGATTACCTTGTCTGATTGTACTGGATTAGCGTCTCAGGATTTTGAATCTTAACAACCAACAAACCTTAAAAAGGCGTGTGAAATACAAATGTCACCACCAAATGACAGCGGGATGAACTCATATTTAGAGCTATACTGAGCTGAATAAAAAGATTTCATAATATATAAGGAGATAGGAGTATGCCATTAGGCACTGAGTTTTATATAAAAGAAGGGATGATATCAAACGACCTAAGAAATGTAGATACTAATAAAGATGGAAAGCTTGATCATTTTTATTTCTCTATCTGGAACCAGAAATTGCATGCAAAAGAACCCTTGGGGAATATACGTAAAATTACGCTGCGGATCGATGGCGAAGAAATTGAACCTAATAGAATTTATTTTGTGGTGCGTGATCAATGGTTTTGTATTGAACAATTGCCTTCAATTTCAGACGTCTGGTGGATGTTAAGAGAAGAAGCTCAAATTTATGTAAAACAAGATGGTGGCATAAAGTCAGGTATTCATAATGTAGAAATTATTATGGAAAATCAAGCATTCCCGTTCTATAGCAAGGGGATCAGGCCTGCACCGACCTTAAATTTGCAGTCTGAGATGAGAACTGTTTGAATGGTACACATAAAGATGTTAGGCAAATTAAACATAAAAGCGTTACAAAAATTTGTTATCTTGCAATACAAGGATGAATAATGAAGGCGACAATATCTGTAGGTATGTGGAGTTTGAAGCAGTATTCGCTTAAAGGAACAAAAACCTTTGATGAAATATTGGAAACTGTAGCAGAGATAAATCCAGACAAACACATAGATTTGATGGAGGACTATGTGCCATGTCACTCTCAAACGGATATGTATGAGTTGCTCCAGTTGAAGAAGCGCATAGAAAGTTTTGGATTGGTTATCAATTCTAATTGGTTTTACACTGATCTGATTGGCAGGGTACACATACAGGGTTTTGAGTATGTAGTAAATGATTTAAAGGAATACGTAATCGTCGTAGCTGCATTAGGTGCTAAATTCATGAACACACCTCTTGATAGTGCTTTATTACCAGGGATGATGTACGAAGAAGCATATGGACTTTATATAAAAATCTATGAAGAAATTATTCCTTTTGCTGAAGAACATAATGTAATTATTGGAATAGATACTGGATTGTCAGAAGAATGGTGTTCGCCCATAACTGCATTAAAGTTAGTAAAAGATATTGGTTCAGATTATCTGACAACTACCCCGGATTTCGAAGCCTGGCGAACACCTACGGAAGACATGCCAGGGGTCTTTATTGAAACTCCGGGTTCTGAAGAAAAAACCGAAGCGTTACCGCTTGATGTGTTCAAAGAATGCTTGCCTTATTCGCCATTAATGCATGCGAAATTTCTTACGTTTGATGAAAATGGGGAAGAACCAAATTACCCCATCGCAGAGATGATGGCTTTGATTAAACAAAGCAATCGTGAACATACATTTGTCATAGAGTATGAAGGATGGATCCCGGATATTAATCCTCATCTAGATCCAGCCGTGGAAACTAAAAAAGGTATTGATCTGCTCAAACGCTATCTGGGATGAACTCAAACTAATAGTTTTTCTGATCAACAAGAAAATTTCATAATTTAGAAGGAGGTAGGAATATGCCAGTAGGAACAGAGTTTTATATTAAAGAAGGAATGATATCCAGCGAGCTAAAAAATGTAGATACTAATAATGATGGAACGCTTGATCATTTTTATTTCTCTATCTGGAACCAGAAATTGCATGCAAAACAACCTTTGGGGAATATCCGCAAATTATCACTTCGGATCGATGGAGAAGAAATTGAACCTAATAGAATGTATTTTGTGATCCGTGATCAATGGATTTGCATTGAACAAATGCCCACGATTAAAGACATCTGGTGGATGTTAAAAGAAGAAGCTCAAATTTATGTAAAACAGGATGGTGGAATAAAGCCAGGCGTTCATAATGTAGAAATTAATATAGAAAATCAAGTACTTATGTATACCCGTTCCATAGATAGTAAAGATATCAGGCCTAGAGTGACCTTAAATTTGCAGTCTGAGATGAGCACTGTCTGAAAGATACTCATTCCGGTGGTCTATAAAAAATTGTCAGGTCATTAAATCAAATAACCGATATATAAAAAATGTTATCCTGTATTACAAGGGTGAAAAATGAAGACGACAATATCTGTAGGCATGTGGAGTATGAAGCAGTATTCGCTTAAAGGCACAAAAACATTTGATGAAATATTGGAAACTGTAGTAGAGATAAACCCTGACAAAAGCATAGATTTGATGGAGGATTATGTACCTTGTCACCCTCATACAGACATGTATGAGGTGCTCCAGTTGAAGAAGCGCATAGAAAGTTTCGGATTGGTTATCAATTCTAATTGGTTTTACACTGACCTGATTGGTGCTGTATATGTAGATTCTTATGAGAAAGTAGTAAATGATTTAAAGGAATACATAATCGTCGTAGCTGCATTAGGTGCTAAATTCATGAACACACCTCTTGATAGTCCCTTGTTACCAGGGATGACGTTTGAAGAAGGATACGAATTATATTTAAAACTTTATGAGGAAATCATTCCAATAGCTGAGGAACATAATGTTGTTATTGGAATCGATGGTGGATTGGAAGGTTTCTGTTCCCCCCGAACTGCATTAAAGTTAGTAAAAGATATCGGTTCAGATTATCTGACAGTTACACCAGATTTCGAAGCCTGGCGAACACCAACGGAACGCATGCCAGGGGTCTTTATTGAAACTCCGGATATTGAAGAAAAGACTGAAGCGTTACCGATTGATGTGTTTAAAGCAAGCTTGCCTTATTCGCCATTAATACATGCGAAATTTCTGGTTTTTGATGAAAATGGTGAAGAACCAAACTTTCCCATCGCAGAGATGATGGCTATGGTTAAGCAAAGCCATCGTGAACATACATTTGTCATAGAGTATGAAGGATGGATCCCGGATATTAATCCTCATCTCGATCCGGCCGTGGAAACTAAAAAGGGTATTGATCTGCTGAAACGGTATCTGGGATGAGTACTGTCTGAAAGATACATATTAAGATGGTCTATAAAAATTTGTTATCTTGCAATACAAGGGTGAAAAATGAAGGCGACAATATCTGTAGGTATGTGGAGCATGAAGCAGTATTCCCTTAAAGGAACAAAAACCTTTGATGAAATTATGGAAACTGTAGCAGAGATAAATCCAGACAAACACATAGATTTGATGGAGGACTATTTACCATGTCAACCTCATACCAATATGTATAAGTTGCTCCTGTTGAAGAAGCGCATAGAAAGTTTCGGATTGGTTATCAATTCTAATTGGTTTTACACTGACCTGATTGGTGCAGTACAAGCAGATGGATATGAGAAAGTAGTAAATGATTTAAAGGAATACATAATTGTCGTAGCTACACTGGGTGCTAAATTCATGAACGTACCTCTTGATGGTCCCTTGTTACCGGGGATGACGTTTGAAGAAGGATATGAATTATTGTTAAAAATTTATGA
>Ga0209013_10004314_pt1 | contig 12483 bp, 8 predicted proteins | sample Cruoilmetagenom2_FD_187291 | JGI IMG/M metagenome (GOLD analysis project Ga0209013, IMG submission 187291) | Oil polluted marine microbial communities from Coal Oil Point, Santa Barbara, California, USA - Sample 2 (SPAdes) (version 2) | ecosystem: Environmental > Aquatic > Marine > Oil seeps ...
TTCGTACAAGACGACGTCAAGAAGGTGCTCGCCTACTCGACGGTGTCACAGCTCGGTTACATGATGCTGGCCCTCGGGACGGGTGCCTGGTTGGCCGCGGTGTTCCACATCTTCACGCACGCATTCTTCAAGTCGTGCTTGTTCTTGTCAGCCGGCTCGATCAGCCATTCCGGTTCACACCACTCATTCGACATGAAGACCGACATGGGAGGTCTGCGCAAGCCGATGCCGGTGACGTTCGCAGTCTGGATCGTGTCGACGCTGGCACTGACCGGAGTATTCCCGTTTGCGGGCTTCTGGTCGAAAGACGAGATCATCGACAATGTTGGTGATCACGGCTACACGTTCCTGTTCTGGGTCGGTCTCGCGGGCGCCGCCCTGACGGCGATGTACATGACCCGTGCGACCTACCTCATCTTCTTCGGCGAGCCGCGAGGAGCTGCTGCCGGCCAATCACACCTCGACGAAGAGCACGTCGAAGAATTCGAGATGGAAACACTCACCGTTGGCGCCCACATCGATGCTCCGGCAGTTTCTACTCCCATCCCCGCCGGATACGACGACCTTAGCTTCGCCGACGACGGCAGCTCCGGTGACGGCCTCGGCCCCGATCGTCATGGCGACGATCACCATGACGATGATCACCATGACGACCATGGTGGCGCGCACGAGTCTGGCCCGCTGATTCTGATTCCGATCGTGATCTTGGCGTTCTTCGCGCTCTTCAGTGGCTTCACCAACGCCACCCCGCTCGGCGAAGACTGGGAGCGGGTCAAGACCTATGTCGAGCCGCGCCCTGTCGAGGTCCCCATCGATCAGTACTTGGCCAGTGGCCCGGGCGAGTCGCTCCGGGTGGTCGTCCCCAACGCCGAGGAAGGGGAAGGCGAGGAAGGTGGCGGCGCGGGGGAAGGCGAAGCTGGCGAAGAAGAACATGGAAGTGTTGGATGTGGGTACGACATTCCGGAGCCGGGTACTGCCTGTTTCTTCCCGGCTGTCACCCACGCCGAGCCAACGATCAACAAGATTTTCCTGTCTTTGGGCGTGGTCGCGGCGGCCTACGCAGTTGCCATCGCCTTCAACGTCGCCTACTACGGTCGCAAGAACAAGCACCTCAACGGCCTCACCGAGCGGTCCAAGACCCTGCGGGCCGGATATCTGTTCCTGAAGAACAAGTACTACCTCGACTATCTGTACGAGAACGTGATCGTGCACGCGATAGCCCACCCAATCGCCAAGGGCGCCTATTGGTTCAATCAGAACGTCTTGGATGCCACCGTCGATCAGGTCGGCGAGACCACCAAGAAAACCGGTATCTGGGTCTATGACAACATCGACCAGACGCTGATCGACGGCGCAGTTGACGGCTCCGGGAAGGTCGCCTCTGAGACCGGTCATGCACTACAACCCACCCAATCGGGCAAGGTCAGCCAGTACGGCGCCCTGCTATTCGGCGCTGCTGCCGTCTTTGCCATAGTCCTCGTCATCGTCAACGTGAGCTGAAAGCGCATCTGAGATTCATGGAAACACTCACTGATCAAAACTGGTTACTGACCGTCGGAGTCTTCCTGCCGCTTGCCGGCGTGTTGGTGATGATGTTCATCCCAAGTCGCGAAGAGGCGACACAGAAGCTGGTTGGCATCCTCACAGCCGGAGCAACCCTCGCGATTGGTGTGGCGACGCTTGTTGCGTTCGACTACGACCAGTCGGAGAACATGCAGTTCTTCGTCGACGTCGAATGGATTCCCGTCATCCACTCGAACTACACGATCGGCCTCGATGGCATCAGCCTCCCGCTGTACATATTGTCGATGGCCGTCACGTTCCTCGTGATGATCTACTCCTGGGACAACATGCCCGATGCGGGCAACCCCAAGGCGTTCTTCATCTTGATGTTGATTCTCCAGACGGGTATGGCCGGAACATTTGTGGCTCAGGACCTCATCTTGTTCTTCGTCTTCTTCGAGCTGGTTCTGCTCCCGATGTATTTCATGATCGGCGTCTGGGGTGGCGAGAACCGCCGGTATGCCTCGTTGAAGTTCTTCCTCTACACGATGTTCGGATCAGCGTTCATGCTGGTCGCCTTCCTTGTGCTCTTCTATAACACCGGTGCGTCCAGCTTCGGGTTCGCTCACCTGGTCGAAGCGGGTGCTTCGATCGATCGCGATACACAGGTCTGGATATTTGCCGGCATGTTCCTCGGTTTTGCCATCAAGGTGCCGATGTTCCCGTTCCACACGTGGCTGCCTGACGCACACACGCAGGCGCCCACGCAGGGCTCTGTCATCCTGGCTGCGATTCTGCTGAAGCTAGGCACTTACGGATTCGTGCGTATCGCGTTGCCGATGCTGCCTGAGGGCGCCAAGGCCTGGGCTCCGGTGCTCGGCGTTCTCGCCGTGATCGGCATCATTTATGGTGCGCTCGGGTGCCTCGCGCAGACCGACATGAAGCGCCTGATCGCGTTCTCCTCCGTTGCCCACATGGGCTTTGTCATGCTCGGCATATCGACGCTGACAACATTCGGTATCAACGCTGCACTGTTCGGCATGTTCGCCCACGGACTTATCACCGGCATGTTGTTCTTCGTCGCCGGTTCGATCAAGCACCGGTACCACACGCTTGAAATCAGCAAGCTTTCCGGGCTACTCATTCAGGCGCCGCGACTCGGCTGGATTCTGGGATTTGCCGCTATGGCGTCGCTTGGTCTGCCCGGTCTTGCAGGGTTCTGGGGAGAATTCCCGGTCATCCTGGCGGCGTACAACCCGGGCTTCGGCTTGAGCCAGGAGTTGTTCCGTGTGCTCATGGTGACTGCCGCGGTCGGCACCGTGTTCGCTGCCGGCTACCTGTTGTGGCTGTACCAGCGCACCGCCTTCGGCCTGCCGAGTGCAGAATTCTCGGATTCCGGCAGCGAGGGTGGTGTCGCCCATTCGCTGAGCGCAGCGGCCAACGATCACGATGATCATGACGAGATCTACGATGTCACTCCGATCGAGTGGATCGCGTGGACACCATTCCTCGTCGCCATCCTTGTCCTCGGCGTCTATCCGCAACTGCTCTTCAAGGTGATGGACCCCGCGGTAACTGCGTTGGTGAGCCGTCTCGGAGAAACGCTGGGCTGATGCTCGTCTCGTTCGCCTCGACGCTGCTGGCGCAATCCAGTGAATGGGTAGCGCCCACGATCGACTGGCACGCGCTCGCGCCCGAGCTCGTGCTGGTTGCGGGTATCAACATCGTGCTTTTCCTCGACTTGACGCTCGAGGCCTCGAAGAAGTGGGCGATGGCAACGATCACCGGCTTCGTGATGCTCGCCGCATTCATTCCCGTCGTAACACTGGCCGTGGTCGGCGACGACACTCGCTCGTTGTTCGATGGCCGCTATGTCGTCGACGATTACGCGCTCGTTCTCAAGGCGCTCTTCCTGCTCGTCGCATACGTGGTGGTCCTGATGAGCCAGACCGAGCTCGAGGAGGGTGGGTACTACCAAGGCGAGTTCTACGTGTTGTTGCTCTCGAGCGTTCTGGGCATGGTGATGATGGCCTCGGCGCGCGACCTCGTGAGCATCTTTGTCGCTTTGGAGCTGCTGTCGATCCCGGCCTACATGATGGCGGCGTGGCGAAAGCGCGATGAGAAGTCGAATGAAGCAGGCATCAAGTACTATCTACTTGGCGTCTTCGCGTCAGCAATATTGCTCTACGGCATGAGCTTGCTGTATGGCGCAACCGGTTCGACTCTGCTCACCGACATCGGAGTGGCGCTCGGCGATGGTGACCTCATCGGGCTCGAAGTGGTGGCGGTTGTCTTTGTCATTTGCGGGTTCGCTTTCAAGATTTCCGCTGTCCCGTTCCACTCATGGGCACCGGATACCTACGAGGGCGCACCCACGCCGGTCACGGCGTTCTTCTCGGTCGCTACGAAGGCGGCCGGGTTCGTCGCCCTGATGACAATCATCTTCATTGCCTTGCCTGGGGCCGACGACGTCTACGAACCTCTGATCTGGGTGATGGCCGTACTCACGATGACCGTCGGAAACGTGATGGCGCTGCGACAGACGAACATCGTTCGCATGTTGGCTTACTCGTCCATCAGCCAGGGTGGTTTCATCCTGATGCCGCTGGCCTTCGCCGGGAATCCCGACGCCACGGGCTCGGCCCTCAACGCGGTGATCGTCTATCTGCTGGTCTATGCCTTCATGAACCTTGGTGCGTTCGCCATTGTGATTGCCGTGTCCCGCAAGACACGCAGCGGTGAGATCTCGTCGTTCGGCGGTCTCTTCAGCTACGCACCCGGCCTCGCAGTAGCGATGACGATCTTCTTCGCATCCCTCGCGGGAATTCCTCCCCTCGCCGGCTGGTTCGCCAAGTTCAATGCCTTCCGTGCCGTTCTCGACGCGGATACCACTGCGGCATACGTTATGGCCGCGATCGCTGCTGTCAATACTGTGATTGCGGCCGGGTACTACATGCGGGTACTTCGAGTGGTCTGGATGGAAGATGTACCGGACGGTGACACCAGCCCGGTCAACCCGCCGGCGCCAGTCGTCGCGGCACTGGGGATCACCGTGATCGGCACGATCGTGCTAGGTGTACTTCCAAACCTCGTGGCCCGACTCGGAGACATCGATTCTCTAACCGGCGCATTTGGTGGCTAAGCCACCAATTCGTGAACTATTGCCGACGACACGTCGGTAATAGTTCACGAGAACGGATGGGGTGGTGTTTTGACTGAGGAGATCAGGGCGGCGATTGCTGCTGACGGGGCTATCTCGTTCGAGCGCTTCATGCAATTGGCGCTGTACGGGGAGGAGGGCTTCTACACCAGCGCTGACGGGGGTTCGGCCGGGCGAAGGGGTGACTTCATCACGTCACCAGAAGTCGGCCCGCTCTTTGGTGCCGTGTTGGCGCGGTATCTCGACGCCGAGTGGGACCGGATCGGCCGGCCTGGTCAATTCACTGTTGTAGATGTCGGTGCGGGTCCGGGCACACTCGCCAGGTCGGTGTTGGCCGCAAAACCACTTTGCAGCGACGCTCTGCGCTATATCGCTGTGGAGGTGTCCGCTCGTCAGCGCGATCTCCAACCAGATCAGATCGAGTCGATTTCGGCTCTACCCTCCGAGCCTGTCGATGGGGTAGTTGTGGCGAATGAACTGCTCGACAATCTGCCCTTTCGGCTTGCCGTGTTCGACCAGGGGTGGCGTGAAGCGTTTGTCGATGTCGGACCCGACGGACGCCTGGTGGAAGTTCTCTCGGGGCCGATTGCACCTCTGCCGTCCTGCTTGAGCCCGGTTGCGCAGCTCGGCGCGCGCGCACCATTGATCGAGCGTGCGGCCGCCTATGTCGAAGAGATGCGCAAGACAATTCGGTGCGGCTCAGTGCTGACCATCGACTACGGGGTTGCGCTGACCGCGGGGTTGGCGGGTCGACCCTGGCGAGACTGGCTACGTACATACCGCGGCCACGAGCGTGGCGAGCACTATCTCGCCGCACCCGGCACCCAAGACATCACGACCGATATCGCGTTCGACCAACTCCCTGAACCGGACACTGTGCGCACTCAGAACCAGTTCCTTCAGCGGTGGGGGATCGCCGACCTCGTCGACGAGGGCAAGCGGATCTGGCAGGAGCAGGCTGCCCGGCCTGGGCTGCAGGCAATGAAGATGCGTAGCCGAATCAGCGAGTCGGAAGCTCTGCTCGACGTCGATGGCCTCGGTTCCTTCCTCGTCGCGGAGTGGCTCGTCAACTGACCATTTGCTCGCTGGCCAGTGTGTTCGAGTCGGTGTCTGATCTACGATCAGGTCATGGCTGAATCAGGCGACAACGACAGACACGAAGCGATCGATGCGCTGCTGGAGGAGAGTCGCACTTTCCCGCCTTCTGAGGAATTCAAGGCCGACGCTCTCGTTGTTGGGACCTATCTTTATGACGAGGCGGCTGAGAACGATGAGGCGTTCTGGGCCCGTCAGGCTGCGGATCTGGTCGATTGGGCCGAACCGTGGGACACCGTGCTCGATTGGCAACTTCCTGATGCCAAGTGGTTCGGTGGAGGCAAGCTCAACGTCTCGTACAACTGCCTCGACCGTCACGTGCTCGCCGGACAAGGTGACAGGGTTGCGTTCCATTGGGAGGGCGAGCCAGGTGACACGCGGACGATCACCTACTCCGACCTTCTCGACGAGGTCTGCCAGTTCTCCAATGTGCTGAAAGATCTTGGCGTCGAGCGCGGTGATCGCGTCAATATTTACCTGCCGATGATTCCGGAAGCTGCGGTAGCGATGCTCGCCTGCGCCCGGATCGGAGCAGCCCATAGTGTTGTCTTCGGTGGGTTCTCAGCACAGTCACTTGCTGATCGCATCAACGACGCCGAAGCAAAGGTGCTGATCACCGCTGACGGCAGTTATCGGCGGGGGTCGGTGTTCCCGCTCAAGCCGGCGGCAGATGAGGCATGCGCCAGTACGCCTTCGATCGAGCACGTGGTTGTCGTCAAGCGTGGTGGTAATGACGTCGAGATGGTAGAGGGGCGAGACCAGTGGTATCACGACCTGATCGACGGCGCCTCAACCGAGTGCCCAGCGGAGCCAATGGACTCAGAACAGCTTCTGTTCCTGCTCTACACCTCCGGTACTACTGGTACGCCCAAGGGGATCATGCACACCACCGGCGGCTATCTCACGCATGTGACGTATACGCACAAGTACGTCTTCGATCTCCATCCTGAGAGTGACGTATTTTGGTGCACTGCAGATGTCGGCTGGATCACCGGGCACAGCTACATCGTTTACGGACCGCTTTCCAACGGTGCCACCCAGGTGATGTACGAAGGTGTGCCGAACCATCCCGGAAACGACCGCTTCTGGGAGATAGTCGAGAAGTACGGTGTGACGATCTTCTACACCGCTCCGACGGCCATCCGCACGTTCATGAAGTGGGGAGCAACAGAGCCGGCCAAGCACGACCTGTCTTCATTGCGTCTGCTGGGTAGCGTCGGTGAGCCGATCAACCCAGAGGCATGGATGTGGTACAGCGAGCACGTCGGTGGCGGCCGGTGCCCCATCGTCGATACCTGGTGGCAGACCGAGACCGGCGGCATCATGATCAGCCCTCTTCCGGGAGCGACGACGACCAAACCTGGATCGGCGACCTTTCCGCTCCCGGGGGTCTCCGCCGAGGTGCTCGATGACGACGCCAACCGCGTCGAAGTCGGGGGCGGGTATCTGACTCTCACGAGGCCCTGGCCGGGCATGTTGCGTGGCATCTGGGGCGACCCGGAACGGTTCCTCGAGACCTATTGGTCACGTTTCGAGGGCTGCTACTTCGCTGGTGATGGCGCAAAACTAGATGACGACGGGTATCTGTGGTTGCTCGGTCGCGTCGACGATGTAATGAACGTGTCGGGCCACCGGATCTCGACGACCGAGGTCGAATCCGCGCTGGTGTCCCACCCGGCGGTCGCCGAGGCTGCTGTGGTCGGCGCTGATGATGCCACCACTGGTCAGGCAATCATCGCCTATGTCATCCTTCGCGGTGGCCAGGATGTCGACTCCGAGACTCTGCGCACTCATGTGGCTGGAGAGATTGGCGCGATCGCCAAGCCAAAGATGGTGTTCGTCACGCCGGATCTCCCCAAAACACGTTCTGGCAAGATCATGCGGCGTCTGCTTCGCGACGTCGCGGAGGGCCGCAACATAGGCGATACGACAACTCTCGCTGACGAGTCTATTGTCGACGAATTGCAAGCTCGAGCAGCCGAATCTTCGGAAGACTGAGTGCGGTCCATCCCGCTCCTCCGCGGCGTAGGAGCCAACTCGACAACAGTTCAAGATCGACCTGCCACGTGCCGATACTTTCGATATGGGTTCGCCTGATGGAGGTCGTGGTAAACGTCTTCCCACGTTGTCGTGGGATTCGATCGTTGACGACGCGCCCGAAACCGATGAGTCATCCGATCGCCCCGTACCGCTGACGCCAGCGCGTGATACAGAAGGGTCCGCGCCGGCTGAATCACTCTCGCTCGGTTCGTTGTCGATCGAGCCGATGCGGATTGACCCAATGCCGGTCGAAACAATGTCTCTTGGCCCTCTGCCGACAGATCCCTCAGCGACCGATCCAGCGGACACGCCGACTCCACCGCCGCCCGCGGGTCCGACCGTTCATGCGAGTGCGCCGCCTGCGAATCCTTATGTAGTTGACGAACCGGCCACGGACCCGGTCATCGAGGACGCTGAGCCCAGCGGACAGATCGTGGCGGCCCTGCGCGTCGTGGCGCCCACGCCGATCATCCCCGCACTTGGCACAATCGAAACCGGCCCTGCCGATGTGAGCGGTGGCTCCGGTGCCGCTGACGGAGTCACGACTGATGTATTGCCTGAGATTCAAGAGGCAACGCCCGCGCCCGGTATGCCAGCCGTGGTGCAGTCGTCGGCGTCCGTTGAGGAGACCTCAGCTGGAGTTCCTGCAGCCGATCAATCAATGGTCTACCAACTACCGCAGGCTCATCAGCCTGATCAGACTCGTGCGCAATCGACCCCGATTCAGAGTCCGCTCGAGGTGTTGTCTCCGCAGCCGTTCCAGCCGGCAGCCCGCCGGTCGGGGCGCGGCATCATGCTGCTGTTCACCCTTGTTGTTCTCGGTGGCCTCGTGGCAGCAGGGATCGTATTCGGTCGACCGTATCTCTTCCCGGAGGACTGGGACGCGACGACGCAGCCGTTTGCCGAGACAATCGAAGATGTCAGTGGAGTAGAGTTCGTTGAACCGTTGGTGGTGACGGCTGAGCCGTCGTCGCAGTACCTGACTCGGATGACGACACAGCTGACTGGTGATTGGCCTGCGGAGCAAGCGGAGTGGCGCGCTCTCGGTCTACTCAATGGAACCGTGACCGAAGAGGTTGTTTCTGACCTGCTGGTTGGCTGGCAGGATGCGCTCTACTCAACTGACGACGGCCAGGTGTACCACGATGCAGCGGCTGTCGGAGATTCGCTGGATGTCGAGTTGACGCTGGCGATGGCAACCGCTTCGCTTGATCAGCAGTTCGGCTGGTCTTCTGGGCAGGAGAATCGAACACTCGATGATGCTGCGCTCACTCTTGCCGAGGTGCGTCGCCAAGCGCTGGCGATTCAAGAGGCATCTGACTTCCCCAGTGAGATCCCTATTCGTGACGCGGCGCCACTCGTGTTCTTGCCACCAGTTCTCGGCTACGAGGTGTTGGCACCTCTGACGTTTGCGGAGTTCGCTTCCCCGGTCGGCCAGGATGATGAGGCGACCAACCCCCTCTACATGATGGAGGATGGCGGACCTGGTCAGATCCCTTCTGAGGTTCTGCTCGACTCAGCCGCAGCGGTTGCCGTCGAGGGAGACCAGGTCGTTGGTTCACCGGGAGCAATGGATTCGAGCTTCTGGTATCTCGTCTTCGCCGGTTACGTCGATAATTCGACCGCACGGGCTGCGAGCATGGCGATTGTGGAGAACTCTCTCGTGACCGCTGATCGATCTGGAACGAAGTGTGTGTACGCCACTTTCTCTGGAGGTGACGTGAATCAGACAGCGACGCTACGGTCGACGATCGAGGCGTGGTCTGCCAACGTGCCGGCGGAGTTTGCCAGTTCGATCTCGGTTCTCCCCAGCGGCGCCCTCCAACTCATTTCGTGTGATCCCGGCACCGAATTGGACGATCAGGGCCGACTTGGAACGGCCCGCGAACTAATTGGATGGCGAATTGCGGACCTCGCGACGATTGAGGCAGTGGCTGGTGCTGGGGGCAGCGACGCCGATATCACTGCAGCCCTCGATCAGGTAGAGGCGTCGGGCATCGGCGCCGAGCTGGCGGTCTTGCCGCTCGACATCTCGCCTGCTGAGGCTGCTGACGCCGCGAGAGCGGCTGTTGACAGGGTGCTCAACGCGTCAGCCGAGTAATTGCCCGGCAGAGTGACCATCCGCTGAAAAATGGTTCAGTCGCGGAAGTTGTTGAACTGGAGTGGGATCCCGACGTCTTCGGCCTTCAGAAGAGCGATGACATCTTGGAGCGCGTCTCGCTTCTTTGCCGTGACCCGGATCGACTCGCCCTGCGTCTGACTCGACACACCCTTGGGGCCTTTGGCCTTGATCAGCTTGTTTATCTGTTTCGATATCTCCGAGGAGATGCCGACCTTGATCGTGACCACCTGGCGGACGGTGTTTTGAGTCGCCTCTTGGACGTCGCCGTAATCGACTCCTCGGAGTGACACGCCTCTCCGGACGAGCTTCTCTTCGAGGACAGTGCGCAGTGCATTGAGGCGGTCTTCGCTGACGGTGGCGAGAGTGATCACCATCTCGCTCTGCTCAATGGAGGAGTTGGTGTTCTTGAAGTCGTAGCGGTTGGCGATCTCGCGCTGGGCCTGGTCGACCGCGTTGCGAACCTCTTGATCGTCGACTTCGGAGACCACATCGAAACTTGCCATGTTCCAGAGCGTACCCGTTGGCAAATGAGCGGGTGGCGGGCGGCGCGGTCACCGGTACGCTCATGCCGCCCTGCTCATCGCTCGAACAGGGTCGAATACAAATTTGGGTCGGTGCCCGAGCGGCCAAAGGGAGCAGACTGTAACTCTGCCGGCGTATAGCCTTCGAAGGTTCAAATCCTTCCCGGCCCACCATCTTGACTTCGCAAGGGTCCGTCAGCATCTGTTGGCGGACTTCTTTCGTTTGTCGCTTGGTGTATTGGTCTGCGTTGATTATAAGGAAAAATCTTATAACTACCTCATACTGTTATGGTTCACAGGATGGACCCGGTGCGCAATCCATACAGTCCCGGTGCGGGTAGCCCGCCGCCGGCACTTGTGGGCCGCGACGTGGAACTCGACCAGTTCGACATCGCTGTCCAGCGGCTTGCCCTGGGCCGTTCCGCGAAGAGCATGATGTTGATCGGGCTGAGGGGCGTCGGCAAGACGGTCCTGCTGAGGGAATTCGGTCGAATCGCGGAAGGACACCGATGGGTCCATCAACAGATCGAAGCGACGGACGACATCAGGTTTGCCAGTGCAATGGCGATGCTGGTGCGCAAGGCACTTCTGAGGCTCTCGGCAGGGCAGCGAATGGCTGCGCGGAGCCGTCGAGCGTTCGGTGTGCTCAAGTCGTTCCAAGTCCGATGGCAGCTCCCGGATGGAGCCAATTTGGCGATCGAATTCGAACCGGTACCCGGCCGAGCCGACTCAGGTGTACTTGACGATGATCTCGCCGACTTGTTCGTCGAGGTCGGTGAGGTTGCTCGCGATCGTGGCGTGGGAGTGCTCTTCACGATCGACGAGATCCAATACCTGTCCCGGGCCGACCTGTCCGCGCTCATCGTGGGTCTTCATCGCGTCAGCCAGGAGCAACTCCCTTTCATGGTGGCCGGGGCTGGGCTGCCCTCGCTCCCGGCACTCGCCGGGCAGGCGAAGTCCTACGCAGAACGGCTGTTCACGTTCAGAAGCATTGACAGTCTCGACCAGTCTGAGGCAGAGGCGGCGTTGGCTGCGGCGGCAGATGTCGAAGGTGTCAAGTGGAACCGGGAGGCCCTTGAGCGGGTTGTGTCGATCACAGAGGGGTACCCGTATTTCCTGCAGGAGTTCGGCCAGGAATCGTGGAACGTGGCTGCCGGGCCGGACGAGATCGTCAGCTCAGATGTCGAGGCCGCCGTGCCGATCGCGGTCGATGAACTCGATACCGGGTTCTTTCAGGCTCGAATCGGCCGGACCACCGACGCAGAACGGGCGTACCTCATCGCTATGGCGTCGCTCGGTGCTGGACCGTACAATTCCGGCGACGTGGCGTCGGCCATGGGCAAACGCACGACTCAGGTTGGCCCACATCGTGACGCGCTCATCAAGCGGGGCCTCTGCTATTCGCCGCGCCATGGAGTGATTGCGTTTACGGTGCCAATGTTCGATCAGTTCGTACGGAGACATTTGATCTGATGGCCCATTGCGAGAAAGGCGTTGTCAGTTCGTGACTGCTCAGTTGAAGGCATTGGTGCTGTGTGACTTCGCGCAGGTCCGAGAGGGTCTGCTGTTCGTGCAGTCTGGTGGACTGACCCGGCTTGCCGCGATGACGTTCCCCTCCAAGTTCGCATGTCATCTGGCATGCCTCGTCTATCTGCCACCTGATGAGGTGGCGACCGCTCACGACATGGTCATGAAGATCAAGGCAGCGTCGACGGCAACTCTGATCGCGGCCGTGAAGGTGGAGTTACGCGAGTCGCCGCCTCCGTCTGGTTTGGCTCCTGGCGAGGGGCGTCAAATACCGATCGTTGTGCCCCTGGCGGCGGTGACATTTCCAACTCCGGGCGAATACGACCTCCAGGTTGACATCGACGATGATTTGGCCGGCGATCTGTCGTTTCGCGTCGGCCAGCGAACGGCCTAGTTGGCCGGTACGTCAGGGTTGGATGTAGCCGGTGACGTCGGTGATGAGGTGGGTGGTGGTTTCGGCGTAGAGGCAGATGGTGCCTTGGGGTGAGAGTTTGGCGATGATTTCGTTGGCGATG
>Ga0209013_10004316_pt1 | contig 12483 bp, 11 predicted proteins | sample Cruoilmetagenom2_FD_187291 | JGI IMG/M metagenome (GOLD analysis project Ga0209013, IMG submission 187291) | Oil polluted marine microbial communities from Coal Oil Point, Santa Barbara, California, USA - Sample 2 (SPAdes) (version 2) | ecosystem: Environmental > Aquatic > Marine > Oil seeps ...
GGTCTATTTTTACTGCTTCATCGGCTTTTTTCAGATAGATTTCAGGATCAACTTCTTTTACCGGTTTTTCAGCACCATGAATAAGAGACAGTACGAGCAATATAGAAACCGATACAGATAATAATGATCTCATTAATACCATCCCTCTTATTTTGTAATCATTATATGGAATCTTGTAATGAAAGTCCAATGATCCTGATAGATGGAATAAATCATAAAAATATAATATCATTGGGTCCATGAATATTATTGAACCAACACTTGTTCTAGATGCCGGTAAATGCCGTTCCAACATCAGGTTGATCATAAAAAAAGCTGAAGATTCCGGTGTTATATTCAGGCCCCACTTCAAAACCCATAATTCTCTCGAGATCGGTGAATGGTTCCGTGAGGAAGGGGTAAAAAAAATAGCCGTATCTTCTGTCAGGATGGCCGAATATTTTGCTGATGGGGGATGGGATGATATCACTATCGCCATAACTTTTAACTTACTTGAAACGGATAAGGTCAATAAATTGATCAGAAGCGGAAAGAAGATAAACCTCACAATTGACTCCCCTGAAACACTAAGGACTCTTTTGAAAAAATTGAAATATCCGGCGGATTTTTTTCTTAAGATCGACACTGGGTACAACAGAACAGGAATGGCGGTTGAGAAGGTGGATGAGATCAATACCATCTTGTCAATGGCGAGTGGAAGCAGATTACGGTTTTCAGGTTTTCTCACCCATTCCGGCCATAGTTACAGAGCAGGGTCAAAGGAAGAGATTCTTGATATATATAACGATACAATTAGTAAAATGGACTTCCTGAAGGAGAGGTTTATTGAAGAGTATCCGGACCTTTTGATATCTGTCGGTGATACACCGACAGTCTCTATTGCCCCGGAGCTGACAGGGGTTGATGAGATCAGGCCGGGGAATTTTGTTTTCTACGATCTAATGCAGTACGCACTTGGATCATGTTCTGAGAAAGAAATTGCTGTTGTTCTGGCAGCCCCTGTTATTTCCATAAATGAGGATCGTAAGGAGATAGTGATTCATGCAGGTGCTGTTCATCTTTCAAAAGAGTTCATAACAAACGTGTCGGGGATAAAAAATTACGGCCGCCCTGTTCTTCTGAATTCTACCGGTTGGAGTAACATGTCAAACGACTCCATGATAACTTCAGTCTCTCAGGAACATTCGGTGATCCATGCTGATGATAAGTTTTTTAATTCAGTTTCGATAGGGGATGTGATCGGAATTGTTCCAGTCCATTCCTGCCTTGCTGCAAATCTTGCAGGAAATTACCGGACTATTGAGGGGCTGGTAATATCAAAGAACAGAAACTGAAATATCTACCATTTGTTCAAAATAAATATCAGGATGAAAAATGTATAGACAGCATACTTGAGAGATCTGAATGATTCCGGCCTTTTCGCTCTGAATCGATTAAGCTTGTATGCTGCAGTATAAAGTATAAAAGCAAGCACCATGAATAAAAGTAATGCTGTTGGTATAGCGAGTGATTCTTTAAAGTATCTGGACAAACCCGGATTAACCGGAGATCCGTAAATTATCATCAGATGGGACATATAGAGAAATAGGCTTTCACGGGAAGCGGTGAGGAATTTTTTAAATATTCCGGAACCGGGCCCTGGCAGAAGCCTGATTATAGAGAATAAGAACAATACCTTACCTGTATCAGAGATGATCTTTACTATTTCTGAAGGGAATTTGCCTGCAGTGATCATCAGGATGATGCTGGCTATAAGGATGGGGAGGCTGAATTTCCTTAAAAATTTTGAGGCGAGAATTCCAAGAAATAGATAGAATGACCAGTAGATCATCGGAAATTGGGAGATTCTCCCGTCCATAAAAGAGGCGATGAATATATTATCAGGTGTACTCAGAATGAAAGGAGAAATAATATTGAACAGTGTAAGAAGAGTGATAATGGGGATGAATAAACGTCTGAGAAATACCCATACGAATACTGCTATTAACAATGAGAAACCTATTGTCTGAAGTATATCCATCCGGAGCAATTTGTATTCAATCCCAGTACCCCAGAATTCAATTATTTTATACAGGGAAAAAAATGGGAGGTGGAGGAAATATCCAAGAAGGACAACTCCCGACAGCTGGCTGGTTTTCCGAAGGAGCGCCGATGTGTTTTTACTATGTATTGTATGATAAAAAAGGAAACCGGCAAGGAAGAGGAAACCGGGAGCTACGACTCCGTGAATATATTCATGGATCATGAACCAGGTCCCTGTCTTCAGATCAGACATGAGTAAAGCTCGGAAGAGGTGACCCTGTATCATTAGAAATATGATGATTCCTCTGAAATGATCGAGAGACGGTATCCTTGATTTTGTTGAATTTTGTTCAATTAAATTATTCATAATTAATGTTTTTTATATTGATCAGAATATTCTATCAGATTAAGATACATCCGGTAAAGGGGAAATCTTTCAGATCAATACTGATTCAGAGTATACTTTGTTTATCACCTGCGAGACTCTTTTCATATTCGGCCCGATAGACTTTTCTAGTATATCTTCAGATCTCTCGATCAGTGAGTTCTCTTTTATCTGATCAATGGTGATATTCATAGTACTGCAGATAGCATCTTTGAGCTCTGCAGGAGGGAATTCTTCTTTTCTCCTTATGGAGGCAAGATAACTTATATAACTTATAAACGAGACATGATCATTGTAGTTTACACAGCCAATCAACAATTTATAAATAAGAGTAATATGCCATTTCAATTCTTCCTGTGGTTTTTTCCGGTAATTGGGAAATCGGCTGATATGTTCCTCTGATAAAAGAAATTCCTTGACCTTTGAAACAATATGTTTTTCGAATGTCACCATCTCCTGACCCAGTGCCAATCGACCATTCTTCTCGTTCACGACTGAATGGTCGGGTATCTCGGAGTAGGCATCATCCACCTCGTCGGCAGCCATCTCAAGGGTTAGTTTTATCCCGTTATTCAGATGTTGTCCCATTTTTATAAGGCTGGGAACTCTCTCAAGTTCTTCGATTATAATATCTCCCAGTCGTAGAAGTGCATTTTTTAGTTCATCAAGAGGGAACCCCCCTTTTTTCCGGATTGAAGCAAGGTATCGGTAATAACTGATCACAGAATGGCGGTCGCCGTTCCGTACTGAAGCCATCAGCAGATTATAAACAAGATGGATGGACCATCTCAATTTGTCTGGTTCCAGAGAATTATAGTTTGGGTAATCAGGTGATGTTATCAGATCAGCCAGGATCTTATTAACTATCCTCTCCTTCTCGAAATTCATGACATTTCCAATTATCAGGTTTGGACGTGAGGGATCTTTTCTTGAGGGATTCATATTCCTTGAGTGCCACTCCTGAGGAAAACTCTTCATGTTTTCGATGAGATAGATCATTCTTCTTGGGAGGTGATATCTCTCTCTTATCTTGAATGGCAATGACGTAAATGAATATTCGGGGTTGGTCGATATGAAACGGTCAATATAATTTACCATCCATATTTTCTCGAACGGTTTTTTTTTCATAATTTTCCCAATTGCACATCTCAGCATAATGCCTATTGCAGCAAGAGCTTTAGGTATAAAGATCGGTTTTCCCGGTTTGCCGAAATAAAGCCTTGTTGTCATTCTATATAATTCCAGATGAGTTTGAGTATTGGAACAAGATGCGATCAGGATATCGAATTTTTTCAGAGCCTTATCCTGCTGAAATACCTTCAGTATGAATAAGACTGCACATTTGATGTGTAAATAAGTGATAGCAGTTTTACCTTTCCCGGCAATTATTCTCGAATTCCATTTTCCCGATACCCAGGTAGACATCAGAGAATACAGGGGTTCATATTCACACCAATCACTGAATATTGCACCAAACCTGATTGCTGTGCAGGAAAAATGATCGGAGTATTCCTTCAACATTTCTTCCCCTCTCCTTTTGCTTTGGGCATAAGGGAATTTTGCATTCGGGGGGCTTTTCTCTGTTACAGGCATTTCACAATTCCTGAAATCGCAGACTGTTAATGAACTTGAAAATACAAATCTTTCTATCTTAAGTTTTGCCGCCATTTCAAGGATGTTCTTTGTACCTTCCACATTTGTCCTCTGATATTCGGGACTGTCCAGGCACTCAAAGTCATAATACCCGGCCAGGTGAAGTATAAAGTTTATCTTAGAAATGGAACCGATCCTGTTGATAGTATTTTCAAGCTCAACTCTGTCTGTTATATCCACCATATACCATTCGATATTTTTGTGTCGTGGAGCATTGCACTCTATCTGGGATCTTCTCGCGATCGCGAATATTGAAAATTTGTTTTTTGCCGCCTCCAGAAAGTGACGTCCTATAAAACCGGAAGCTCCGGTAACAATGATTGCCGGCAATTCAGAATTGCCCATTTTATAATCACCTTTTTTACAGCTTTGAAATCCAAAATATCACAATAACTAAATGTTTTGCCCTTCAGTTAATATAATAGTTAAATTTAACAATATTTCAAAAAATATATTTCAGGTTGGAATTTTTTGCAACCAAAAAGGTTGTATTAAAGTGTTGCCGTTAAAAGCCTGACCTTGTTTTTGTAATAAAATTTTTCATCAAATTTTATGAACCCGGATTTTTCTAATATTGATCTCCAGTCCCTGATTATAAAATCCTCAGCGAGCGGGCATTCGATCTTTCTGATCGCAAAGCGGGTGAAAAACCCTGAATTATCTACATCGAACTCATTATAATCAAGAATAGAGAATCTCCCTCCCTTTTTAAGGGCTTTCATTGTGTTATCAATTATGATCTCCCTTTTCTCCTGTATGAATCCATGAAGTACAAAAGAGATAAAAACATGATCAAATTTTTTATCCAGCTTAAGTGGTTCATCAATTTTTTGATCTATAAGCTCTACATTTGATCCGGTACAATTGTTCCGGAATTTCTCCTTCATTTCTTTGCCGATCTCAACTCCTGTTATTGATCCTTCTTTACCGACATATTTAAGCATTAGGCAATCGTTTCTTCCAGTCCCGCATCCGAGATCGAGGATATCCTCACCTTTTTTTAGGTTCATGTTCTTTATTGCTTTTTTTATAAATGACGAATAAGTACCTAAAGTAATAATGTTCATCAGTACATCATAATATTTTGCTTCTGTTCCTGTGACTTCGACCTTTGAATCTTTCTGGGTTAATTCTTTCATTTCATACCTCTTAGAAATTTTTTAATTAATAATTAACTATAAGTATACATTAATTCACGTTGCCTTCAAATGGAAATTCGTAGCGGATTCAGTTAAAATGACAGGAAGGATTAATTTGAGAAAAAAACTTGGAATAGCTCTGGGAAGCGGATCTGCAAGAGGTTGGGCCCATATAGGAGTTCTTAATGCACTGGACGAGGAAGGGCTAAAAGTTGATTACATCTCCGGGACATCGATCGGGTCAGTTGTAGGTGCGGTCTACTCAATTGGGGATATGGAGGCATTTGAAAAATTTACCAGGAGTATTGACTGGAAAGGAGTTGTGTCACTGATTGATGTTACTTTTCCCGGCACCGGGCTTATACCGGCCAAAAGGGTGTTTAAAATGCTTTCAGAGTATTATAAAGATATTAAGATCGAAGATCTGCCGATTCCGTATTGTGCTGTTGCTGCAGATGTGAGGACCGGTGAAGAGGTAAGGTTCACAAAGGGGAGGGTCAGCGATGCTGTTAGGGCAAGTGTGGCGATCCCGGGAATTCTGACACCTCATAAATATGAGGGGCGGGTCCTGGTTGACGGCGGGATCGTAAATCCTGTTCCGGTAAATGTTGTAAGGGGAATGGGAGCTGATGTAGTGATCGCTGTTGACCTGAATAAATGTAAAGTTGAACAAAATATAAAACCGGAAATTATATCCGATTCTGACGGGATCGATAAAGCAGTACTGAAAGATTATACCGAAGACGAGAGAGAGAATAGGATCTTTGAAGTTCTGGAAGAAAAATACAAGGAGTTCTCAGGATCAATAAAGGCAAGAATAGACAGTTTCCGGTCAAAGGACCGCATCCCCAATATTATGGAAATTATTGATAATACCATCAATATAATGCAGAAAAGTATAACTGAGAACCAGTTCCGGATAGAGAGGCCTGATATTATAATTGAGCCTGACCTTAGTGATTTTAAATTATTTGACTTTGACAGGGCTGAAGAGGCCATCGAAGAGGGGTATAGACTTACCTGGCAAAAGGTTGGTGATATCAAAAAGCTTTTAAAATAGTTATTTTTTTCTTATATTTTTTATAACCTGGATACACTTAAGGGTTTTCTCCATGGTATTGTTCGCTTTTGTGACCTCATCCAGAGGGGTAGTGGGATCAAGAAAAATCTTGATTGTGGTTCCAAATAGTTTTGCATAGAGGCCGGGGATCTCATGTGAGAATTCTTTTCCGGGGTTTAAGATGAAGTGGGTTATTTCCTGTGAGACGAGAACACCGTTAACCTCGATCTTTTCTCTCACTTCACGGTCGATCTTAATTTTCCCTGTGTTTTTAACGGTAAGCCAGATTTTGCAGTCCTTTTCTTTATAAATATTTGTTATTGCCAGGTCGGGTTTCAGGAATTCCAAATACTCCTTAATAATTTTGATCTTTTTTTTGTTTTTTATAGAAAAAACACCGGAAAAAGCGTAATAATCCATGTCAATGGTCCTAACCTTGATGGTATAGCAATTTTCGGGAATGTCGTCCGGGATCAGCCATGGGAAATTTTCATCTATATCAGTCCCGTTTGATAATTTCCTTATCTTTGTAAGCTTGTCAGCGGAATAGAGAATGATCTTGACATCGGCTGAGATGGTGTGGTTAACAGACCAACTTATTGTGTAAGGGTTTCCTTTGTACCATGGCCCTGAGGGTGTATCCACAGTAATTTTGGGAGCATCTCCAAATACTATAAATGATGCGATAATAAAGATTGGTATCAGAATGATTAATTTTTTCATGTATCCTCCTCTACATCTAAAGAATAAAAGATTTTTGGAAATATCTCATTCTAAGTGAATTTTATAATTGATCGCCGGTAGAGGTTCAGGCATTTATTTTTCTTGTAAATGTACATTGGGGGTAATTGCTGCAGCCGAAAAACTCGCCGAACTTCCCCTTTCTTTTTCTCAGAGGGCTTCCGCATTCCGGGCAGATCATATCACCTTCAATTTCTTCCACCTTTTTACCAAGATCAAATGTGTATTTACATTCGGGGAATCCCGTGCAGCCGAGGAACTTCCCGAACTTCCCTTTCCGTTCGGCCAAAGGGCTCCCGCAATCGGGGCAGTGCTTCAGATCAGAAGCATCAACATTTATCATTTTCAGGTATTCGGGGCAGATCTCATTATATCCGCACCATCTGCAGAGAGATCCGACCACGGCTTTGTATTCCGTTGTTTTCTTAATAATCCTGATTTTTCCCAGGAGTTTATTTTTTGTATCATCGGCAATATTTTCAGTTACTTTTGCTGTTCTTGTCTCTCTTTTTTTCAAATCCTCAATACATAATTCGATATCTTTTTCTTTATTTGTTTCAAATATGTATATTGCATATGACGGTAGCTGGAGGTTATCTAGCGGACCGGAAGCAGATCCGGTCTTGAAGTCTGTCACCCTCAATACTCCATCTTTTGTCCGAGACAGTCTGTCTATGATGCCTCTGAACTCTATGTCCTCTGACAATTTAATTTCAAATTTTTGCTCAAGTGAAACAGTTTTACTTGAGTCTCCCGTGAATGTATTCAGATAATATCCTTTAAGAAGTTCAAGCCCCAGATCGGAATAAAATTGAAAGCTGTTCTCTTCTCTTATTATCCGGATCCTTTTACTGAATGTGGAGTCCCATACCGTCCTGAATATTCCTGCAAGTTCGGCTTCATCTGTTTCAAGACCTATACCCCGGTTTCTATAGATCATTTCAAGAACAGAATGGACAGTACTCCCCATGAATGCTTCAACTGATTGAAATGCTTCCGGGATTTTTTTAATATATCTGTATTCAAATGACCTGGGGCAATTTTCAAAACCGGAAATGGAAGAGTAGCTGTACCCGGTCATCTTTTTTTCCCCTTCTTCTTTTTTTTCTTTTTAACTGAGAATCCGAATTTTCCGATAAATTTATCCAGTGAATAGTACTTGCCATGTGAATAACATATCGGGTCAGCCTTTCGAAGGTTGAAGGCACCGGACTGCTCATTTATATAATCTCCTGTTGCCTGTATCCTGAGAATGTCAGCGAGGAACATATCATGAGATCCCATATTCTGAATATCAAAAACCCTGCATTCCAGGTTGATAGGAGATTCCGCAATAATAGGAGTTTTTACCTCAATTCCCCGTTGCGGTGTCAATTTCATTTCAAGAAATTTGTCAAAATCCTTCCCCGATTTCACACCGCACCAGTCAGTGGCGAATGCAAGATCGATTGTTGTAAGGTTGATGACAAATTCTCCTGTCTCTTTGATAAGTTTGTAAGAATACCTTTCAGGCCTGACCGATATGTAGCACCTTGGAGGCTCTGTTGAGATTATTCCCGTCCATGCGACAGTGATTATATTGTATTCACCATTAATATCACCGCAAGTGATCATCGGGGCCGGGAGGGGATAGATCATGGTTCCGCCTTTCCACAGCTCTTTTCTGATCTCCTTTTTCTCTGTCATCTCTGTCCGGTTTTCTTAATTATATGCATGCCGAATTTAGTCCTCACTATTCTGCTGATGCTCCCGCTTGACTGTTTTTTTACAGATTCCTCAAATTCTTTTACCATCTGGCCGGGGCCGAACCATCCCAGGTCTCCACCTTTACTTTTGCTTGGGCAGATAGAAAATTCTTTTGCCAGATCTCCGAACTTTTTTCCATCCTGAAGGTCCTTCAGTATTTTATTTGCGAGGCTGCTGTCCTTGATAAGTATATGGCTTGCTCTCCACTCCATTTTATCTCCTTTTTATAAAAATTTTTGAATATTTCGGGAGATCTGTAAATGATTCCATTTTATCACCCGTGACAATTCCTGTGCCGGGGATATAATAGATCGTCTCTTTGTTATTATATTCCTTCCCAGCTATTCCCCACGCTGTTTTCCCTTTTGTGGATCCGAGAGGATAAGGGCCGATATAACCTATTATCATTTTCACTCCGGATGGGAGTGAGTCCCAATCTTTTATCCTTTTTCCGGATTTCACTTTTCCATTCGGAAGAAAGTAGAATGTGGAGTCTTTTCTAAATTCCTTACCGGCATAACTCCAGGCTGTAAAACTCCCTTTTATAGTGTGGACAGGCCCACCGTTTTCCGGTTCTTCCTCGGATTGATTCAGTATAACTTTGGTTCCACGGGGGATATTTTCCCAGCCGATGAGAGTTCCGGCTTTATCTCCGTGCACCTTTCTTCCGCCCGGAAGTATATAAATTGTTTCAGGGTCCTTATAGCCTTCACCAGCTATATTCCATGCGGTGTTCTCTTTGCTGATTATATTTGAAGCTAGAACTACTTCCTCTTTTTTCTTTTCCTGAACTTTTTTTGCACTGTCAATCTCCTCCCGTTTTTCGGGAGAGATCCTGACCATTTTATTACTATAGGAAGAATAAAATACTTTCTTGGTTTGGAAGTCGGAAGTAAGCCTCCCGGCTTTTACATCTGGATCGAATGTCCATCTATCAATAAGGCCGGCTCTGGACCTGTTGAAATTTAGAGCGCACCTTTTTCTTCCTCTGTGATTACTTTTATACCAGAAGTTTGGCCTGCCGTAGGATACCTGACTGTGGGTCAGAATATTTTTGTCGGGGATCTTGTATATCCCCTGCAATTCTTTGAGAAGAGGAGTTAAGGACCGGTATTGGGCAAATGTGATCGTACTATAATGGTATCCGACAAGTTCGATCCCTACAGAGTGTGAGCTCAGGTCACTCCTCCCGTCCCACATGCTGAGACCTGTATGATCTGCTCTGTATTTATGATCGAGGATCCTGTATATCTTCCCGTCCCTTGTTATAGTATAGTTTGCATGGCCACCTTTCGTTCGCCTGCGTCCCACACGTTTTCCTCCGGACAGGGTCCTGAGAGTACTTATTTTCCCTGCTTCGGAAGTATGGATGATTATGTACCTGGTGCTTATCCGCTTCCTCTTTTTAAATCTCCTGTTAAGAAATTTCTGGTAATCAATTATCTTAATTCCGGCACTTTTTCTTCCATTTAATAGAGTGGGGATTCCCGGGAGGAGAAATGAAAGGATAATTATTGTCAGTATTGGTCTTTTACTGAATGCAGCTTTCATAGATTATTGTATCCCATTGAATAATAATTTACCTCTATTTATTATATCAGTCTGTACTCTCCGGTTCAAACAGGGATTCATAACAAAGTAGAAAAAAAAAGGATAATATACTATCTTATATCTATATCTTAGGAGGCATTAATGGGAAAGAGTAACAGCAGAAGGGATTTTATAAAGAAAGGATTAACCGGTATTACTGCAGCAGCCATAGCCCCTTCCTTGATCAAAAGTGAAGTAAGGAAGAGTGAAGAGAAGAACGTTATTTACAGAACCCTTGGTAAGACGGGTATGAAGGTTCCGGTAGTAAGCATGGGTGTTATGAATGCGGAGAATCCCAAACTTGTTGAAGCAGCTCTTGAGAATGGCATGACCTATCTCGATACCGCATGGGTGTATCAGAGAGGAAAAAATGAAGAGATGCTTGGAAAAGTTCTCCAGGGAGTGAAGCGGGACTCATATTTTATTGCCACGAAGGTATTTGGAAATCACGGAGACAGGAAAACAGGGCTTTATACTGACAAGACCGATCCGGTAGATTTTCTGGAAAAGTTTGAGACAAGCCTGAAAAGGCTGAAGCTTGACTATGTGGATGTCCTGTTCCTCCATAGTGCTAAACGAAAAGAGACAGTTACTTTTAAACCTCTTCTGGATGTGATGTTGAAATTAAAAAAAGAGGGGAAAACGAAGTTCATCGGAGTATCCACACATAAAAATGAACCAGAGGTAATACGTGCCGCAGCAGACAGCGGTGTTCATGATGTTGTTTTGACGGCATACAATTTTCTTCAACCTCATATAAAAGAGATGAACCAGGCAATAGATTATGCTGCCGGAAAAGGTGTTGGTATTATTTCCATGAAAACTCAGGCAGGTGTTTATTGGGATAAAGAGAAGCTGCACCCGATAAATATGAAGGCTGCGCTTAAATGGTCCCTTCAGAACAAAAATGTTCATACTTCAATTCCCGGTTTTACCACTTTCGATCAGCTGAATACAGACCTCGAAGTGATGAAAGACCTGACCCTGACCGGGCAGGAAATAATAGATCTGAAACTTAAGGAAAAATATACAGGATTATATTGCCGCCAATGTGATTCCTGTACCGGACAATGTAGTAAGGGTGTTGATATTCCGACACTGATGAGAAGTTATATGTATGCCTTCGGTTACAGGAACCTGCTTCAGGCGAAGGATACTCTTGCCGATATCGATCTTAAGAATCTCCCGTGTAATGATTGCTCTGTTTGTGAAGTAAAGTGCGCTGTCGGATTCGATATAAAAGGGAAAATAAACGAGATAGCAAAGATAGATAGTATTCCTGATACCTTTTTAGCTTAAAATGAATAAATAATGTAGGGGCGGGGTTACCCCGCCCTTTTTTCTTAATTCACAAAAATCAGATATTGTTCAAAAAATTTTTTTTTTGTGCTATATTTTTCGGTAATCGGAATTATTGGTTGGAGGAAATTATGATTTTACATGAAGAATTTATTAAGATTGCGAAGAAGAATGGGAAGAAAAATGCAATAATTGACAGAGGAAGGGAGACAAAAGTTAACTATGGGAAAGCTCTCATAGCATCGCTTATGTTATCGGAAAAGTTCAAGGTATATAAACACGGATTCATTGGAGTTATGATCCCCAACTCTGCCGGTGTAATGCTTACAACATTGGGCCTGATGATGGCAGGAAGTGTCCCCGTAATGATCAACTATTCGACTGGAGCAGCAGAAAATTGTGAATATGCACAAAAAAAGTGTGGGTTCAAAACGATCATCACATCACGTGCACTTTGTGAAAAGATCGGGTGCAGGCTGGTGTCCGGGATGGTATTTATTGAAGATATTATGACGACCATTTCAGCTGTAGATAAGATCAAGGCTGCTTTAAGGTCAAAAATGCCATTTAATGTGATAAAAAAATCTCTGCCAAAATCACATGAAGAAGATAATGTTGTTATATTATTTACTTCTGGGAGTGAGAAGGATCCGAAGGCCGTTCAATTGACCCATAAAAATATTGCGGCAAATGTAGTTGATATTTTTGACAGCCTGAAACTGAATGATGATGATATATTCTTGGGAAACCTTCCCCTTTTCCATGTGTTTGGATATACAACTAATTTCTGGCTTCCTCTTTTGAGAGGGCTTTCGGTTGCAACTTACCCGAATCCGCTTGAATACAGA
>Ga0209013_10004317_pt1 | contig 12482 bp, 11 predicted proteins | sample Cruoilmetagenom2_FD_187291 | JGI IMG/M metagenome (GOLD analysis project Ga0209013, IMG submission 187291) | Oil polluted marine microbial communities from Coal Oil Point, Santa Barbara, California, USA - Sample 2 (SPAdes) (version 2) | ecosystem: Environmental > Aquatic > Marine > Oil seeps ...
GGAGCACGGCTTGGAAAAACGCGTCGACTTTCACTTCCCCGAACTCATCACCTCGGGATAGAGGGATTACGTCGCGGCGGCCTATGGCGCCGCGTCGTCCCTTTTCTCAGCCCCGGCGGATGGCGGACTGGAAGTCTCTGCGCCCTCCAGGCCCCTGCACCGCCCAGCCTATACGCTATTCATGCGCGAATGCTCAGTGTGAGCCACATGGCTTAAGAGGCCTACAAAAAAGTGCTGGATGGCCTTTACATCATTTCACATCGTAAACGCCGGCCCCCCTTTGATGCGTGTCAAAGTGATCATGGGTTGCTGCATACCTGATGCGGTTAGGGTGTTGGCACCTTGTCTGTCAGCAGCTTCGTGCTACAGACGCAAGGCACTTGAGGCTTGCGTTCGCGCGCATTCATTCGACTGGGTCAAAATATGGCGTGCAGCAACGGTCAGGAAATCCAAGCGGTGATCTTCGACTTGGATGGTGTTGTAACCTGCACCATGCGCGCTCATTTCGCTGCTTGGCGAGAAGTCTTCGACAGCTTTCTTCGCACAAACACACAATCAGAACAGACCTTCGTTCCCTTTAGTCTTCACGACTACTTTACTCATGTCGACGGCGTCCCGCGCCTCGAGGGCATACGGCGCTTTCTGGTCTCACGTGACATCGAATTGCCTGACGGGGCGCCAGGCGATATGGATTCCAAAACCATGCATGGGCTCGCCAGTATCAAGAACAAGCGCTATCTCGCGTGGCTGGAGGCGAATGAAGTTCCAACCTACTCCGACGCGCTTGACTTGATCGGGTCGCTTAAGCGGCAAGGCATCAAGATTGGTATCTTCTCGTCTAGCCAAAACTGCAACCGTGCGCTCAAAAGCGCCGGTATTGTCGATTTGTTCGACGCCAAGGTAGATGGTATCGACGCGGCAAGGCTCGCGCTTCCGCCCAAGCCCGATCCTGCGGTGCTGCTAGAGACCGTTGCGCGGCTTGGCACCCAGCCGGCCAGAGCCATCGTCGTTGAAGATGCCGTTTCCGGTGTCGAGGCCGCCGCGCGGGGGGGCTTCAGGCATGTCGTCGGAATCGACCGAGAACCACCAAACGACGATAGCCACGCCCTCGCTTTACGCGCCGCAGGGGCCGATCTCGTCACCCGCGATCTAGCCGACGTGCTCGCTCTCTGTCCCCTCGTTTCCTACGACGTTCGACAATGAAGAACGACTGGCTCCTATGTCACGAGGACTACGATGCAGACAACGAGGGCGTGCGTGAGGTGCTGTGTGCGCTTGGGAACGGCTATATCGTGTCACGCGCAGCCGCACCCAACGCTCGCGCCGACGACAAGCACTATCCGGGTACGTATTTGTCCGGTGGCTATAACCGCCTTGCGACGGATATTGCAGGCCAGCAGATCGAGAACGAAGATCTCGTAAATCTGCCGAACTGGCTGCCCCTCAACCTACAAATGGGCGGCAAAGACGGCTGGCTGCATCCGGACCGTACTCTGTTCCTCGACTATCGCCAGGTGCTCGATCTTCGGGGCGGCATCTTAACGCGAACGTTGCGCTTTCGGAACGATGCGGGCCAGGTGACCCGGTGGGAGGAAAAGCGGATCGTCTCGATGGACAATCAGCACGTCGCCGCGCTCTCCGTGACCGTGACACCGGAGAACTGGTCCGGGCCAATGACGCTGCGCCTCAGCGTCGATGGCGGCGTGACCAATGCCGGCGTCCCGCGCTATCGCGCACTCAACGGCCAGCACTTGGAAACTATCGATCGAGGTACACTTGCAGGGTCTGTGTTATGGCTCCGCAGCCGGATGGTGCAGTCACGCCGGGAGATTGCACTGGCGACGCGCAACCTTGTCGAGATCGAAGGCGACGCAATCACGCCGACGGAGGTTGAGAGCAGCACCGACGAGGTTTGCGCGGTTTACCAGCTTCAAGCGCGCGAGGGGCGCCCAATCCATGTCGAGAAGATCGCCGCCTACTTCAATTCCAAGGATCACGCCATCACGGAGCCACTGGCGGAAGCGGTGACGCTCGTTCGAAGCGCCGATCGGATGGCCGACCTTCTGCATGCGCACAGCCGCGCTTGGCGGCAGCTCTGGGAACAGTGCGATATCCAGATCAACACCGGTAACGGGGCAGCGCAATTGCGGCTAAGGCTGCACGTCTTTCACTTGCTCCAGACGGTGCAACATTCCGTCGGTGCCGATGTCGGTGTACCGCCGCGCGGGTGGCATGGAGAGTCCTATCGCGGCCATATCATGTGGGACGAGCTCTTCATTTTCCCATTCATCAATTTGCGCATGCCTAGCCTGACGCGCGCGTTACTCCTCTATCGCTACCGACGGCTTGGCGAGGCGCGCAGCGCGGCGCGGGAAGCCGGCCTCAAAGGAGCGATGTTCCCCTGGCAAAGTGGATCAAATGGCCGCGAGGAAAGTCAGCAGATCCACCTCAACCCGATGTCGGGACGATGGATCGCCGATGTCTCGAGGCGGCAGCGGCATATCGGAGCCGCCATTTGCTACAATGTCTGGCAGTACTACGAAGCCACCGGCGACGCCAACTTCCTAGTCGACTGCGGGGCAGAACTCTTTTTTGAGATTGCCCGGTTTTGGTCGAGCCTCGCAAGACGCCGGAAAGATGGCCGCTATGAAATCGCCGGCGTGATGGGACCGGATGAGTTTCACACGGCCTATCCGGCGGACAATCCTTCAGCACCTGCCGGTATCAACAACAACGCGTATACGAACGTAATGGTCTCCTGGCTCATGGCACGCGCGTTTGACGTGCTCGACCGGATCCCCAGCGCTAAGCGACGACGGCTTTGCGAGCGCCTCGGTCTGAAGGATGAAGAATTCGACCTTTGGCGGGATATTGGCTGCAACCTTGTAATCCCAATGCACGACGACGGCATCATTAGCCAATTTGAAGGCTATGCCGATCTCGAGGAGTTTGACTGGGATGGCTATCGCAAACGATACGGCAGCCTTCAGCGGCTTGATCGTATCCTCGAGAAAGAAGGAGAGGATCTTAACCGGTTCAAGATCTCGAAGCAGGCGGACGTGCTGATGCTATTCTATCTTTTCAGCCGCGAGGAGATTGAAGAAACCTTTGATCGCTTAGGCTATAAGTTCACGCCGGATCAGATCCCTAAGAACATTCACTATTACGTTGAACGCACATCCCACGGCTCGAGCCTGAGCTGGATGACCCATGCCTGGGTTCTAGCGCGCGCCGACCGCGAAAGGTCGTGGCAGCTCGCTCTGAGAGCACTCGCCAATGACATGGACAACCTTCAGCATGGCACCGTAAGTGAGGGAATCCATCTTGGCGCCATGGCGGGAACCGTGGATCTCATGCAGCGTTGTTACACAGGCATCGAGATGCGCGACGGAGTCCTAAGGTTCAACCCGCGCTTGCCGGACGAGGTTGATGAGATGCAGGCGACGCTGCAATACCGCCGTCACACGCTCGACATCGAGGTGAGCAAGGCTCGCCTGAAAGTCTCGAGCCGGGCTGGGGTGGCGGCGCCGATTCGCATCGCTTACCGCGAACACAGCTCCGAGCTCGATCCCGGTCAATCCTTGGTCTTCAATCTTTCACAGAACCTCGCTGCGAACTCTTGAGAGTACCGCTGAGAACGAGCATGACGAGAGGGTGACGGCCACTGAAGGCCGGCACTGGAAATCGCCTCTGCCGCCTGTGACGGCGCGATTGGCACCACGATCAACCACATCACACCAAGCCGTATACGGATCGGTGTGAGTCAATCATATCAATCAGCACGCCTGATCATTCGGCTCAGATGTCAGTATGTCGCTGTAATGGCACCGCATGAACGCGTCCGGAAACTCAAGATGCGCCGCAGCGTACCTTCCCTTGAACGCGTCAAGAGAGTTGTAGCCCCGGCTCTCCATCCATTTGCGAAGACCGTCAACTATTCGGACAAGATTCTGTGGCCCCTCCTTTAGCAAGGATGACGTCGTCGCAACGGCATCTGCTCCGACGATGAGATATTTCACCGCCTCCTTGTAGGTCCATACGCCGGAGGTCGCAGCCAACGACGTCTGAAGCCGACCCGATAGGAGCGATATCCACATCAATGGCAATTGAATGTCACAGGGCGTGCTCAATCGGAACTCTGGCTTCATGAGCATCGAGTCCAAATCGATGTCGCCTTCGTAGAACCGGTTGAACAGGACCAAACCGGCGGCGCCAGCCTCCACGAGTTTCTTCGCCATGTTGCCCGGCGCGCTGAAGTATGGACTGAGTTTGACGGCGACCGGCACCTCCACCTTCTCCTTCACCGCGCGGAGAATATTGACATAGCTTTGCTCGACGGAAAGTCCGCTCTCATTAATGTCGGAGGGCACTCGATACAGGTCAAGCTCGATCGCGCTCGCGCCGGCGTCTTGAAGTCGCGTCGCAAAGTCTACCCAACCGCCCTGCGTTGCGCCGTTCAGACTTGCAATAATAGGGACATCACCTTGCTTCGAAGCCAGTCGTAGTGTTTCCAGCCGCTCGTCAAGCACGGCATGATCTGCCGCAATGTCTTCTTCGAAAACCGACGCCACGACGATCGCGGCAGCTTCCGCGTCCAAGAGCTTGCGTATTCCATCAATGTCCCGGGTCAGCGGCGATGCCGAGGCCACGATAGGATGTTTCAATTCCAGTCCGAGATAGCGTGTGCTTAAGTCCATGAAGAGGCTCCAATAGACACGGATGCTTCTTTCTCCGCATGCCAGGAAGATAGCCGCATCGACTGAGGAACATTATCAGAAAAATGCGAAGTTCCTGACCGATTCCTCTGCTATGGGCGCTTGACCGAACTCGACGGCGGGAGAACCCGCAATCAACGATAGGCTCCCGAAGCGTTTGAACATCACCGGCGCGATGACGACCGGCACGATCGTGATCATCTTGATTTAGATGTTCATTGAGGGCCGGGCTGCGAGAGCAAAGCGCCAAGAGAACTTCGGCGAATGGATTCTAGCAGGCTAGCGGAGCATAACCTCCCCTTTCGTATCGCTTGTCGTTCCTCGTCGCTTGCTAATGAGACAAGACCGGAGAGCTTTGGCTCGCCATGACGGGAAATTTGAGTCCCGCGATGACAGGCAGGTGGTCACTAGCTCTTCGGGCCTCAGGACTTCGGTATACCTCCAGGGTCTCGATCTGTGCGCCACGCGAATAAATGCGGTCCAACGCCAGGATCGGCCGCGCTGACGGGAAAGACGCAGGCCAGCGCCGGTTGCCGTGATCACCAAGTGCAGCGTCCAAGGCCTTAGTGGCTTTGGACCCACGCCACGCGTTCAGGTCGCCCATGAGCACCACCGGACCCTGAAGCTGCGGGTGGCTGAGGATGGTGTGTACTTGACGTTGGCGGGTGCGGTCCCGTAACGCGAAGTGGGTAGCGACCACTGTCAGCGAACGTTCACCCAACTTGAACTCCGCCGCGAGCGCGGACCTCCTTTCGAGGCGCGAAAATGACAGGTCCAGTACAAAGAGGCTGGTGATGGGCCAGCGCGACAAGATCGCGTTGCCGAGCTCGCCGCGCCGATGTGCGCGCGTTACCACGAAAGCGACGTGAAGATGTTGCTCCTCGGCGAGCTCGGTCAAAGGATCCTTGGCGTCAAATGGTCGTAGCACCTCTTGAAGGGCCACGACATCGGCGTCGAGCTCCGAAATCACAATTCCGGGGCGGGCGGCGTCCGGAGCCTGCCGACCACTCGCGCCCGACCAGCGATGCACATTGTACGTGGCGACACGCATACGGGCCGGAAGTTGCTTCGGGATGGAAGGGAATTGTGACGCAGCGCGCACGAGAGAGACATATGGCGCCGCCGACTCGACCCGTTTGCGTCGGGCCCGTTTGGCATCTCTTAGCACTGCCACCATCAATCAATCGTCCCAGCCGCTTTCGAAAGACTCGTTCTGCTTTCACACGATCATCTAATACCTGAACAAGTGAAGCTAAGTTGATGCCGATCAAGAGCCTAAGCAGCCTGGCCGTGCATACTAAGCGTGATTAGCGAAGAGGATCGTTCCCCATGAATATGCACGAAATCCATGACTACGCTCGTCGCTTTTTGGACACGCATGGCGCGAAAGCCGAGGCAGAGGCAGCCCAGAGAGCTGCTGATTTCGAAAAGGCAGGTGAAAAACTTCAAGCCGAGGACTGGCGGCGGATCCAGGCCGCAATCAACTCGATGCGCGGGCCGCATGCCAGCTAGGGTTCAACCAGCGAACCAGGCTCGCAGGACGTCGCGCCCTGCCATCCCGAAGAGTAGATGGAACCCATAAGGACGGACAGAGCGCCGCCACACAATTTCGGCGGTTTCTCATGCACCGCTCTTGGCGCTCGAAGGTCATATAAAGTCAAAGGGCGGGGATAGGCCGGGTGACTTATGACGCGCCCAGTGGTGTCCAGTAACCGAGAAAAGACACGATACGGGCGCAACTGCCATTCAGTGTGAAAGCAATGCTGGAAGCTTTAGTTGGGCAAGAATACCGTTTGTCGCGCCGCCAAGTATAAAGTCACGGATGCGAGAATGACCGAAGCCTCCCATCGCCAAGAGCTGCGCTTGCGCCGACAGCGCGGCATCCTGTAATGCCTCGGCAACGGTTTTCTGACCAAGCGTGACCTCGATAGGCGTAGCACTCACCCCCCGCTTTTCCAGCGATGATGCAAGAGCGCCGGCAAGATCTGTCTCGCTAAGAGGCTTATCGCCCTGAACCGTCAGCACAGAGACGCGGCCGCCCTTGGCCAGAAGCGGCAAGGCATCGCCTAGCGCACGCGCCGCAACCCGACTTGCGTCCCAGGCAACTGCAATGTGATCGAGCCTAGCGGGACGAACCGAGGGCGGGACAAGGATCGCTGGGCGACCAGAGCCGAAGACGATAGCTTGCGCCATCTCCTGAGCCCCAATGCTCTCTGGGGACCACGGCAGTACTACGAGGTCGAAGTACCGTGCCTCAGCAGCGGCTACGTCCATTGTTGTGCCCATCGCAACCTGCCGGCTCGTGCAATGCACGCTAAGGCCCGATCCGGCGGCTCCTTGCACCAACCCCTGCATACGGTGGCATTCGGCCTTGCTCCTCTCCTCAGCCGCGCGGGCGAACCCACGGATATCGACAACTAAGCTTCCCAATGGCGACGACACTGGTGGGACATCGAGGGCAAATGTCGTCAGATGCAGCGTGCAATCAAGGGAACCAGCAAAACTGGTGGCAGCTAGAATAGGCTCGTCCGGGATTGCCTCCGGGTCTGCGGCCAACGGCATATAGGCAATACGGGTCTGCGACATAATGGACTCTCCAGGACTGAGACTCCTTGAAGCCAACGGGGAGAAGCGACCCGCTGAGAGCCTCGAAGCGTCCTCGCAGTCTGGCAACGGAAAGCCGTGCTAAGATTGACCTGTGTCAATTTAACCCAATACGATCTAGCAAGCTCATTTTTACGGGATCGGCGTGGCTCAGTCGGACCTGAGCAGGCGTCCTACGCTGGAGATCTGGGAGAACGCTGCGCCCAAAAGACGGCAAGGCCGTTGAGGGTCGGCCTGCAGTGCGGTTTCAACAGATCGGTCTTTTCTAGACACCCTTGGCCGCAACACCAGCCGCAAGCAGAACCCATGCTGCGATTGCGATCCAAAGTGCAAAGTGGAGGCCGTCCACCAGCAGGCCGAGGACTCCAGCTAGGTAAAAGACGCAGGCGAACGTTGCCAACACCGTTGATGAGTAGAAAGCGTACTTTGTTGGGGGCGTTAGTCGTATTGAAAGCCGTGAAGTTTTCATCACGTAGGTTCCGTCGGGGTATAGCCAACATTAGTGATGGTACGCAGTAAGCCCGGCCTGCGAAATCATGCAGAACCGGGCCTGCCGACAGCATAGGCGTCGATGGCCTTATGGGCGGGGAGCTGCGACACCGGCAGACCTCAAGCGCATTCTTCGGGGTGTCTCCGAAGCTGACCGTTCCCTGATTAAGGTCAAGGTTGGCGTCTGCAGTCTCGTGTAGGGCTTGGAGCTATGATGTCCGATCTCGGAAAAGAGCCGGGCGTGGAGGACGTCCACGCCCACGACCGCCTCGTGATGGTTACGCGCCATCTTGAGGCTCGCGGGATTGCCGATACCCGCGTGCTTGCCGCGATGGCGCAGGTGCCGCGCGAAGCCTTCATATCCGAGCCACTGTCCGAATTCGCCTATGAGGACTCCGCGCTACCGATCGCGGCAGGACAAACCATTTCGCAGCCGTATATCGTTGCGCGCATGATCGAGTTGGCTGAGATCAGGCCCGGCGATGCGGTGCTTGAGGTTGGCGCTGGGTCTGGCTATGCCGCCGCCGTGATGAGCCGTATCGCTTCTTCCGTCTACGCGATCGAACGCCACGAAGAACTTGCAGACCTGGCACGCGAGCGAGAGGCGCGTCTCGGCTTTGACAATGTGGAGATCATCTGTGGCGATGGCACCAAGGGGTGGCCGCAAGAGGCGCCCTTTGACGCAATCGTTGTGTCCGCGGGTGGCCCGAGAGTTCCGGAGGCCTTGAAGCGGCAGCTGGCCATTGGGGGGCGCCTCGTCATCCCCGTCGGACGTGGCGCGCATCAGAGCCTGCTTCTCGTACGCCGCATGAGCGAGAACTCATTCGAACAAGAAGACCATGGGGCTGTAACGTTTGTCCCGCTCATTGGAGAAGAAGGCTGGGAGGCGCCAAAGAAAGCCAAAGCGGAGACTCAAATCGATTCAGAGAATTCGGGTTTTGCCAGTGGGTTGCTGGTCCCCTCACCGCAGGCAAGGGGGCCACGCACGAGCCTCAGCCATGTAATCGCCAGCGCCGCGGAGCGGTTTAGCGACCTTACCGAACTGACCGCGCTTGCGGAGCGCTTCGCTCACCGGCGCGTGGTGCTTCTCGGCGAAGCCACACACGGCACCGCCGAGTTCTACGACGCGCGGGCGCGGATCACCGAGATACTCGTCGCAAGACACGGTTTTACTATCGTTGCCGCAGAGGCAGATTGGCCTGATGCTTCGGTTTATGACGCCTTCGTGCGGGGCCTTCCCCGTCCTCGGGTTCCTGCCAGCGCCTTCACCCGTTTCCCCAACTGGATGTGGCGAAATGGTCAAGTCAACAATTTCCTCCAGCGACTAAAAGCGATCAACGAGACGATCGCTGCCCCTGACAAGCGAGCTGGCTTCTACGGGCTGGATGTCTACAGCCTGGCAACTTCGATTGGTGCGGTACTCAGCTATTTAGACGATGTCGATCCTCGGACCGGCCGCATTGCGCGTGAGCGCTATGGCTGCCTCGCACCGTTCCGGTCGGATCCTGCCCGCTACGGCAGGATGGCTCTCTCGCGCGGCTATGCCCTATGCGAACACCCCGTTACCGAGGCGCTGATCGACCTGTTGAAAAAGCGTCTGGGCTATCTTGCCCGCGACGGCAGCTCCTTCTTCAACGCAGAGCAAAATGCCCGCATCGTTGTGGCCGCCGAGCAATATTATCGCATCATGTATTATGGTAGTGCGCAGTCGTGGAACCTGCGCGACCAGCATATGTTCGACACGCTGGAGCGCATTCTCGAGCACCGTGGTCCCGATGCGAAGGCCGTGGTTTGGGCTCACAATTCCCATATCGGCGATGCGGAATTCACCGAAATGGGCCAGGTTCGCGGCGAACTGAATATCGGCCAGTTAGCGCGTGCACGTTTCGGCGAGGATTGTGCGCTCATCGGTTTCGGCACGGATCGTGGCACCGTCGCCGCTGCCTCAAACTGGGACGAACCCATGGAGGTCAAGCGCGTGCGGCCTGCCCGCGACGACTCTTACGAGGGATGTTGCCGCGAGGCGGGAATCGACGCCTTCTTCCTAGAAACTGGACCGGGGCAGAAGGACAGTGTCCGCGAAGCGCTCGCTGAGCCGATGCTCGAACGAGCCATCGGTGTCATATACCGGCCAGAGACGGAACTGCTGTCACACTATTTCCAGGCGGAACTATCGAAGCAGTTCGACGCGTGGATTTGGTTCACGGAAACAGAGTCCGTTGCCGCAACACCGCAAGCCCATCCTCATGGACCCGACGATACCTATCCGTTTGGGTTGTAAGTGCCTCCGGTCGAGACCGGGCGGTTTTTCGCAAAGCCCACGGAGTTTAGCAAAACCCCGAATTGTCCGCTTTTGGCACTTAGCGAACCTCAATTATGAAACACCACATATCGGCTTGAGGGCGTCAAGCGGTCGTCCCTAAGTCGTGTTCCGATTTCGGCTAGTCGAAAGAAACATGTGTGGAAGAAGCGCCGTCGCCAGCATGACCTCATTGATGTCTCGATGGGCATCCCAGCTCTCGTCATTGAATTGGGCATGTTTTAGCCAAATATCAACGATCTCCCCACAGAGGGGTTTGTGCGACAGGAGCAGTTCGACAGGCCGCCGCAAATCGGGTCTGTCACGGAGGCTTTCTTCGCGTTCAATGGTTTCAGCGATCATCGGCAACGCTCCGAGCCCGATCGCCAAGCCGAGTTCTCGAAAAGCCAAGCGATGCGTTGTCGGCTGATCCAAATAATGAGTGGCGAGAAGCGCTGCTAAACCGCTGCAGCATGCCTGCAGTATATCCTCCAGCAGTCGAATCTCGCGTTGATTGTCGCCGCGAAGCAATTGCGCAAGCCGGCAAGCATCGAACAGTAACCCGCCTAAACCGAGCGGGTCGTCGGTCACCCAATCTCCATTCAGGCATAGCGGCTGCAGCTCTTGGAGCGCCTGATTGAGATTGTTCCACTCAGTATGGTCTTGCATCGCATGCTCGATCTCCCAAAAAGTGATCAAGCCGTCCAAAGCGTCATGCAAACTTAAGGCGGGAACGAGCGGTCTCTTAAGGTCGGTGCTCATCTTCCAGGTGAGACCGGAAACCTCCCCAGATGCCGATCTGCGGACAAAGGCTTCGAATGACCGTTGTGCCAACTCTCCTGCCCACGTTGTGTACTTGCTGTCGCCGGTTACCGAGGCCGCACGACAGAGCGCATGCATCCATTTCGTCAGATAGTGGAAGTACTGACCGTCCCGATCCCACTCGAGACGGTTGTCTAAGGCTTCGTTCGGGCCGCGCTCCTTAAAGCGCTTGCCAATTCGAAGACCGCCTAGCGTGGGGTGGTGGCAGGCGCGCTCGTCACCGAGTCCGCTGATCCAACCCCTGCGTGTATCATCGTCTCGATACCGCCCGAGCACCAGATGAACTTGATCGATTAGCGCTACCGCATCGCGCTGGTAATGCAGATCGGCGGTTTGTTGGAACAGTTCAAGGAAGTTGCAAACGGCGAAAGCGTCAGTCCAGAGATAACGACGAGGATTTTGCGCAGCGGGAGAAAGTCCGGTTCGTTTGGCGAATTCGGACATAAGCCAAACCGCTTTGCATTGTGGGCTGTCTGAGGTCATCTCTGTCTTTAAAGCTGCCCGCGCCACAGGGTAACGCGCGGCTATGACTAGAAGCGGCTACTCCAAGGGTGCTGTTGGGGTCTAGCCGCCGGATGGGCTCTCAAGAAGTGGTGGAGCACGTGGAGAAGGGCCAGGACACGCTGTCTATCATTGCGCGCTTGGCTTGCGCGGATATCGTCGACAATCATGTCACGGATCTTCTCCTCGCCATGATCCTGATACGTCAGATATTGGGCAAGCGCGGTCGCGGCAATTTCGGGTATGTGCTCGTGCTCGGCGATGGCAAGCACCTCTTCCTCGGTGACACCACAAAGAGCCACGCAGTCCTCTAAAGTAATCATTTTCTCCAACCAGGCGCTGTCCAGGACCACGATATGCGTGAGCATGCGGTATTGTCTTTGACGGTGATCAAGCCCCACCGAATTTGCGGCACGTATATGCAAACCAGTACATTGTCGGGGCGCCGAGAACGAGACGGCCGACATCCGCAGTGAAGGATCGTGACATAAGGTGCCCTACTTTTGCGTAAGTCATTTGTTTTAAGGAGTTCAGGTAGCCCGTCCCAGGGCACCCACTTCATCGGGAGCGAAGGCATGAAGACTGCCAAACTGTTATATGTGATCGCCGACGGCGGCCGTGCGCGCTTCATCGAGCGCGATTCGCAAGGCCGTTTTAGGACAGCATCGAGCTTTGAATCTTCAAGCCTGCATAAGCAGAGCCGCGATATTGCCACCGATCGGCCGGGGCGGGTCTTCGAAAGCGCCGATTCCAGCCGGCATGGTATCGAACCGCGGCTAGACCCGCACGAGGCCGAAAAGAGGAGCTTCGTGGACTTGGTCGTGGCGGAGATCGGCCGAGCGCACGCGGCACGGTCGTTCGATCAGTTCGTCCTCGTCGCCCCGCCGAAGGTGGTGGGGGAATTTCGTCGCGCGGCACCTGCCACGCTGGCGTCTGCTCTCAAATGCACCCTGCAAAAAGATCTAACCAACACGCCTGATCAAGACCTCACGGCCCACTTGTCGCCTGAGGCGCTCCGTGAGGCGACGTAATCGCAGCCGTCAATCCGGATC
>Ga0209013_10004318_pt1 | contig 12482 bp, 16 predicted proteins | sample Cruoilmetagenom2_FD_187291 | JGI IMG/M metagenome (GOLD analysis project Ga0209013, IMG submission 187291) | Oil polluted marine microbial communities from Coal Oil Point, Santa Barbara, California, USA - Sample 2 (SPAdes) (version 2) | ecosystem: Environmental > Aquatic > Marine > Oil seeps ...
AGTGAACTTACCTCTTCCGCGATAGTGACTATATTTGACGATAAAGAGGCATCAGAGCTCCATAAACAAGGAAAGTCCCTCTTGATGTCCATTGCCACTACTTTCAAGCTTATAGGCTTTGATGGCCAAAATGAGGCACTTCTAAAGCTACTTATGCAAGAGATATACAGAAATGAGCGAATAAGAGAGATCTATAACGAGTATTTCTACCAGGAGAACGTTAAAAAGCTTTCAAGCCTCTTCTTTATGATGATGCAGGAGGAAATGATAGAGTCTTCAGACCCTCTATTACTCGCTAATGAGTTCTTTTCTCCCCTATTTTTCTATCAAATGCAGGTTTCTTTGCTAAAATTAGATAAAAAATCGACCTCTTCGGTCGTTTCTATGTTTGAAAAGCATGTAGATTTCTTCTGGGATAATATAAAGTTAGAGAAACAAGAGACGCTGTTTTAGGAAGATACTAAATAATATTAAGGAATATAATGGAAACAAAAGTAGATCACTTTGCGCAAAAATCAAAATCATGGGATATGAACAGCAAGCGTGTACAAAATGCCAAAGGTATAGCAGAATTAATAGTAAATAATATAAAACTAAATAAATCTATGGAAATTATGGATTTTGGTGCAGGTACAGGGCTTTTAAGTTATTTTGTCGCACCCTATGTAGAGAAAATAGTTGCGGTAGACAACTCCCCTTCTATGCTTCTGGAGTTTCAAAATAAGTGTGGTCAGTTTTCATGTAATACTGAAGTGCTAGAGAAAGATTTGAGTACGGATACACTGGACAGAAAGTTCGATGGTATTATATCTTCTATGACGATTCACCATTTGGAAGATATCCCAGCCCTATTTTCAAAATTCTATAATATGCTTGATGAACATGGATTTATCGCTTTAGCTGATCTGGACAGTGAAGATGGCACTTTCCACAGTGATAATACAGGTGTATTCCATTATGGTTTTGATCGTCAGAAGCTTGCACAGTACGCGCAGGAAGCAGGATTTAGGGAGGTAACCTTCAGTTTGGCCAATAAAATCTCTAAGCCTCATGCAGAATTCACTGTTTTTTTGATGACAGCGATAAAATAATATTAGAGAATATTAAATGAGATATCTATGGTTAAGTATCTTTATACCTATTTTGATATGGTCTGCAGCCTTACCTAAAGATCCATTTACATGGTTTTTGGAAGTGCTGCCTGTGTTTATAGGATTATTTATATTGGTGCTTACTTATAAAAAGTTTCCATTGACTCCCCTGCTTTATTCACTTATCTTGATTCATATGATTATTTTAATGGTGGGTGGTCATTATACGTATGCAGAAGTACCTCTGTTTGACTGGATCAGAGAAGTTTTTGATCATAGTAGGAATAATTATGATAAAGTGGGTCATTTTGCACAAGGTTTTATTCCTGCCATACTTGCTAGAGAGATCTTAATACGTAAAAATATTGTACAGGGTACAAAAATATGGCTAAACTTCATTATATTGAGCATCATTTTGGCATTTTCTGCTTTTTATGAGCTTGTAGAGTGGTGGGTGGCACTTGCTGTAGGGGAAGATGCCGAAGCCTTTCTTGGTACACAAGGATATATGTGGGATACACAATCAGATATGGGATATGCATTATTTGGGGGGATAGTGGCACTTTTGTTACTTTCTAGATGGCATGATAAACAGCTCTTATCGTTAACTAAGTGGGATTAGTAGTGTTTTCATATTCCATAGTTTAGCAGTCTATTGATAAATGATTTGAAAGTGCACTCATATTACATAGAAGTGACATGAAATGAATATAATAACAACGGCACGATAGAGTTACTCCTTTTAGAAATCTTATCCTCTTGGTGAAATAAGTCCAATTCTATCGTGCTTTCTTAACGTCAAAATAATCTACACCAAAACAGATATAGAGTAGTCTTCGGTTACTTTTTCTTTCGCTTCTTTCAAAGCTTCTGGAGAAATACGGAACTTAGGGGGTGTATGAAAAGATATGTCGATACCTGCACCCTTTATCTTAGGTATGGTGTGATGAAGCGCTTCTACAATCCCTTTACGTGTAGCTTCAGATAACTTCACAGCAGGGTAAGTAAAAGGAGAATGGAACATAGGAGGAGAGAAAGTAGTTTTTCCCGTTCCTTCTAAAAAGAAGTTAAATTTATCTGCTACTTCAATATTATCTACACTTACATGAAAACTTCCAGAGAACTCGTTCCAATCTATAGCAAAATTAGATAGAGTCACTGAGTCTAAAGCGTCAAACTCTTGCACAATATTCATTCTTCTCTCCCTGTTAATATGTAATAATCGTAACATATTTAGTGTCATATTTATGTAATATCCAGGAAGAGTATTGCGTAGCCTTCAAATTTCGAAAAAGTCACCATAAAGTGTCACGGAGAACACAATTATACTCCATATAAACCTCTAAAATACGGATTAATTTGCTAAAAGATGCAATATGAAGAATAGCTATAAGGTGGTATTTAATCTTCTTTCAAAACCTCTTCGTCAGATTTTATGATTTTTCGTTCTCTCATGACATCCTCAAGTGAACCTTTTTGTAATACGGTACTAAATTGAAAATCAGTGACATAGCATTCACCATAACTTTCTCTTTCTTTAGTACAACTACTTATATAAAGCATTTCATCTTTTTTCATACAGTCATTTTTTAATCTTTCTATCGCTGATGCTCTTGATATTTTCACACTACTTCCTTTTTTGAACAAAAAAAGTATATCACTTGGAGTGTCATATTTATGTCATATCTAGCCTCTTAAAGGCATGTTCTCATTGCTGATTGTGTATCTTTGTGATGAAAATAATTTTCATACATATTTCACACTTTTCTTGTATACTATTATTACAACAACTTATTTAAAAGGATTTTACATGAAAAAGACATTCTTAGCATTAGGTACAATGGCACTTTTGGCTTCTCCTTCGGTATTTGCAGTGGAGGCTACTCAGACTCAAACAAATCTTCAAACGCAGCAGAGATTAAAAAGTGGCACGGGGATGGGTGGAAAAAAACAATACAAGCACCAATACCAACATAAATACCAGGGCACCAATGGTAATAAAATGCAAGGAAATGGAAAAGGTCAAGGTCAAGGAAACATGTCTGGAAATGGACAAGGTAAAGGTCAGGGAAATATGTCAGGTATGGGCCAAGGTCAAGGTAATAAAGGTGGCAATAGTATGAGAGGTAATGGTGGTAACAAAGGTGGAGGTGGAAGCGGCGGTAAAGGCGGAAGCAGAGGTGGCGGCGGTGGTGGAAAACGATAAGTTCATTGAATTGACACGTTTTTACCTATAAAAACAATATTTTATCAAGGGTATTTGTTATAAGAATACCCTTTTGAGTTCTCTATCTGTATATCAGCGCAATAACCAGAGACAAGTTGAATAAACCCATTAACATCATAGCGATCACAAACGATTTTTCCTGCTTTTTCCAATAATCTACATTCATTACTGTTAGTAGTATTTTTTTCATTTTTTTCTTCCCTATTTAACCTTATTAAAAATATAACATTATAGATGTCATATTTGTGTAACATATTGTAAAGTAGAAGAGAAATATTTTGAAACAAAGAGTCAGTCACTAGAGAGAAGCAGTAACTGAGATAAACTTTCTTTGATTATTTGTTAGTGAGTATGTCATAATTATCGCATGCAGTAGCATGACCATCAGCACACGCTTTGCTCCAGAGTTTTTTTGCTTTTGAATAACTTCGCTTTACACCTAGCCCCTTCGCATACATAAGTCCAAGATTAGAACATCCTTTAACATATTTTCCATCACAAGCTTTGGTATAGAATTGTGCAGATTTAGTATAGTTTGGCTTTATGCCTTCGCCCTGCTCATACATGATCCCCACATTATAGCAGCCACCGGCATAGCCCATATCACAAGATTTTTTATAAAACTGCATTGCCTTAGTATAATCCTGTTCCGCACCTTGTCCACGATCATACAAAATTCCGATATTAGAACATGCTACTGCATCTCCTGCATCACAAGATTTTTTGAAATCATCAAAAGCTCCTGCACACACATCTGTACGCATTGTTACCAGTAGCATGGTTATCATAAGTAGATTTTTTTTCATTCCATGTTTCCTCCGTTTGTTTCATGTTAAATTATACTTTTAGAGCCTGAAATTTACCATTAGATCTTATATCTTAGTAGCAGTTAGAAAGATGTACTGTTTGCCTGTAAGTGTTACCCTGTATTTATGTTGTTGCAGGTACTTCTTACAGAAAATGACATCGTTAAAAAGCAGTGACATTTCACTCATGGCATAATTGGGTGCCTTGGCACCATAGATCATCTCTCCCCCTACCCATCTGCTGTTTGGAAAACCTAGGATGATAGCTGCATCTTTTTCCAGATAGTTTTGAACCAATGACATGAAAAAAGGTTTGAAGTTGATACTTGGGCTTTGAAGTGTGCCTATACTTATGAGTAGATCAAATCTTCCAAGGTTTAAACTCTCTAAATCGTTGATGTCATGTGCATGAAATATTACATTGTCTCCGGAAAAACAGCTCTTTGCATAGGCTATAGCTGTTTGTGAATGGTCTATACCTACAAGGTTCATATTTTCATATGTGTTGATATCTAAACTCTTTTTAATGACAGAAAACTCATCTCCAGTATTAATACCAAGGTTTAAGACAGATGCTCTTTGGCTTAGTTTAACATTTTTTAAGGCTTGAGCGTAGTAGTAAAGAAAGGCTGGTTCTTCCATCTTATGTATCTGTGAAAAGTGGGAATCTACACCATATTTTTCTTCTTTTGAGCTTGGAGATTCCATATGAAAAGAGCTTTGTGTCTCTAATTTTTTAAAGGTAAGTTTTACCAGTGGATGGGTGCTTTTCTCAGGGGTCATCATCTTACACATTAAAAGTTCTGCCAAGTCTGTCCATGACTTGTAACCCCGGTAAATATAGGCTTTACCTTCTATGTCCAATATTTCTCCTGCATATCCCTCTCCAATATCTGGGTTAAGCACTTTAAAGCTGATACACTCTCCTGCTTTTAATTCACTTGTCTGTGTAGCGAACCACATCATAAGGTCTTGCATGGATTGGGTGGTAATTGTCAAAAGTGAACTCCGTATTTTAATATAATATTATTTAGTATTATCCTGCAAACAGGTTACTTAATGGATATTTTATCATAGATGTTTAAAATAGGAGTTTGTAGCGTATTTTATAGCATTCCCACGATTACATGGGAATGTAGTAATTTCATTTTTTAGACAAAAAACGTGTTTACTGATTTTTTCAGTTCCTATACTATTGTAGTAATATATCTTTCAACTTTTAGCCAAAGGACACACAGCCTTGTGGAAACTTAATTTTATGTAAACGGAACTCTTCTTTACTTATTGTTCCATCTTTGTTGGTGTCAATGTCTGTGAATGAAGAGGCTTTTTCTGCGTTTCTCATCATTTTGCCTTCTTTAGCATTCTGTTTCATACGTTCTGCACGTCCTTCTTCTAATTCATTTGGGGTAATTTTAGCGTCATTGTTAAGATCAAATTGGGAAAATGTAGGTTGATCAAGAGCCCATGCGCCTGAAGCTAACAGTGTGATAATTATTAACTTTTTCATAGTATCCTCCTATTATATTGGATTCATTCTCTATTATGAGAAAATTACATTATTTTATCAATTAAGTGTGTAAAGTATGTGGAATGAAGAAGATAAAGGTGCGAAGAATAATTTTTACATTTAAAGAAAAAAATATGTCGTCTTCTAGAAAAACTTTCCAAGATAGGTGTAAACTCAAGGTCACAGGTAGTGGACGCCGTAACCTGATCTATTCTGTATCTTATGTAGTATTCCCACCATTAAGTGGGAATACAGCAGTATGAACCAATAGGTATATTGGTTCATACATCTTAGGGACAATTCCCTGATGTACAATTTCCTTTATTCTTCATTCTCTGAGTTTGATGTACACGGAATTCTTCTTGGCTTATGACACCATCATTATTCGTATCAATATCTGCAAAGGTAGGTGAATTTCTCTTCATCCCTTTATCTTGACCCATACCAGTACTTGGACAATTGCCAGTTGGACAATTACTTTTTTTACATTTTTTTATCTGTTCTGTTTGATGTAAACGAAATTCTTCCTGGTTTAATGATCCATCTTTGTTTTTATCCATGTCGGCAAATGCAGGTGCGTTTCCTGCATTTCTCAGCATTTTACCCTCTTTGGCCTTCTGACTCATACGTTTAGCACGTGCTTCTTCCAATTCTTTTGGAGTGATTTTACCATCACTGTTAAGATCATATTGGTCAAATGTAGGTTGCTGCTTACTCATACAACAATTTTTTCTCGTACCTTGACCTTTTTTACCATTACACTGGCCCATACCCTTATATTTTTGTCGTTCTTCTGGAGTCATGTTCTGCATACGCTTCTGCATCTCTTGTCTGAAATCAGGACGATCATCAACGGGAACACTTCCACGCATATTCATCATCTCTTGTGTGCTCATATGAGAAAAATCAGCAGCCCATGCTCCTGAAACCAGCAACCCTATAATTATTAATCTTTTCATTTTTTTTCCTGTTTATATATTGATTCATTCCTATTTCTAAGAAAGTTGAATTATTTTACCCTTTGTATGTGTAATGAATGTGTAGATGATGATGGATTTATACAACTTTTTGATATTATGTTAATTATCTTTACAGAAGGAAACTTCAGTGTCAAATTATGATCTCATAGTAGTTGGTTCCGGAGCTGCAGGTATGATGGCTGCTATTACAGCTGCACGTGCAGGTAATTCTGTACTTCTTTTAGAGAAACTTTCCAAAATAGGTGCAAAGCTCAAAGCTACAGGTGGTGGGAGATGCAACTTGACCAATACCCTTTCAAATGAAGACTTTATGGCTCGTTTTGGACGTGACGGGCGTTTCATGACCCCTGCTCTGGAAGCTTTGGATTATAAAGCACTTATGGCATTTTTCAAAGAGATCGGTGTAGAGAGTCATGCACCAGACGGTTACAGGGTTTTTCCTGTCACTCACAGCTCTTCTACTATCATTAATGCAATGGAACAAGAGATGCAAAACCTTGGTGTAAAAGTGTTGTGCTCGCAAAAGGTTGAGACTTTAGAGCATGATGGTGAGAAGGTTACGGGAGTGAATACGCTTACCGATACATTTAAGGGTGACAATGTGGTTATCGCTTCTGGTGGTATGGGTTATCCTGTACTTGGAGCTGAGGGTGACGGTTACCCTATGGCAGAGTCTGTTGGACATAAAGTCACGGACCTCTACCCTGCCATGATGCCACTAAAAACCAAAGAGACCTGGGTAGGAAACTGTAGAGCTGACACTATAGCAAAGGTCGCCATTCACGTTGATATGAAAAAATATAAAAAACTTTCTGCCTTAGGAGATCTGATCTTTACCAAAGATGGTATCCGCGGTCCTGTAGTACTGGACTTTTCACGGGAGATCACTCCGCTCCTAAGTAAATTCGATGAAGTACCCATTCTTGCAAACCTTACCAAAGGATTGAACGAAGAGCAGATACGTGAACACTTTAAAAAAGAACAAGCCAAAGATCCTCATCGCAATACACTGCAACTAGTCCAAACCCTGCTTCCAGAGTCAGTAAGTTTAGAACTCTGTAAACTTGCAGAAGTTGACCCTACTCTAGCCTTGGGTAAGCAAGTGGGTGCAGCAAGAGACAAACTCATCAAACTTCTTGTATGGACACCCCTTACCATTAATGGACACGACGGATTCAAGATGGCGATGATCACTCGTGGAGGCATACATCTTAAAGAGATAGACCCCTATACAATGCAAAGTAAGAAGATAAACGGACTCTATTTTTGTGGTGAGGTGATGAATCTTGATGGTCCCTGCGGTGGATATAACTTACAGTGGTCATTTGCCAGTGGGTATTTGGCGGGGATGTTGGGGTAATTTATATATATATCTTATAGTAAATATAAGTAAAAGTATAATATAATTCACCTCATAAATTACAATCGAAACTTCAACCTAGGTTTAAAAGAAAAAGAGAAAATATGTATAAAAAAATTAGCACATTAATTAAAGTATTGGCAGTAGCAAGTTTAGGTGTAGCTGGGCTTAGTACAGCTGCATTGAGTGAAGAAGAGCATCATGGTGCCCATGAGGCACATGAGTGGGAACTTGGTCTCTCTGTAGGATATACAAATCTGAAGACTGAGGGTGAAGATGGTGCTATGTTAGACGCCCATCTTATGAAAAGATTGGGTGATGATGGATTTAAGAAATACTTTGCCGCAGGACTTGGTGCTGAAGTGGTACTTTCCCATGAAAACCACTATGTCGCTATGATTGTATTTGCATACCTTCCTACAGATAACTTGGTACTTTCAGTTGCTCCAGGATTTGAATGGGCAAATCATGAAGGGACATGGGAAAGAGAATATGTTACTCATTATGAAGCTGTATACAACTTTGAGATGTCGGATGGATACCATATCGGTCCAATGATAGGATACTCCAAGACAAAAGAAGCTGAAGATTATTCAGTAGGTATCCATATCGGTATACCATTTTAAAAATGCGCTCTACTCTAATTTTTCCTAGTTTTATTGCATAGTAGAGAAACGAAAAAATATTAATTAAAGGGATAGTAATGAAATTAAAAACAATGGCTTTAGTAGCATTATTGCCAGTATTTAGTTCAGCACAGATATCTCAGATAGAGGTAGTCCCTGTTGTAGAAAAAGCAGTGAAGACGCAAAATGTAGTATTTGACTGTTCGAGTGCCAATAAAAAGTTCGTAGCCTCAAGACTGTGGCTTATTGATTTGAGCATTAAAGAGTATGTTGCCAATAATACGCCTTATAATGTTGTTCTGACGATACACTCCGGTTGTACAGATATCGTTTCGACAAAAGTTGATGCTGATGATAAAATCATGAAAAATATACAGAAGAAATTAGAAATCGTTTCTGCACATGAAAATGTATCTATAGAAGCCTGTCAGATCGCAGTAGATAGATTTGGCATAGAACACAAGGATCTCCATCCGTTCATTACACTGGTACCAAACTCCATAACCAGAGTCATATCTCTTCAGAACGATGGTTACGCTTTTATCCCCTTTATTAAGTAATTAGAGAAAACGAGAGTTAGATATTTTGTCTAGTCTCGAGCTTTCCTCAAATCTCCTCTGAAGCCTAAACCCTCTAAAATGTATTTAAACCATAAGAGGATACCTCATGTCATTCAGTGAACTCCAACTCTCAGCACCCATACTGCAAGCACTTCAAGAAAATAACTATGTAAAGCCAACACCTATACAAGAAAAGGTCATCCCTCTTGTGCTTGAAAAACATGACATTATGGCAAAGGCTCAAACGGGAAGCGGTAAAAGTGCAAGCTTTGTTTTGCCTGTTTTAGAGCAATGGGCACAAAATGTGACTGAAGGAAAGTCGAAGATAAAGGTTTTGGTGTTAACCCCTACCCGTGAGCTTACACTCCAAGTAGCAGAGTACTTTTCTACTTTTGGAGCACATCTGCCTAGAAAACCCAAGGTAGTTTCTGTCATTGGTGGGGAAAGCATTGGTGATCAGCTTTTTGCTATACAGAAAGGATGTGACATACTTGTGGCAACATCGGGAAGATTTTTAGATGTGCTGCGTAAAAAACAGATGAACCTTTCGCATCTTGAGTTTTTAGTACTGGATGAAGCAGATAAAATGCTGAATCTTGGATTCGCCGAAGAGCTTGACCTTATTTTAGAAGCTATACCTTCACAGCGTCAAAACCTTATGTTTTCAGCAACCTATCCTCAAAAGATGCTTGACATCGCTTCAAAGATCACACAAACCCCAGTTGAAGTAAGTTTTGAAGATGAAGCACCTACTGTGGAGAAAATACTTCAAAGGGTGATAGAAGTGAATCCTGAAAACCGTGGTCCTGTACTTAGACTACTTATGAAGAAAGAGAAGTGGAAAACAGTGCTTGTCTTTATGACCAACAAAAGAGCTACAGATAACATAGCTGAGAAATTCAGAAAACGTGGATATTTGGCAGAGTCTTTTCATGGTGATCTGACACAGGAAGACCGTAACTATACACTCGAACAGTTCAAAGCCAAAAAAATACAGATTTTGTTTGCAACGGATCTTGTTTCTAGAGGGCTGGATATAGATGATATTAGTTGTGTTATAAACTATGACCTACCACGTTCACCTGCAGACTATATCCACCGAATAGGACGGACAGGAAGAGCCGGTAAGGCTGGATTAGCGGTGACGTTCATAGGACATGAAGAGCAAGAGCATTTCAAACTCATAGAAAAACGCAGTAACATAAAACTTGAAAGAGAACAGATACAGGGCTATGAACTTAAAGGTGAAGCACCCATAAAAGAAAAAGGGAAAGCACCTGTCAAAGGTAAAAGAAAAAGTAAAAAAGACAAGTTACGGGAGAAAGCACTCAAAGATACTGAGTAAAGACCAAGCTAATGATCTCTAGTTGTCATCCACTACTTTAGCATTTAAAAATTTTTTTAGATATAATTATTTTTAATATATTGAAAAAAGGAAAAGAAATGAATAATACTCAACAACGAGAAGAAAAAGTACAGCTTGCGATTGAGATCGCTATTAAAGTGGGTTTATTGGCGATGGTGATATATATTTCCTTCTTGATCGCTAAACCTTTTATGGCAATAGTCGTTTGGGGTATTATTATTGCAGTAGCACTTTCTCCGCTTATCAATAGTTTGGAAAAACGTTTGGGGCATCGTAAAAAAGTGATCATTGGTTTTACGGTAGCTGTAGTCGCTGTACTACTGATCCCTACGTATATGCTTTCTGGAAGTGTGATCTCAGAGTCTCAACATTTGTCTCAAGCTATGCAAGAGGGAAATGTGACTATTCCTCCTCCTACTGAAAAAGTAAAAGAGTGGCCGCTTATTGGTGAAAAAGCATATGCATTTTGGGATGCTGCATCACATAACCTGAGAAAAACGTTAGAACCCTATACTGATGAGATTAAAAAATTAACAGGATCGATCTTCTCTGCATTAGGGAGTGGACTGGGCACCATTTTTATGTTTGTCGGTTCTCTTATCATTGCGGCAGTCTTTCTTATAGGCAGTGAGGGATCTACGAAGTTTTATCAGAATATTATGCGTCGCTTGGTAGGCGATAAAGGTGATGAATGGGCACAACTCACTACACTTACTATACGTTCTGTTGTAACAGGTGTTATCGGTGTTGCGGTGATACAGGCAACATTGTCTTTAATAGGTATGGTTTTAATGGATGTTCCCTTCGCTGCAGGGTTAGCGGTTGCTGTTATGTTCTTAACGATTATTCAAGTACCGGCACTTCTTATTCTTGGTCCTGTAATTGCTTATGTCTTTTCTCAAGGCTCAGGAACAGCTGAGATTGTGTTTGCTATCTATATGCTTATTGTAGGGGCAAGCGATGGTGTTTTAAAACCTATGCTCATGGGTAGAGGTGTTGATGTCCCAATGCTGGTTATCCTCATAGGTGCTATTGGCGGTATGATGCTGATGGGAATGATAGGACTCTTCATTGGAGCAGTCATCTTTGCCTTGGCATATCAACTTTTTGGACTTTGGATCGCTGAAGTAAGAGAATCTGAAGAAGAACAAGCAGAGTAACCTTATATTGACTTTGGAAGTAGTATTTACTTCTGAAGTCTAACCTTAATAATTGTAATAATGGAAAACATATGAAACCGATCACTCAAAATAATAATTTTGTCTATCTCTTTTTTGCACTACTTATCTTTCTCTTCTCTGCAGCTATTATGTCAGAGTTCCCTGGCAGTGTAGGTCAAGATATTTTTTCCATTGTTACTATCCTTATGCTTATGCTTAGCCTTAAAAGTATTAATACGGAGAAGACATGGAAATGGGCTGTTTATGCCCTGGTTGTCTCCTTTGTGATCTTAACTGTACTGGGAAAAATTTTTCATCATCAATTGAATGCATATTTGATCCTAGCCGTTTTACTGATGTTTTTTATCGGTTCCTTTTCAACAGCAGCAAAGCAAGTACTTCTAGAAGGAGATATTGATGGCAATAAGATCATAGGTTCATTAAGCCTTTATATTCTTTTAGGTTTGATCTGGGCAGTGATATACCTGTTGCTTTTAGTCATGGACCCTGCGGCTTTTTCCGGTATAGAAACAGCAAATTGGCAAGAGAGTTTTTCGCGTGTTGCATACTATAGTTTTGTGACATTGACAACACTGGGGTATGGAGATATCTTACCAACAAATCATGTTGCAGAATTTTTTGTTTATCTCGAAGCGATCATTGGGGTCTTTTATATGGCTATCATTGTTTCTAGTTTGATCTCTTTACGTTTGGCTGCATTAGATAAAGAAAAGCAGGAGAAGTAATTGTCAACTAGCGTAAAAGCAGAGAACCGCTCCTTGATGAAAATACTTGA
>Ga0209013_10004319_pt1 | contig 12481 bp, 11 predicted proteins | sample Cruoilmetagenom2_FD_187291 | JGI IMG/M metagenome (GOLD analysis project Ga0209013, IMG submission 187291) | Oil polluted marine microbial communities from Coal Oil Point, Santa Barbara, California, USA - Sample 2 (SPAdes) (version 2) | ecosystem: Environmental > Aquatic > Marine > Oil seeps ...
GTAGTCAGCCCATTGGGGGCGTCCCTCGAATCTTTTTGGGACGGGTTATGTGCTGGGCGTTCTGGAATAGACAAGATCACATATTTTGACGCAAATGATTTACCATGCCAGATTGCGGGAGAAATCCCGGATTTCGATCCAAACGACTATATGGACCGGAAAGAAAAACGAAGAACGCCAAGAGCGACTCACTTAGCGGTAGCAGCTGCAAAAATGGCTTTACGGGATGCCGGGCTTGGTGAGCAGGTACCTAACCCAGAAAGTTCTGGAATAGTTATGGGTACTGGAGTCGCAGGTATTGAACATTTGACCGGCTCATACGAAGTCGTCAGGAAATATGGTTTCAGCCGTCTCAACCCGTTCCAATTACCCACCGGCCTAGCGAACATGCCTGCAGCGCAGATTGCCAAAGAGCTGCGCTGCTTGGGGCCCAACAACACAACAACCACAGCTTGTGCCGCAGGTACCCAAGCAGTTGGTGAAGGCGCTGAATACATACGGAGATGTGCGGCAGATTTGGTTTTGGCGGGTGGAACAGAGGCAGTGGTGAATGAACATGCGATCAGTGCGTTCTGCGCCATGCGGGCTTTACCAACAGATTTCAACCAACAACCCCAGGCTGCCTCACGCCCATTCGATCGGAACCGTCAGGGATTTGTCCTGGCTGAAGGGGCTGCTGTGCTGGTCCTTGAAAACCTGGAAAATGCTGTCGCAAGAGGAGCAAAAATCTATGCCGAAGTGATTGGGCACTCGTCTTCATCGGATGCTTACCATATGATTGCTATGGATACCGAAGGGTCAGGTCCCGAACGAGCAATGCGCTGGGCGATCGAAAATGCGCAGATCAGTACTGCTGATATTGACTATATAAACCCACACGGGACTTCTACGGCTCTTAATGATGCAACCGAGACAAAGGCGATCAAGCGAGTATTTGGCGATCTTGCATATGATCTGCCAATCAGCTCAACCAAGTCGATGACGGGTCATGCAATGGGCGCGACCGGGGCGTTGGAAGCGGTCGCTTGTATTATGGTGATTAACAGCGGCATCATTCCGCCGACGATAAACTATCAGCACCCCGATCCCGAGTGTGATCTTTATTATGTGCCCAATAAGGCGATTAACCGGCGGGTAGATGTGGCTCTGTCTAATTCATTCGGTCTGGGTGGTCAAAATGCTTGTCTGGTACTCAAGCGCTTCAACGAGGGGTAGAGCGCGGTAGGGATTTTCCGATAATAGAAATATGGCTGGAACCAAGATATTAATTCTGGATCTACGCCATATTTTGCTGAACAGATTGATAAACATTGAAGTACGCTATACATTTTAACGGGTGCGGAAATACTCCAGAAATTCCTCCGACATAATCAAGTCAGAGTGAATGGCAAGTTAGCACACACAAAAAACAGGCGGGTAATTCCGCCTGTTTCGAGTCTTCGGATGGAACCGCTTCTTAGTGGCTGGATATAAAAACCAATACTGAGTTGCCTGCCTCATCAAACATTGCTAGCTCATCATGGTCAATCTGGAAAGATGCCACCTGATTGAGGGCAGCTAAATATGCGCTCTCCTGGTCCATGGTTCCCTCAGGCAGCTCGCAGAACATCATCGTAGAGCCTGCAGGACCGAATTTGAGGGTCTCTCCGGCTGTTTCGTAAGATGAAAAGTAATTATTACAGCCTGCTTTACCCCCGAAATTGCCATCAGCAAATTCACCGTTAATCTCCGTATCGGGAATTAACTCTTGACCTGATAAATTCTCAAGTACCCATGCGGTTCCGTCTAGCTCGAGCACGGCTTCACCATGGTCGGCCTCTTGCCCGGCTCCAGCGATGAGGTAGCTGGCAACAAGCAAAATGGCAATCGCGATTACTGCGCCAATAATATATAAGATTGTCTTCTTCAGCTGTTGTGAACCGTTGTTTGTATCATGTGTGTCGTGCATTGACATATTTACTCCTATTATGTATCTAGTCGATTGATATCTTAAGCAAGCGAAATCATAGAAAGAAAATCCACGCTCAATTCATAAGACGCTATTCTGCACTAGTTTGTTCCGGTTTTGAATGAATAGTAGGCGAGAAGGTGTCATCAACTCCCTGCTCCCATTCTTCCCATCCTGCGGTGTAATACTTGGAAAACCGGCGATCGGAGGCACCACCGGCAATATTCGTATGCAGTTCATCGGTGGAAAAGTCGCATATGATGCGGACGGATGGCGCAAAATTTGTGCTTCTACCAGCAACAGAATAAGCCTGGGCTTGTGGAATTGTGGCACGGCTCCCGATCAGTGTCAGCTTGTAGTCAAATCCCAGGAATTTGGGCAGTTTACCCTCAAAGAGCAGGTTGTTCACCCACAGTTTGCTGGTGTCTCCATGCTTTGTTGGCTCGTTGCGTAATGCTTGCTCGATAGCACGTCGATAAAGATCACTGCGGGAGTTCTCACCAAACCACGCTGAAGTATCTCCCAATAGGATTTGGTCGAAATTCCCATAGATCATAGCGAAAATCCCAGTGCTGGTGATGAGTTCACGCATAGCTTCCTGACCCATACCATTTTCGCCAAACACCAGTACCATCAGGGTGCGATAGACACGCTCGAAATCTGTGGCGCCATAAGAATCGCTCTCATAGCGCAGGTCCCAGGTGCGCAGGTAATCAGCTCGTTTTGTTTCGGGGAGCAGAGGCTGGATGATCTGCATGAACTGTTCGGCTTGGATGGAATAGCGATCATAATGAATCTTCTGCATATCCTCCACAGTCAGTTTTGGTTTTTGAGAGATTAACTGGCTGATGCGATCAGCACGATAACTTGCCATTGGCAGGGTCATCGGTTTTACTATGCCAAGATGATTGAGATCATTGTTCGCCGTGACAAGATAACCCTCGGGAGGATTGATCGCTCGCGGTAGATCTTGAGGATCGTGCATACCCTGCCAATCCTGAGTGGAGTCCCATCCAAAATATGGCAGCAGACCTGAACTACCGGATGCTTTGCGAGGGAAAAGTCCACTGAGCTGGTAGCCGATATTGCCTGAACTGTCTCCGAGAACCCAATTAAAGGGGGCGAACGCCAAACCCGCGAAATGATCGATGGCTTGTTGAACCGTCTTGGCGTGGGGTATCTGCATAAAGTTGGCGAGGGTTTCTGTCCCAGAATGCGAGTGCTGTTTTGCTGACCAGGCATAAGCAAGGTAATAGCCAGGCTCGTTCGCGTCACCTTCCAGGATGCCGTGTTCGGTTTCGTATACCCGCATGTGAATCGGGTCTTTACCTTTCGGTCGGAGGATTTCTTCTCGGATTTTTAATGGCAGCCAATCTTCACCGCGTCGGTATTTCCCATCTTCAACCTGTTCGATAAAGAAATCACTGATATCGGCTGTACCATATGTCACGGACCATGACAAATCATGCGTGCGGCCCAAACCGAAGACAGGTGCTCCCGGAACGGTCGCGCCGACAAGATAAAGATTGGGGCTGGATAGTTCTGCCAGGTACCAAATCGACGGTAGCTGCAGCTGTAAATGGGGATCTCCGCAAAGTATAGCTGATCCAGATGCAGAGCGCTCAGGGCTTACGGCCCAGTTGTTGCTCGCAGAGAAGCTGGGAAGTAATTTTTTCCAGGGGGTTGTATTTGGAAGGGGCGGTGTTACAAGATGGATTTGTTTCACGATATCGATTAGCTCTGGGGTGATATCTTCTTGTATCGCAGGGAAAAGTTCCTTGATTTTTTCTGGAGGAATGTCATGCTGGATCATCTGCATGATGAACTTTTCGATGTCACCCTGAGATTGTGATAACCCGATAAAACCGATAATCTGAGCCATTATAAAGACATCTACAGGTGTCCAGGCATCAGGTTTGTAGCCCAATAAGCGGAACTCAAATGGTGTGCGGTTGTCTGCTACAGCCTGGTTAACGCCTTGGCAGTAATTCTGCAGGAAATCCAGTAAATGCCCCGACAATTCAGCGACTTCCTGACGGGCTTTTCCAGCGAGATCGACCCATCGCATATAGCGATCTACAGCGATTAAGTCATCACTGGATGACAAATACTCGGACGCAGTACCTGTGCCAATCAGCTTCATTAACCACATGGACATCTGGCGATCGCGACCGTGCGCATAGCCAAGACCATAATAAAGATCTGATTCTTCTTGTGCAGATATCTTAGGAAAACCGCCACTTGTGACCCGCGTAATCGTGATCTCACCGTGAATACCAGGGATTGATGTTACATTTTTATCGCTCATTTGATATATCTCCAATCTTTGGCAATATTGTAGCTTAAGGGGTGGGCAATTCAGGTTGAATGCGATACCAATACTCATAAACAGGCTTGAAATTATATTTACGATAAAGGTGGGTGGCAGGTGAGTTGTCTACCTGAACCTGCAGATACGCAAAAACAGCCTCATTATCTGAAGCCCAGTTCATCAAGTTTGCTGTAATTTCGCCTCCAAATCCTTGATTGCGATAGTTAGCTGCTGTGAGTATGCTGAACAGACCGAAATAATCACCATCCAATACACCCATCCCACAAGCAACCGATTTGCCTTTGCTGGATAATCCGAGGTAAACAACCTGCTTCTCAATCTTGGAAAGAATATTATGGTGGGTATCCCGATGTTTAGTGCTGAAATCAGATAAGCTATAGAAGAGTGATAACCAGTTATCAAGTGAAAGTGAGCTGATTGCCGACGTTGTTTCGGTGTAGCGATCCGGATTGTTTAGCGGACAAGCCATAACCTTCGTACGGCTCGACCGCCGGTAGCACTGATTTTCCAGGTAATTATCAAGTTCGGGTTCTGGTGAGATGCTCATTACCCGGAAAATCGTTGGCAAATCGTGGGCAGTATATCGTTTGCGGGATATCTCCAGTTTTGTGTCTAACGGCAGTGTGGAAGGTTGGTGTGGATAGATTGAATTTGCGCGCTTTGTATAGCCGTTTGAAAAACGCATCACCCAGCCATCGTAGTCTTCTTGATGTAAGGCGGGCCAAGCGTTCGCTCCAGCGGTTTCAATGATTGATGAATCCATCGTTATGAGAATAGCGGTGCGTACTGTATCGATAATATGAGCATCTCCTGCTGCGCATCACTGCTCAGCGGCGTATAGTTTTGGCAGGCACGGATTAATTTGGGAGTTAATCTTACGTCACCCGCTAGGCAAATGCCTGTAATGGGCTGCGATAAGGTAAAGTTTACCGCCTTATCGATCATCTCTTGATCAGTAAAGGGCTCGTACCAGGTTGTGTGAGTTTTTATATCTGATGGATATGGCCCACGAGCGATTGATTTTATCGCCATGACGCCAATATCTTTTGTCTGGCAGATACGCAGCAGCTGTTCGGAGCTCTCACGGTAGGCGCTATTCCCATATAGCTTGAAATTCAGTGGGAACATGACACAATCGAAATCAAAGCGAGATAAGGCTTCGATAAAGATGGCAGGTGTATTGATTCCGTGCCCGGTTATGCCCAGATAACGAACGATACCCCGATCTCGAGCGGTGATCAGTGTCTCTAACGCTCCACCAGAACTAGTGACCTGATCCAGCTCTTCTATGCTGGTGATCGCATGGAGCTGGTAGAGATCTAGATCAGTAACACGTAAACGCTGCAGTGAACGTTCGAGATCCTGCCAGGCGCTTGACTGCGATCTTTCCATCGTTTTGCAGCCCAGAAAGAATCTCTGGCGGTCTTTTTCTAACCACGGACCGATAACTTCTTCAGCGACACCGTATTGCGGTGCGACATCGAGATGGTTGATGCCGGCTTTGATCACCAATTCCATCGTCTCGTCTGCTTGCTCTTGGGTTACATCCCAGAAAGCTGCCCCACCAAAGATCGCTACAGTGCTCATGTGTCCGGTTCGACCGAGACGACGCTTTTCCATGGTTTGTCCTTTCATTCCGTCCAGTTGAGTGCCTGTAGGCGATTTATTGGGCTATAGTAGATCGATTATGAGTTTGTGGATTTCCCAGCCCAAATCACCTGCGCACCAGGATTGATTGCCAAGAATGATAGCATCCACATCTTTTTGGGGGTAATAGAATAATCGGCAGCTGACGCCATCTTCCTCGCCGGTATGCCCCCAGCGGATAACATCTTGGTGATCATTGGTTAAGAAAATATTGGCATAGCCATAATACCAAAAATAACTACGGATCGCTTCATCAAATTGCCTGACTTTTGGAGATAGGAGTTCTGATGCCAAATCTGGGGAGAGCGTACTTCCCGCTCGGATAGCTTTCGAAAAGAGAAGCAGGTCAGCTAGCGTGGAGGTTGCACCGCCATCCGCAGCCGCTTGTGGTGTTGTGGAGTAGATGTTGCGCTGCCAAGAAATGGATTTACCCTCCTGCTCAATTTTAATATACCCCTCAGCTATATTGGGCGCAGGTTCGTCAAGTGGGATAAAGGAAGTTTGCTGCATCCCAAATGGTCTGAATATCTCGTTTGAAACATAATTGAAGTAGGATTGACCACTTATTTTTTCAATGACTAATCCCAGTAAAATGTACCCAGCACCGTTGTACTGGTACCGCTGACCGACCGGGAATAACGGTTCGGAATTTATGAACAACGGCAGATAGTCTTTGTTTTCTCGAAAAAGGTAGATGGGATATGTGGTGATCAGCTGCTGCCAATTCGCTTCCCAATCCCCGCTCTCATCAAACCAATCGGCTATGCCTGAAGTCATGGTCAGCAGGTGCTGGATCGTGACTGAAGATGGGATTTTCGTACTTGGAAATGCCAAAATATCCAGGACAGGGGTCGAGAAGGATAGTAACTTGCGCTCAATAAGCTGAAAGACTGCCAGAGCGGTGAACATCTTTGACAGCGAAGCGATACGAAAACGGGTATGGATCGAATTGGGGATTTGCCAAGCACGGTTCGCGTAACCATACCCATGCTCGAAGATAGCTCGCTCCCCCTGCGCAACTAATACTGCGCCAGAGAACAATTCTTCGGCAGCTCGAGCCGATAACATGGCGGTTATTTCAGGGATGAATTTCTCTTGTGACATGCGGTTTGTTAGAATCAAAAGGTTTATTACGAATGGAGAAAGCGAGTTAATTGATGGGCATAATAATTCTTGATTTATGAAGAATCTGTCGATAATTCTTGGACTGATTCCAGTAGGGATTTTAATTGCTCCATGGACGCGTTGCCGACATGAATTGCCTCGTATGGATTACGTGTAGCAGCCGTGCTGGTTACTGCGGCGAGTGCATTGAGCGGTGTATATTTGCGTGCGTAAACTAACCAAGCTGCCAGTACATGTCCTGTGCGTCCGACGCCGCCAGCACAATGAACGACAGTCGGGCTGCTGCTTAAGTCGGAAGCTTCAAGGAAAGGCAGGATTACATTTTGTAAGGTTTGGGGGTCGCTGAGATTGAAATCCGGTATTGGAGCATAACAGACATTAACTGCGCCAAAGAAATCAGCGTATTGGTTGAGCAAGTTTGATTGGTAGTTATCCAATTGCTTGGTTGGCAGGAGACAACACACACGGTGTATGCCTTGCTCGCGCATGTATTCCATCCATGAGGTGACGATCTCATCTGGGATTGGGGATGTGTGGGTTAAACCAGGCATGGATGCACCAAAGACGATAACTTCGTTCGGCGCGGCTGGGCCAAAATTGTAAGTCATACTAATGCCCTAGATACCATCTGTGAACAGATTGTGATGGTGTTGGTTTCGTTTGGCTTTACAGATTTATGATGTTGAATAATCTGGTGCCATCCGGCATATCTCATCACCATATTCAAACTCAATCGTAGTATGCATCAAATCCAGCTCATCGCTCAGTTCTTTCACCTCCTGCTTGATGCATAAGATTTGATCGCGATCGGTATTCTCTTCGACCACAATATGCGTGGTCAATACATGGTGCTCTCCATCCAGCGACCAGACGTGCGTGTGGTGGGTGGAACAGACATTATCAATTTTCTGCAAACGGCTTTCGATCGCCTCGACATCAATGTGGTCCGGTACTGCTTGCAGGAAGAGAGCGAGCGTCTTTCGCAAATTACGGATGACATTAAACAATACATAGCCTGTGATGATGATCGAAAGCAGCGGATCAAGCCTTGGCAGGTTGAAGAAAAGCAGGGCGATGCTCACAAATAACACAGCCGCCCACCCCAAGACGTCTTCCAGCAGGTGCCACATAACCACACGGGCATTGAGGGATTGTGAGCCGCGCAAACGGAATACCGCAAATCCGTTTACCAAAATGCCGATGCAGGCAAACACAATCATCCCTTTGGCGTTTGGCATTTCTGGATTCACCAGACGTGGGATTGCTTCGGTCAGTATGAAAAGGGATCCGATAATTAAGATCAAGGTGTTGAAGAGGGCCGCAAGCAGCGAAAATCGGCGGTAGCCATACGAATACTTCCGGTCTTTGGATTTATCCGCATAGCGCTCGAGGTACCAGGCTAATCCAAGCGCTAAACTATCACCTAAGTCATGAATCGCATCAGAAAGGATGGCAACGCTGTTTGTCAGCAATCCGCCGATGATTTCAATAACAGTAAAGGTCAAGTTTAGCAGAAAGGCTGTGCGGATCTTGCCTACTGTATCATGTGGGTGAGGATGAGTATGGGGCATCGATAGTCTGCTAAACTGTTATTTATGGCGAAGGGTGAGGCCTTCAGCGGTAATTTGTAAGTGGTCGCCGGTGTGTAAACTAAACAAATCTGCCTGACTAATGACAAACAATGGAATTGGTGAGTGGTACAGCTCGTCAGCGATAATAGACGCCAATGCAAAGAAAGCGTCCGGCGTACTCGTTAAGATGGCTGCGGGGGCTGTTTTCGCTCGGACTGCCTCTAATAACACGGCAGTGGTCGTTGACGAGCCGCGTGAAAAAGGGACTGCTAGTATACGACCGGCAGCGATTTGACCCGAAAGTGGGTGGCGGCGATCGATGATTTCACCGGTTTCCTGGCTGTAGCCACCCCAGAACGATAAAGGTTCTTCAGCAGCGAGCACCTCGGCTGTAACGTTCCCAGGGATAACGACGTCTACGGGAATTATATCTGCCATACGGAATCATCCCGGATTACTTTACCCTTGACTGCAGAATTAACACAATCCTCCAAGCTGCCGAATGTGATTTGAGTATCCAGCAGTCCAGGGGCATAATAAGCGTATTTTGCCGAGTTGGTCATTAATAGTTTGATATCAGCAGGTAGCATCGGAGTAGCCAGAATACAAGTATCCACGGTTATTTGGCCACCGAAGTCACGCACCACATCAAGTATACCGGCCTGCTGGGCAAGACCAGCCATCAGCCGGTTGGTTGTAACGAGGAACTTAACGTCGGGGTGGACATGCATGCCTTTCAAGAGGGGGGCGAGTTGTTTAAACTCAGTCAGCGAAAAATGAGGACTTCCCAAGACGACCATCTGCACAGCCCCATCGTTATAAGTGGATAAATCTTGGCGGGCACTGATGAGGTCCTTGAAGGTAACATCGGACTCGGTTTTAGGGAGGCGCTCATGGAATGCCGCCTCTAAGGTAGGTGCCTCCGGGGTAATACCCACCAAGTGGAAGAGGGCAACCGCACCCGATGAAGCCACCCCTGCACAGAGCGCTTTTAGCTGATCTTCAGCTGGTTTTTGGGTCAATCCCTGGACGACAGGTATCTGGTCTTTAGCAAGTTTGCCGAGTAAATGTCCAAAAACTGGATAAAAACTATCATTCGCTTGCAGCCGTTCTGGGATGTCAACGAGGTTTACAAGCAGCTCACCAGCACGATTAAAATCTAAGTGCAGTCCGACTGCCGGGGCACGTCCGGTGATGGCGCAGCAGATATCAAATAAATCAGGGTAACGTTCAGTGCGTGCGCCGATCACAGAATTGGCAAATGCGATCGCGTTAGATTCTCCCCAGGCGATCTGCTGCCCGAATACCGGCCGCATGCGGTCCTGATAGGGGGTGCACGTCCAAGTAGGAACACAGCCCATGCTCTCATAAGCTAGCATCTGGCGATGGGCTTTTCCTGCCCAATCAGCTGGAACAGCCCACTCCTGCCAGTTGTGTTCATCTAGCCCGCTGACATTAAGCGTGGTCGGAACAGAGACCTGGGCACCCATTGAGGCAAGGCGTTCCGCGAAATCAAGTCCTGCTTCACCGATATAGATACTGCTGTCGATATGCGCAGCGCTGATATCTAAGAATTCATGCGCACCATAGACTGGCGCCATGCGGTGACTAATCGACATAGCGAATTTGGCTGCCGGACCATGCTTGCCAGCTAATAGCTCCTGGTCATACTCGCTTAACTTTAAATCCATCAATACTCCTGTGCGGGAAAATTATACTCCACCAGGTGACAGAATAGATAAGTAGGCTTATTGAAATAGGTCTAGAGAAGGTCTATGCGTTTCTTTATCCGGTGAACAAGGAATGTCAACCAAGGAGATGGTGTCCGTTTATCGGCAAATGACCAATCTCGCCAGGCGCGGTACATGGATGCGGCCGTGTAGCGTTCGCCATCCTCAGCCTGACATACCAGTGTATTCACCATTTCCAAAAATCGTGTGTCCTGGTATAGAAATGAGAAGCGGCTGAGGACATCTACGACATGCAGGATGTCGTACCAGACAAATGGGTACTTGATCTTACGGAAATCGGTGCCAATCCCAAAGAGATAGAGTTTACGCTCTTTTTGGATCTCCCAATGATAAAGAAGGGTTTCAGCACCAACCCGAGTCGCTGGCGAGTCAGCATAATCAGGGACAATTGCGAGTGCTTTCAGTGCATACACATTCGCGATTGGGCAAGGGTCATCACGACGTCCTGGTCCTCTAAATTTACCCAATTCGGGCGAGGCTGAACAGTGCCACCCATTGTCCTGGATTAAGTTAATCAGCTGACTTATCGCAGTTTCGAATTTTATAAAATCTGGCTGAGAAAACGAAAGTGAGGAGTATAAGACAGTTGGCGCGTCACACAAGACCCAGGATAATTGAGGTTCGCCGCTTCCGCCAAAGGATTTGGAGATCAATATTGTTGACTGGTATGCCCCTTCAGCTGATTGGTGGGATATGGTGGATTCGACAATCTGATCGATGCCCGGGTCGCCAAGCCGAAAGCCGAAATCGGCCAGCGTTGAAATGCTGTAGATCGGATGGCTGGCATCATTATGGCGCTTGATGGGTAGTTCTAAGCGCTTATTTGCATGGGAAAGTAGTTTCGCAACCTGCGGGTGCGCGAGCATCGCTTGCCGGGCATGGCGGACTTCCGGATCATTCTCGGGTTGATCCAGAAGGTCGACTAGAGTACGGTAGCGGGTCCAAGGCTCATCAGAACCGAGCAGCCAGTCTAGTGTTGAATTTTCCATAAAATCCCCGTGATGATTACCATTCATGAAGAAAGTGCGTTCCTACACCTATATTATATAATTACAAACCCAGAGACCGTAACAGCGCCCCAACAGCATATGCCACGCCAGCAGCCAGCCCACCCACTAGCAGCATTTCCAAACCACTGCGGATCGGATTTTGATGCGTGACGAATACCTTGCCCGCTCCGAGGCAGAATAGGGCGATACCTGAAAGCAGTATAGAGGCCATAAAGGCTTGGTCTGAGGGGATCGGTAGGAAAAGCCCAGCTAAATAGACCAACAAGGGGACTGTGCCTGCTATCAGGAAGGCAATGAAAGTGATGATACCGCTGGTGATTGGAGAGCGATCATCCTCTAGCATCCCTAGTTCATCGATCATCATTGCAGATACCCAGCGTTCTTTTGATCTGGTATGTATAGCTAGCAATTGATCCGCTTCTGCGGGTGTGTAGCCCTTTTGTAAGTAAATCTCGTACAGCTCTGCTTTTTCTCCTTCGGGGTAATTCTCAACTTCCCATAACTCGCGCTGGCGTTCCTTTTGGTAGTACTCATTCTCACTCTTGGATGATAAGTAAGCACCAACTGCCATGGAAAAGCCATCTGCGAGGAGATTAGCTAATCCGAGGATGAGGATCACATTGCTGCCCAAATTCGCGCCAACGACCCCGCTGACCACCGCGAATGTTGTGATGATGCCATCTAAGCCGCCGAAGATAAAATCACCGATGTACTTCGATCCGCTGCCGCCGTGCTCTTCCGATGCCTCGCGATATACATCTGCGATGTGTTCCGGGTCATGCGCACCGGCAGATGCGTTTTTATCGTTTTTCGTGTAGCCTCGTCGGGCTTGTTCGAGACGCTTGCTGATCCCCATTCTGCTCCTTAGATCCTGATCATTGAGTTTGGATGGTTATGAAAACGACCCAGCAATCGCTGGATCGTCTGTTTTGATCCTCAGCATGGTCGAAGAAGGCATCAAGAAACATCATCAGCGGCTTGCTGACTAGCCGTGAGTTCATCTTGTAGACGCTGTAAACCCTGCCAATCACCATCGGCAGCGAGCTGCGCTTGTTTTATCCACGATGAAGGTTCATTAAGGTCGAAATCTGCTTTTG
>Ga0209013_10004320_pt1 | contig 12481 bp, 13 predicted proteins | sample Cruoilmetagenom2_FD_187291 | JGI IMG/M metagenome (GOLD analysis project Ga0209013, IMG submission 187291) | Oil polluted marine microbial communities from Coal Oil Point, Santa Barbara, California, USA - Sample 2 (SPAdes) (version 2) | ecosystem: Environmental > Aquatic > Marine > Oil seeps ...
TAACCAAACAACTTCATCAAATTGCTGACTCCACATAAGGAGTTGCTTCTTGAATAATTTAATGTTCTTAACGGTATATTTTTGGTTTGTTCGCAATGAAAAAATATTGATTACAAATTACTGAAATTAAAATGTCTTAAAAAACTATCTTTGCAGCTTAAATAACAATTGTGACGTTTCATCTGATAGTAATTATTTTTTATTAATGACAGATGTAATTTGTCAATGATACTTAAAGAGATATCAAAATTTATTATGACTCATTTCAGAGATTTAAATATAAATACACCTTTATTTAATGCCCTAGAAGATTTAGGTTTTATAACACCTACCCCAATTCAAGAGCAAGCATTTAGTGTTGTTAGCTCTGGAAATGATATGGTTGGGATAGCGCAAACTGGAACAGGTAAGACGTATGCCTACATGCTACCTATACTAAAACAATTAAAATTTTCACAACAAGAAAACCCTAGAGTTTTAATTTTAGTTCCCACACGAGAACTTGTTGTACAAGTTGTTAGCGACATTGAAAAGTTAGCGAAATATATTAATGTTCGTGTTCTAGGTGTCTATGGTGGCACAAACATTAACACACAAAAAAGTGCAATTACTGAAGGGCTGGATATTTTAGTAGCAACTCCTGGACGCTTATATGATTTAGCTTTAAGTCGTGTGTTACAGTTAAAATCGATTCAAAAATTAGTAATTGATGAAGTTGATGTGATGCTAGATCTTGGGTTTAGACATCAGCTTATTAATATTTTTGATATTCTTCCACAAAGAAGACAGAATATAATGTTTTCGGCAACTATGACTCAAGACGTTAATGTTCTAATTAATGATTTTTTTAAATCACCAAAGCGTGTTTCAATTGCAGTCTCTGGAACACCTTTAGAAAATATTAGTCAAGAACGTTATAATCCCGCAAATTTTCATACTAAAGTAAATTTATTAGTACATCTCTTAAAAGATACAGAAAGGTTTAATAAAGTTTTAGTATTTGTAGCTTTCAAAAAAATGGCAGATCGATTATTTGAAAAGCTAGATGAAACTTTTAATAAGGAATTGTGTATAATTCATTCAAACAAGACACAAAATTATAGACTGCGAAGTATTGAACAATTTAGAAAAGGCGAAAATAGAATATTAATTGCTACTGATGTAATGGCTCGTGGATTAGATATTGATAATATTTCTCATGTAATTAATTTTGATACACCAGATTTTCCAGAGAATTACATGCATCGCATTGGTAGAACTGGTCGAGCAGAACGTAAAGGTCAAGCTATTATTTTTTCTACTGAAAAAGAAAAAGATTCAATTGAAAGTATTGAAGAGTTAATGAAAATGGAAATTCCATTAATTGAGTTTCCTAAAGATGTAGAAATTTCTAAAGAGTTACTTGAAGAAGAACGACCACAAATACGTGAGCATTATAATCCTATTAAACGAAAAGATGAAGATGCTCCTGGTCCAGCTTTTCATGAGAAATCAGAAAAGAATAGAAAAGAAAACTTAGGAGGTTCCTACAAATTTAAAATTGCTGCAAAATATAAAAAACCGAAAACACGAGGCGATAAGAATTATAATAAGCGCAATAAGAAAAAGTAAACGCTTTTTAATATATAATTACAGTATAGAGTTAACTATTATTTAAGAGATATATTAATAGGTTATTTATACATTAGCTCAAACTTTTTAAAATGAAACTATTAATTACTTTCTCACTTACAATACTCTTTATTTTACCATTTAAAACAAGCCATTCTGAAGACTGGAGCGCTACTGGTCATCGTGTGGTTGGTAAAATAGCAGACAACTATTTAAAACCTCGTGCAAAGAGAGAAATAAAAAAGCTTCTTGATAGAAAATCTTTAGCCTTTGTTTCAACTTTTGCAGACGAAATAAAATCTGATAAACGTTATAATAAATTCTATACTTGGCATTATATAAATATGCCACTAGACAGTAATTATAAAGATTCTGAAAAGAATCCAAATGGTGATTTAGTTACAGGAATTAACTATTGCACCAAAGTTATAAAAGATGAAAATTCAAGTGATGATGAAAAAGCTTTTTACTTAAAACTATTAATTCATTTAATTGGTGATTTACATCAGCCAATGCATATTGGTCTAGCAGAAGATAAAGGCGGTAACGATTTTAAATTACAGTGGTTTTATAAAGACACTAATTTACATAGAGTTTGGGATAAAGATATGATTAACTCTTTTGATATGAGTTATAATGAACTCGCCGAAAATGCTGATATACTTAGCAAAAAACAAGTAAAAGCCATTCAAAAAGGCAGTGTTATAGATTGGGTTAATGAAACTCATCAATTAACCAAAAAAGTGTATGCTTCCGTACAACCAAATGAAAATTTAAGATATCGCTATTCTTATGATCATTTTAAAACGGTTCGTTCTCAATTACAAAAAGGAGGTATCCGACTCGCTAAGGTTTTGAATGATTTATTTTAAAATTTTGTTATTGCTTAATAATTTTTTTACTAGATATACCATCACTAGTCTCCAAATTTAAAAAATACAAGCCATTAGATAAATGCTCTAGATTAATTTCATTAAGCCCTATCTCTAATGAACCTCTATTCATTTCTTGTCCAATACTATTAACTACTGTATAATTTGCAGCTTTACTAATTTCAATAGTAAGTATATCTTGAGTTGGATTAGGATAAACAGAAAACTGATTATTTAATTCATTTTCTGAAACACTCAATTCATTACATGTAATATCCAAAAAATAAAGAAAATCTTGACCAGTGTATGATAAAAATCCCGATGCATTTGAAGGTATTGTACTTCCAAATGTTAAACTCTGATAATACACAACATTCCCTGTTGCTGTTTGGTTAACATTAGATTGATTACCAGATGTATTATATACAGCCATAATCCAATAATCACCCGCTTGAATTGTTATAGGCGTAATAGGAAGAATTATATCGCCAGAATTTAGTACTGCGATAGATGACGAAGCAACAAGACTATTTGGTACTCCAGCATTATCATCGTAAACTACCATTTGAACACTTCCTCCTGTATTATTGCTAATCATATTTATGGAATTCAAAGTACCTTCTTCTGTCAATGTAAACTTTGTGCCTAAAAGAAAATTGATTTGGAAATTCCCATCAACAAAATCCATTGTTCGACTAGAATTACCAATGTTACAATCTTGAGAAAAAGAATTTAGCATAAATAATAAAGCTAATAATAAAGTAAAGTTTTTTTTCATGATACGTATTTTTTAAGTTATTATTTTTTAATAATTTTTTTAGTTCCAATTCCTTGGTTCGTTATCAAATTTAGTAAATATAATCCATTTGAGAATCTGGAAACATCCAAATACTCAACAGCTTCATCATCTGTAGTTAAAATTTGTCTTTTTAAAGCTGCTTGAGCACATAGCCTAAATCTAAGAGTGACTTCTCAAAACTAATGCAACTAAAAGTAATCTTTCTTTCATAAAATGGTTATTGGTTATTAAATAATCATAACGCAAATAGAGTAGATTTATAAAGGCTCTAACCTATTTAAAGGGAGAAAATTATTATTGTAATATGTAAGAAAATTAATCAACTTCAACAACTTACACATCAACATAATGTGATCTTAGGGTTTAATTTTTTTGGCAGGAACTAATTAGTCAGTATTTCTTTAATCACTAAAACCCAAATAATCTCATAAATTTTGATTAAATATGTAATGCTTTATCATCAACAGCTAAAGCCGCTTCTTTAATAGCTTCTGTAAATGTTGGATGTGCATGAGACATTCTAGATATGTCTTCAGCACTTGCTCTGTATTCCATTGCCACAACCGCTTCGGCAATCATATCTGCAGCACGAGCACCAATCATATGCACACCTAAAATTTCATCTGTATTTTTATCAGCAAGAACTTTTACAAAACCATCTAAATCCATACTTGCACGGCTTCTTCCTAAAGCACGCATTGGAAATTGTCCTACTTTATACTCAACTCCAGATGCTTTAAGTTCTTCTTCCGTTTTACCAACAGCAGCAACTTCTGGCCAAGTGTACACAACTCCTGGAATTAAATTGTAATCAATATGTGGTTTCTGACCAGCTATAATTTCAGCAACTAAAACACCTTCTTCTGATGCCTTATGTGCTAACATTGCACCTTTTACGACATCTCCAATAGCGTAAATGTTTGATGCAGATGTTTGCAATTGGTCATTAACTTCAATTTGTCCACGATCTGTTAATTTCACACCAGCTGCTTCAGCATTTAACCCTTCAGTATATGGACTACGACCAACAGAAACCAAACAGTAATCACCCTTAAACTCTACTTCCTCCCCTTTTTTATTATCAGCTTTAACAATCACTTCATTTCCAACAAGGTCAACAGATTTTACTTTGTGTGATAAATTCATTTTAAATTTAGCCTTCTTAAAAACCTTGTTTAACTCTTTAGAAAGAGCTGTATCCATTGAAGGAATAATGCGATCCATAAACTCAACAACGGTCACTTCAGAACCTAAGCGTCTATACACTTGACCAAGCTCTAAACCAATAACACCACCTCCAATAACGATTAAATGTTTTGGAATCTCTTTCAACTTTAAAGCTTCAGTAGATGTAATGATACGCTCTTTATCTAGTGTAATAAATGGTAAATTTGAAGGTTTACTACCTGTTGCAATTATGGTATTTCTCGCTTCAATTTCATTAATTTCCTTTCCTGTAATTGTAATATGAGTAGCATCTTTAAAATTCCCAAGGCCTTCATAAACATCAATCTTATTTTTCTTCATTAGAAAGTCGATTCCTCCAGTTGTGAGTTCAACAACATTATCTTTACGAGCAATCATCTTTTCAATATTCACTTTTATGTCACCAGGGATTTCAATCCCATGCTCTTCAAAATGCTTGACAGCATCTTCATAATGGTGTGATGAATCTAAAAGGGCTTTACTTGGAATACAACCAACGTTTAAACAAGTACCACCTAAAGTTGAATATTTTTCAATAATGGCAGTTTTCATGCCTAATTGTGCACAACGTATTGCTGCTACATAACCTCCAGGACCAGAGCCAATAATTGCTACATCGTATGAATTCATAAGTTTTCTTTTTTTGCTATGCAAAAGTAAGTATATATTAAGCAAACAACAAGCTATATAATATTCAATTTGTAGCACCAATCTCAAACAATATAGGCTAAATAATAGTTTTGGATTTTAGAATTTAAATTTTGGTTTTTTCTTATGATGGAAACCCTAACATGCTTCCCATGCCAACAGTTAATAACCAACATCCATAAATTGCATGCTCTATAGACACTAAAAGCGTAGACTTGGTCTTGTTAAATGTAAACGCAAAAAGAAGTCCGCCGAAAAACGTAAGCACTATAACTAATGTGTTTTTAAAAAATAAATGTGCTAAAGAAAACACCACTGCATTTACAAAAATGAATAAGTTTTGATTTGAGAATAGTTCTTGGTAGCGTCGAAAATAAAAGGTTCTATAAATTAACTCTTGTGGATACACCGAAAAAAGACTATAAATAAACAAGAGCATTAACCACATTAAAGGTTTATTCAATACAACAACAAATAGGTTTTCTATATCTGAAAACAGCATATACACTATTGTTATTATTGCAATACCAATTAATTTAATTAACGTTTGCCTCCAAAATTGTTTCCAATTAAGGTTCTGATTAATCTTAAATCGTCTACCTTCAACTTTTAGCAATACAAATAAAATATATGCAAAACCAATAATTCCAATCCCTAACTTTAACCAAATTGAAAAATTCAAAGACATACAAATTGGAACAACAATAAAAATGATAAAGAATTCTGTCAATTTATAGGTTACTGATTTCATAAAACTAAAAATTGATTGCTGTTGTATGCTTCACTTCACTAATCATGAACGTACTATGAGTACTCCCAATATGCCTGATTTTCGTTAATCTATTAACCATAAACTCTCTAAAAGCTTCCATGTCTTTTACAAGAACTTTTAGTAAATAGTCGTAATCTCCACTAATATGATAACATTCCATGACTTCATCTAATTTTGCAACATCACGCTCAAATTTTACTACATAATCTTGAGAATGTTGTACTAATTTAATATGACAAAATGCAACAAAAGCTTTCTGCACATTCTCTTTATTAATTAATGCGACATATTTTGCAATTACACTTTCTTTTTCAAGCTTTTTAACTCGCTCATAAACAGCAGTGACTGACAAATTTAATTTATTAGACAATTCTTTATTGGTTTGCTTACTATCTATTTGCAACAACTCCAATAATTTTTTATCAATAGCATCGAACATCATATTGAAAAATTTTCGGTTTATAATTATATGAACATAATTTTAAATAAAATTAACTATAAAATACAACTATAATAGATTTATTTTCTAAATATAACAATTATCATTGATTATTAATCTAATATAATCGAATTTTACATTATTATTAACTATTAAATATATCGTAATGTCTTTTAAACCAGCAAATAAGATACAAGATTTACAATACTTTGGAGAATATGGAGGCGTGAATCCTTCTATTTCAGATTCTGCTACTTATACTTTTCTTTCAGCAAAAACAATGCTTGATACTTTTGAAGGTCATGCAGAAGGTTGTTATTTATATTCAAGACACACATCACCTAGTAATCTATATTTAGGAGAAGCGTTAGCAGCTATGGAAGGTACAGAAACTGCAAATGTAGCAGGCTCTGGAATGGGAGCTATTACTGCGACAATTTTACAATTTTGCGGTGCTGGAGATCATATTGTTTCAAGTAGAACCATATATGGAGGCACATATGCCTTCTTAAAAAATTTTGCGCCAAGATATAATGTCAATACAAGTTTTGTAGACATTACAAAATTAGATCAAGTTGAAGCTGCCATTACTAAAAACACAAAAATCATTTATTGTGAAGCTGTTAGTAACCCATTATTAGAAGTTGCAGATATAAGAAGATTAGCTCAACTTGCAAAGAAACATGGCATTGCATTATTAGTAGATAATACGTTTTCTCCATTGATAATCTCTCCTAAAGAATTAGGCGCTGAAGTAGTATTACATAGTTTGACAAAATTCATTAACGGAACTAACGATACTATGGGAGGCGTGGTTTGTGGCTCTCAAGAATTAATTAACTCTTTACGAAGTGTGATTGATGGTGCTGCCATGTTATTAGGTCCATCGTTAGATAGCTATCGTGCTGCCTCTATTTTAAAAAATATGCGTACGCTACATATCCGAATAAAACAACATAGCAAAAATGCCTTATACCTTGCTGAACAATTTGAAGCTTTAGGCTTAAAAACAGTATATCCCGGTTTACCTTCTCATCCATCTCATGACTTATTTAAAAGTATGATGAATAAAGAATATGGTTTTGGAGGTTTGTTAACTGTAGATGTTGGTTCTTTAGAAAAAGCCAATGCATTAATGGAATTAATGCAACATGAAAATTTAGGTTATTTAGCGGTGAGTTTAGGATTCTATAAAACATTATTCTCTGCTCCAGGAACATCTACATCTTCTGAAATACCAGAAGACGAACAGAAAGAAATGGGAATGAGTGATGGATTAATACGTTTTTCTATAGGATTAGATAATGATATAGAACGTACATTTAGATTGATGCGAAGATGTATGAAAAAAGTAAATATATTAGAAGAAGAAGTAGTAGTTTAAAAACTTAAATCAAAAATATAATATTAAAAAGTCTAAAGTCAATCTTTAGACTTTTTTTGTATTTGCAAAGGTCACAGCAAAATCGTAACATTACAATTCAAACACAAAAAAAAGGAATGCACGACGATAATAATATATCCAAGATTAAAATTGACGGTCAAAACATCATTGAAAATAAAGAACTCAATATTTGGGAAGCTTTAATTCCAGTCGTTATATTAATGGGAATGTTAACTTACAATATCTTTTTTGTTGAAGGTCAGGAATGGTTTGGTGGTTATACTAACCAGATTATTTTATTACTTGGAGGCCTCGTCTCAGCAATTGTTGGTTTTTTTAATAAAGTAACTTTTTCGAGAATGCTTGCAGAAATTTGGGAAAACTTAAAAAGTATCTTTGTTCCAACCATGATTTTATTATTAGTTGGTGCATTAGCAGGAACATGGCTAGTTAGCGGAGTCATTCCTGCAATGGTTTATTATGGCTTACAAGTATTAAGCCCCGAAATATTTTTACCAGCTTCTGTGATTATTTGTGCAATTATCTCCATTGCAACTGGAAGTTCATGGACAACTTCTGCGACTGTTGGTATTGCATTAATTGGTATTGGAACAGCCTTAGGTATAAATCCAGGTATGATTGCTGGAGCCGTAATTTCTGGCGCTTATTTTGGTGATAAAATGTCACCTCTTAGCGATACAACCAATCTTGCTCCTGCTATGGCTGGAACAGATTTATTTACGCATATTAGATATATGTCTATTACTACAGTGCCTACAATTATTATTACGTTAATTGCCTTTGGAATTATTAGCATGACTATTGAAACTACTGGAAGTACAGACGTTAACAACTTGTTGAAAATTATCGATACTACTTTTAATACGTCTCCTTGGTTGTTTTTAGTGCCTTTATCTGTTGTCGTATTAATATTATTTAAAACAAAACCACTTATTGCACTAGGAACTGGAGTTACTTTAGCTGCTGTTTTTGCATTTATTTTTCAACCTGAAATTTTAAGCAATTTATCAGAATCTAAAATAGGAGCCGTAACAAATTCGATTTTTTCTGACACACAAATCACCACTGAAAATGAAAAATTAAATGATCTCTTTTCGGCTGGAGGAATGAAGGGAATGCTTTGGACTATCTACCTTGTTATTTGTGCAATGGTATTTGGAGGTATTATGGATGCTATTGGAGCTTTAGCTAGGATTACTAGAGCATTACTTTCTATTGCAACTACTGTTTTTGGTTTATTTGCAACAACAGTGATTAGTTGCTTAGGGTTGAATGTTATTGCATCCGATCAATATTTAGCCATTGTAATCCCCGGAAAAATGTTTAAAAATGCTTTTGATGACAGAGGCTTAGCTCCTGAAAATTTAAGTAGAACACTTGAAGATTCTGGAACAGTAACATCCGTATTGATTCCTTGGAATACTTGTGGTGCATATCAATCTGGTGTTTTAGGAGTTGGCGTTGGAGAATATTTTGTGTACGCAGTCTTTAATTGGTTAAGTCCATTCACTACACTTTTCTTTGCTGCTTTAAACATTAAAATTAAACAACTTACCTCTAAATAGATTATTTTTATTATTTTTTATTTTTACTATAGCCAAAATCTATTACGTTATAAAAAATTAATCATCTTTATGACTTGAAAAATCCTTCTTGTGTTTATCTTTGTATCTAAGAAAAATAGTAATCATTTAAATATAAAAACACATGTCATTAGTAGGTAAAAAATTTCCAAATTTATTTGTAGACGCCATGAACGAAATGGGAGACACTTTTAAAATAAATGTCCTTGAAGAAGCTATAAACAATAAGAAAAAAGTAGTCTTATTTTGGTACCCAAAAGATTTCACTTATGTATGTCCAACTGAATTATTTGCGTTTCAAGATGCTTTAGGAGAATTCGAAAAGCGCAACACTATTGTAATTGGCGCATCTTGTGATACAGCTGAAGTACATTTTGCTTGGCTAAGCACTACAAAAAATAATGGTGGTATTGAAGGTGTAACCTATCCGATTTTAGCAGATACTAATAGAAACTTATCAAATCAATTAGGAATTTTACAAATTGGTGAAGAAACGTATCATGAAGAATCTGATACCATTACTATGGAAGGTCCTAATGTAACATGGAGAGCAACTTATTTAATTGATGAAGAAGGCACCATTTTTGCTGAAAATGTAAATGTTGAACCCGTAGGAAGAAATATTCCAGAATATATTAGAATGATTGATGCTTATACACATTTCCAAAAGCATGGTGAAGTTTGTCCTGCTAACTGGGAGGAAGGAAAAGATACTCTAAGTGAAAATAGAGATAGTGTTGCTGAATATTTAGCGTCACATTAATAATATTGTCATTGCTAGGGAATTAAACAAAGTAGTAATCTGTTTCTAATAAACAGATTGCTTAGCTTCTCTCGTAATGACAAACAAATAAAGATTATGCAAGAATTAGAACAAGATAATTTAAATGATATAGTGGCTAATAACGAAACTGTTATTGTTCAATATATGGCAACTTGGTGTGGTAACTGTCGTATTATGAAGCCAAAATTCAAAAAATTAGCTTCAGAAAATAAATCGATTTCATTTGTATTAGTCGATGCTGAAAAATATCCAGAATCTAGAAAAATGGCAACAGTAGATAATTTACCTACTTTTGCTACTTTTAAAAACGGAGTGTTTGTTAACCAAGTTCAAACTAACAAATTTGATGTTTTAAAAGATCTTGTCGAAGAGGTTGTTTAAATCAATAGTCGCTATGAGAAGTGTAACAACGTGGTAATCTCACCAAAATGAAATAGATTGTTACACTTTTTTTTGCAAAAGTCTCGCAATGACGGATTAATATAAAAAATCCCTTTATCGATGACAGGAAAAAAAAACCATTTTTATGAAACTACCAGTAATAAAACATTTAACGCAATTCATTGAAGAAAATGATGAAGATTTTATAATTGAAACTATTGAAACTCTTGAGAATCTAACAGAGTTATCATCAATAAAAGATGAAGAATTAGATGTTATTGGTGAGCTCATTTCTAATATGTATGGTGCCATTGAAGTTAATAATATGATAAAAGAGGGCACTCCAAAAAAAGAAGCTTTAAACACATTTATGAAACGTGTTTTAGGTTCAATAGACACTTAATTATAGTTATAACTTTAATATTAAAAAGCCACTTCAGTTTGTTGTGGCTTTTTGTTTATAATATTTTTGAATACTGGGTTATAAAACGTTAAATATTCTTATTTTTAAAAACTAAATAAATATAAAAAATGGCAACAGTAACATTAAAAGGAAACCCTATTCACACATTAGGTAATCTACCTGAAAAAGGCACAATGGCACCAAACTTTAGTTTAGCAAGAGTGAATTTATCCAATGCAACACTAGAAGATTATAAAGGACAAAAATTAGTCTTAAACATTTTTCATAGCTTAGATACTGGTACTTGTGCAGCATCAGTAAGAGAATTTAATAAAGCAGCAACAGAATTAGAAAACACAAAAGTACTTTGTATCTCAAAAGATTTACCTTTTGCTATGTCTAGGTTTTGTGTTGCTGAGGGTATAGAAAATGTAGAAATGCTTTCAGATTTTAGAAATGGTAATTTTGGTAAAGATTACAATTTAACTTTTACTGACGGACCAGTTGAAGGATTATTATCTAGGTCTATTATTGTTTTGGATGAAAATGGAAAAATTCTATACTCGGAACAAGTATCAGAAGTTGTAGAAGAACCAAATTACGAAAATGCTTTAGCAGCTTTATAATTTTTTTTGAAGCATAAATAAATTCATTTGAATGCATAAAAAAGATTCATTTTTTATGAGTAGAATAAAAGGTATAAGTTATGCCTTTAAAGGTGCTTATTTACTTATTACAACTGAAGCTAGTTTAAAAGTGCAATTTTTTATTGGTGTGGTAATGACTATCCTAGGTTTTTATTATAAACTATCTGCAACAGAATGGATTATACAAATTTTAACTATTGCATTAATAATGGCTATTGAAGGAATAAATACTGCTATTGAAGAAATGGCAGATTTTATACATCCTGAGTATCATAACAAAATTGGATTGATAAAAGATCTTGCAGCTGGAGCTGTTTTTATATTTGCAATAGCTGCATCTATAGTAGGTTGTATCATATATATTCCAAAGATTTTTTAATACTATTTGCTCTAGGATAAACGTTAGTAAATTGTATTTTTGCTAAACCAACAACATATTAATGGCTAAAAAAAAGACCAAAACAAAAAAAGAATCAAAATTTAAAGCGCCTAGTTTTAAACTCACTAGCCAGCAAAAATTAATTTTTGGTAGCTTTTTAATTATGCTTGGTTTATTATTATTTATTGCATTTTTATCCTATTTTTTTACGGGTGAAACCGATCAAAGTACACTTAAGCAATTTAGCAATAGAGATCAAACTACTCAAAACTGGTTGAGTAAATCTGGTGCTTGGTTAAGCGATTTTTTTATTTATCGAGGCTTTGGAATTTCATCGTTTATATTTTCTGGATTAATCTTTCTTTCAGGAGTATACGTACTTATGGATATCAAAAAAGGTAAACTTCGTCAACATTGGTTTTGGGGAATATTAATTGTAATTTGGACATCCATTTTATTAGGATTTTTTGAACATACTAATGATGTCTTAGGTGGTGTTATTGGTTTTGAAATGAATATGTTTTTGCAAGATTATCTTGGTAAAATTGGTAC
>Ga0209013_10004321_pt1 | contig 12481 bp, 6 predicted proteins | sample Cruoilmetagenom2_FD_187291 | JGI IMG/M metagenome (GOLD analysis project Ga0209013, IMG submission 187291) | Oil polluted marine microbial communities from Coal Oil Point, Santa Barbara, California, USA - Sample 2 (SPAdes) (version 2) | ecosystem: Environmental > Aquatic > Marine > Oil seeps ...
ACTGCTCGCTAAAAGTAACCCCCTCGGTGAGCTCCAAGTTGGCCGGATAGTCGGGTAACTCCGGCTCCTCCTCCGCATTCAGGTGGTAGAGGTTACCGAAAAACTCGTCGAACCCGTGGTTGGTCGGAAGCATCTCGTCGCGATCGCCAAGATGATTCTTACCGAACTGACCCGTCACGTATCCCATCTCCTTAAGTACGGTGGCAATAGTTGGATCTTCCTTCTTCATTCCTTCCGGTGCACCGGGTAAACCAACTTTAGTGAGACCTGTGCGCATTGGTGATTGTCCTGTTATAAATGCAGCACGACCAGCTGTACAGCTCTGCTGGCCATACCAGTCCGTGAAAACAGCACCTTCTTTGCCGATGCGGTCGATGTTGGGTGTTTTATATCCCATCATACCCATGTTGTAGGCAGAGACGTTGAACTGGCCGATGTCATCACCCCAGATAACCAAAATGTTTGGTTTTTTATCTTGGGCATTTAGTAATGAACTTACCATCAATGTGATAAGTATTAGTGAAAATATTTTTTTCAAAGTAACTCCCTATTTTGTGTTTTATTTTGCATTTCTTCTTATTATAAATAAACCGGCAGAATTAACTGCCGGTTTGTTTGAATTTAGATTTATCCTCTAATTCTGCGGTCTTGACTGCATTTCCTGCAGAACTTTATCAATCCCTAATGAACTGCCTCCAACAGGCGGAAACTCTTTGAATGATTGTAAGAACTCACCGACAAATGTTTGTGCAGGTACAAATAACCACATGTTATCTGCATACCATCTTAGGTACATAGCAGATTTCCATGAAACTTCAAAGGGATCTGCCCTTAAATTGATCACAACCGGCCATGCAGGGGTTTTACGGTAAGCTTCATTTATTGGACCCTCCATAATAGTAAAGTGTATTTTCCAATTATTGTAGCGTACTGCGTTTAGGTGACCACCCTGATCAAAATAAAAAATTTCTTTTCTGGGACTTTCTTCTACATCACCTTTCCAAAATGGAAACATGTTATAACCATCCAAATGGACTTTGAAATTTTTATCACCCGCCTGATAGCCTGTTAATAGTTTTTCCTTAAGATCAGGAACGCCCACTGCAGCAAGTAAGGTAGGCATCATGTCTTCATGCGAATGAATGTCGTTGGAAACGGTTCCCGGCTCTATTACACCCGGCCATCGTATCACGCATGGCACTCTAAATCCACCTTCCCAGGTAGTACCTTTTTCACCGGCAAAGGGGGTCGTTCCACCATCGGGCCATGTAAATTTTTCCGCACCATTATCTGTTGAGTACATTACGATTGTATTATCAACAATACCCAATTCTTCAAGCTTTGCTAAAACACGGCCAACAGCTTTATCGTGTTCTACCATACCATCAGGATACAAACCGATACCGGTTACGCCGTCACTCTCTTTTTTAAGATGGGTCCAAACGTGCATCCTTGTTGCGCTTAACCAAACAAAAAATGGTTTATCTTGTTGATGTGCTTTTTCTATAAAAGCTATAGCAGCGTTTGTAAATTCTTCGTCTGCGGTTTCCATTCTTTTTCTTGTCATTGGGCCAGTGTCTTCAATTCTGCCATCGGCATATGAATGCAAAACACCGCGTGGTCCAAATTCCTTATGAAAGGCAGGATCTTTTGGATAGTAATAAGACTCCGGTTCTTCCTCGGCATTTAAGTGATAAAGATTTCCGAAAAACTCATCAAAACCGTGGTTGGTTGGTAACATTTCATCACGGTCACCCAGATGATTTTTCCCAAATTGACCAGAGGTATAACCAAGGGGTTTTAATAATTCAGCAATAGTTGGCTGATTGTCCTTAATACCTTGCGCTCCTCCGGGCATTCCAATGGTTAAGAGTCCTGTTCTAAAAGGATGCTGACCTAAAATAAAAGCTGCACGCCCTGCTGTACAGGATTGTTGTGCATACCAATCTGTAAATACGGCGCCTTCCTGACCAATGCGGTCAATATTTGGTGTTTTGTAGCCCATCATTCCCTGGCTGTTGATACTGATATTGGAATAACCGATATCATCGCCCCAGATAACCAACATGTTTGGTTTATCCTGAGAGTATAATGCTCCACTTATCATAAATGTGATAAGCATTAGTGAAAATATTTTTTTCATTGTAACTCCTATTATTAATGATTAACTAAATTATAACTATTTATCTATCTTAACTGTTAATTTTTGTAATGCTTCATTTTTAAAAGGTACAGCATAGGTATCTTCAATTATTGGAGAACCGGTATCTTGCCCAACATCGAAAGTTTCTTCTATTGAATAGGTGATCGGTATTGTTTTAGCTATATGTACTTTACCAACACTTCTATCGTTTATAAATAATTCGGCATCACCTTCATAGTTGCCGGTTTTAGTAAATACCATTCTTAATTGAGATTTACCAACTGGTACATTTTCAGAGGACATTAAAACAGTCCGTTCTCCAACAAAATTGTAGATATAAACTAATTGGTTATCCAATACCATGAATGCATATCCTGAAGTACGACCTCCGGCAGTTACTAAAATTCCATCGCCACCATTTGATGGAATTTCGACATCTGCAATAAATTCATGTGATTTATTTTTAACGGGTGGAGAAACCGACTCGTGTACACGTATTGCCGCTGGTGGCCAATATACCAATTCACTTTCTTTTGGCGCTGCCTGAGCTTGCATCTTAGCAAAACGAGGACCAATATCACCATCCAATGGGTAAACATTGTTCTTTTTAGCTTCCACCTCAAATAGTGCTTTTAGCTCTTCCAGTTTTTCTGGGTATTTATCAGCTAAGTCATTGCTTTGGGAAAAATCTTCTTTAAGATTATACAATTCCCATTTATCATCTTCTAAAGTACCCTCAGCATTTAGCACCCAAGGTCGTTTATCGCGATGCAAAGTCACAGCAGTCCAGCCATCCTGATAAATTGCTCTGTTCCCGAATAATTCATAATATTGAACTGTTCGAGTATCTTCAGCTTGAGGCGTATTAAACGAATAATTCATAGGAACACCATCAAAAGGAATCTGTTCAACACCGTCAATTACTTTTGGTGCTTCTACACCGCAAGCTTCAAGTATTGTAGGTGCTATATCAATAATATGATGATATTGATCTCGTATTTGCCCTTGGTATTTTTTATCTATTCCTTTTGGCCAAGACATTACTAAAGCATCAGCATTACCGCCTCTATGCGCAGATTGTTTATAAAATTGGAATGGTGTATTTCCGGCCTGAGTCCATCCTGCTGTGACATGCCAAACACCAACTTTATTTCCCCATTCATTAATGTATTGGGCATTAGTTTCGTATGGTATATTAGGCATACCATTAAAAAATCCATTTTCATTAAAAGTACCATGAAGACCACCTTCAGCACTTCCACCATTATCTGATGTAAAGATTACCAAAGTATTATCTAGTTCGCCAATTTTTTCCAGATAATCTAACACGCGTCCGAACTCATAGTCAGTATATGCTAATTGAGCTGCAAAAACTTCCATTTGTCTTGCATATAAGGCTTTTTCTTTATCATTTAAAGTATTCCATGCCGGAATTTCTTGATCTCTTTGTGAAAGTGCAGTCCCTTCAGGTACGATACCCATTTTGATTTGGTTAGCCAAGATTACTTTTCTAGCTTCATCGTACCCCATATCAAACTTACCCTTAAACTTCTTAATCCAGTTTTTTGGTGCTTGGTGCGGTGCATGAACTGCCCCTGTAGCCCAAAACATACAGAAAGGTTTTTTGTGGTTTGAGGCTTTTAGCATGGATATCCATTCAATCGCCTTGGTCGACATATCTTCGTTTACGTGATATCCGGGTGCATCATAATTAGGCTGAACAGGCGTATGATCTACCCACATAATCGGGTTAAAGTTATTCATGTCGCCCGACATAAATCCATAAAAATGCTCCCATCCATCGCCCGATGGCCAACGATCAAATGGTCCGGCAAAAGTACCTTCCCATTGTGGAGTGTGATCCCATTTTCCTAAAAACATAGTGCTCCAACCTTCATTTTTTAGGATATCGGCAAAACCTTTAGCCGATGTAGGAGGATGTGCATTGTATCCTGGAAAACCCATAGCTGTTAAGGAGTGTGAGCCCATACCAATGTTATGGTGGTTTCGTCCGGCTGCAATGGCAGCTCTAGATGGAGAACATAGCGCTGTTGTATGAAAATTGTTGTAACGTAAACCATTGTCTGCCAGTTTATCAATATTTGGTGTAGGCGTTAAACCACCAAAAGCACTTGAGTGCCCATAACCCATATCGTCAATTAGCCACACTAAAACGTTTGGTGCACTATCCGGTGCTTTAATAGGTTCTGGCCAATATTCTTCCGATTCTTGTAGTGTTTCTCCAATTTTACCTTTGAATTCATCGTCTTGTGCTATTATTGATGTACACAAGAGCAAACTCATAAATATGAATGCAAATATTCTTTTCATTTTCCACTCCACTTTCTTTTTTTTTATATTAAATATTATTAAAATGACACAGGTATTTGATATTGAACATTAATCCTAAGACTATGATCCGCAACCGGACCAGTCCAATCTTTTTCGTATGCCCATGTTCTATATTCTATGTAAGCATTCCATGTTGATTCAGGGCTAATAAATGCACGGCCGAATCTTATTCCAAAAGGAACAAACCAGCTGTTATCTTGCCAATTATAACTGATAACAAAATCGCCATTACCGATGTAATAACCTTTTCCAAGCTGATAAACGACAGGGATATTTATGCCAAGAGGAGAAGCATATGTAACTCCAGTTCCATCATCACCCCAAACTTGTTGTAATAGCAAAGCTAAGAAGAGATCATCATTTAAAGCTCTTTGAGTAACAGCAGCAGCAAGTCCATATCTCCAATTCGTATTTCCAAATCCTTCTTGAGATGGAAAATTAATTTGAGGACCTAATCCCCATCTACCACTAGCCCATTGGTTAAGAATTCCTAATACAAATAAATCTGATTGGCCAAAACCATATTGATCTTGCGAATTCTGTATTAGTTTAGCTGTTAATCTAGGTAGTAAAGGAATTGGAAATGATTCACTCGCTCCTACGGGTGCTACTAAACGGAATTGTAAAAATCCTTTGGGACCAACGCCTCTAGTCTCAGGCTCTTGGTAATCATAATTCCCTTCGTAGGCGAGTTGAAAACTCCACTGAGCAGCGGTTGGGTCAACCGCTGCAGATTCTCGGCTTTGCTCTTGTGCAAAAATGGAAAGTGGTAATAACCACAGTAGAATAAATAGTAGTTTACTAAGGTTACTTTTTTGTAAGATCTTTAAATTCATTAGTTTCTCCTTGATATATTTAGATTTGTAATATTAATTTCTTCCTCATTTTCAGATGTAATAATTTTAGCTGAAATAATTTCTCCTAATACTCTCATAGCCCCAATAATTGTTTGAAAAAGTTCAGATTGAAAATGCTCTTCCATTTTTTTCTTTGATTTCCAACTTTCCTCAAAGTAATAAAGAGTATCATCTGTAAGATCTTTTTTAACACCATTTGAAAAATTATTAGTATTCACTTTTATCTTACTGATTAATTCAGTTAGTGCGTTCTCAAATTCGAGTTTTTTGTAAGGAGTAACATTTACTATAATTTTTAATGTAAACATTAATTGTATTCTTAATTGAAAATTATTAATAAAATTGGTGCAAAAAACAGACCAAATCAATAGTGTTTCAAAAACACCATTTTTTGGTTATAATGCAAGTTTTGCATGTGAATAGAGATAATGTTCGCCACTATATTTCGTGGAACTACTAAATACCGTGGGGGATTCAAGTGTTTTGGAATTGATTAATTATTTGTTCTTTTTGATATCAAGCTTTTTAATTTTTGATCTAAGAGTGTTGGGATGAAGGTTCAAGATTTCTGCAGCACCATTCTCGCCTTCTATTTTATGGCTGCATGCTTCTAGAACTTCTTTTATATAATCGAACTCAAGTTTCTCCAATGTTTTGAAACTCTCAGAGTTATTAGAATTAATCTGACTTCCGTTCAATTTATCAATAAGTTTTAGTTTTTTCCCTTTGGTTGATACAACTCCACGTTCAATAACATTTCGTAGTTCTCTAATATTTCCTGGCCAGTTGTAATTTTTCAACATTTCCATTGTGGGCTTAGAAATTTCTGTTATGTTTTTACCTAACTTTCTTGCAAATCTGCCCACAAAAGTCTCAACCAGAATAGGAATATCCTCGATACGTTTTCTTAGTGGAGGTATTGAAATGGGATATGTATTGATTCTATAAAATAAATCCTCTCTAAAATTACCTAACTCTACTTCATCCCTTAATTTTCTATTTGTTGCAGTAATTATTCTCACATCAACTTTTATCGTTTTGTTGCTTCCGAGTCTTTCAAACTCACCTTCCTCTAAAACACGCAATAATTTTGATTGTAGCTCAAGTGGAAGTTCACCAATTTCATCTAGAAATATTGTTGCACCATTAGCATTTTCGAATCTTCCCGTCCTTTTCGAATCAGCTCCTGTAAAGGCACCTCTTTCATGTCCGAATAATTCACTTTCCAATAAATTTGCTGGAATTACTGCACAGTTAACAGTAATTAACGGATTATTTTTTCTATTACTTTCATTATGTATTAATCGAGCAAATAACTCTTTTCCTACCCCTGTCTCGCCTTCTAGCAAAATAGTAGTATCAGTTGGCGCAACTTGCTGAACCCTAGATAACGAATATTTTATAACTGAACTATTTCCTAAAATTTCATGATTATCCTTAGGGTATAATATCTCTTCTCGCAAAACAATATTTTCTTTTTCTAATTGCTCTTTTAGTTCAAGTATTTCTTTGAAAGCATTCTGTTGTGTAGTTATATCGATCCCGACTGATAGTGTACTAGTCCACTCACCATCTGAATTAAAAATCTTCACGCTTTGCCAATCAACTATTTTTTGTGTTCCATCTGCACCAGTCATTTTTAGTCTTAACATAGGTATAGTTTCACCTTCATTAGTCGATTCTGCAAATTTGGTAACATCCTCTTTTTCTGTTTCGCTAAGAAACTCAGAATAGTGTTTCCCAATTATTTCTTTATTATTAAGTCCAAAAAATTTAATGTAAAATGGATTTACATAAGATATTTTTGCATCTCTATCTACTTCCATAATTGCTACTTGCATATTATTTAGGAATTTTTCCCATCTCAATTCTTGTGATAATATTTTTTTTGAAAGAGATGGAATTTTAATCACATCACTTAATAATTCTAAACTCATTGCAATGAGAATACCCAAGAAAGCAAATGAAATCATATATGGAGTTTTAATTACTCCCTCATCTACCAGCGGAGTGTGAATGCCTGCTAAAACAATAAAGAAGATCATACTTCCACCAACAATTAAAGAACGTCTTTTATTGCTGGTTCGCCATAGTTTAATTGAAGCATCTGTAATAAAAATTAAAATAAGTAATGAAGCAATATCAGCTATATATTTCCAATTATTTGCAGTACCAATGGGAATTGAAAACTCTTCTCCCCATGGTAAAGCAATTCTTTGTATCTCTGAAATAGATTGAAAAGTTAAACTGTTTTCAGCCACAAAATTAATTATTAAAGTTATCGTCCAGAGTGAGGTAATTAAAATTGTAAGCCATCTTCTTGCAGTTCCAAAATATATATCTACAAACCAAACCAGTGATACAAGAAGTATGAAAATTGGGATATGTCCAAATCGAACAACTTGATGATAAACTTCTATTGAAGACGCATGTAGTTGCAATAATTCAAATAGTGCAGAAAGAGCAGCACCTAGAGCTGTGAAACTAAATAGTAAATTTGCTTTTGTTTGGCGATTATAAAACCAAATAATAAAGTGTTGAAAAGCAAGAATAAAACTTGCAGCAATAACTATTGACCAGCAAACTGTTAATATGCTCATTAAATTCCTTACGGTCGCAGATTTAATTTTTCTTTGTTCTCAAAAAGGAAATTACAAATTTTTTAGATTAGTATTTGTGGAAAATATGATCATCTGAAAACGAACAATATTTTGTAATATATATACTAGAAAGTAAAAGTGCCTCTTTCATTTAACATTAAATGTATTAACTATTGATAAACCAATATAAATTCTTATTTTAATATTAAACAATTTCATTTGTATATCTATTATGATTTCTAAATGGGAGTTTTGCTTCCAAACTAAATCACCCTCTTTTGATGATGAACATCGCCTGGAACTATACGAACGTGCAGCATTCACCTATCAGGCCATGACAGGAGCTGGAAAATAAATGATGTTGAATTGAAAGAATAAACGTTGTGTACAAACGAAAAACATGAGTGAAGTAATTAAAAAAAAGATAGTATAAAGAGAATGATCAATTATTTCGCGATGATTTATTTACTTTTTATAATCCTTACGAAAAATTCATGCATATTATTACTTACATGATTAAGAGACATAGAAACTACATCACATTTATAATCCTTTCAAGCTTGCTTTGCAATTGTTCAAACGAGGGACAAATTGATTTAAGCACATCTTATTTCAAAGTCCAAATAAATGATAAGGGATTTATTACCAGCATGAAGAACACCACAGTTAACCCTGCACAAGAGTTTTCCCCTGCGGATAAACCCTCACCTTTAATGTGTTTGTTTGATTCTGAGAATAGTGTTATTTATGAACCAATTAGAGCTGACTTTAATAAGTCAGATAGCATAATTAGACTTTCTTTTGAAAACAAATCTGTTGCCAATATTCATATTGATATTAAAGAAAAATACTTCAAATTCACACTCCTATCGCTTAGCTCACGGAATAATATTGATGAAATTCAATGGGGATCTTATCAAACCAATATTACTAACTTATTTGGCGAAATCATTGGTGTAGCACGAGATACAAGTGAAACTTCAAATTATGCAATCGGTGTCTTAGCTTTAAACAATAAAACAACAGGGGGCTTGATTAATACTCCAGGAGATGCGGCTCCATTTCAATATATTATCCATAGCCCTGATCCAGAGAAATTTCCCTTACCACCTGACTTGCACGAAGGTCAATTATTTTCAATTGGTGGAAATGGTATAAGCGATGTTGCATTCTACTCTCACTTCGAAGATTACTTTAGAATCTTATATGGAAATTCTGCTTTAATCGATACTACCGGAAGAATTTTTATCACCTACCATTCAATGGATAGAAGAAAAGAAAGAGAGATATTGTTTTCTCTAATTCCTTTTTTAGAGACTAACAAACCAAACCATATTGAAGTACAGCCTTTACCTGGAGTGGATTACATAGGCTCATCCATAGCATTCTGGGGAAGCCCGGACAGCACAGCACTTCTGGATGTAATAGAAAATATCGTTATAGCGGAAGGTTTACCTCACCCAACAATTAATGGGAAATGGGTTAAGGACCCAGCAAGGTATATCCCAGATGTATCAACCGCCGGAGGACTCTACGATAGCACTTTCTCTTACACATCTCAACTGGGTTTTAAGGCAGTACATGCTAACGATTTACCAATGTATAAACCTGACAGAGGAGACAAGGGTTATATTGATGGTCCAGATTTTGAGACTAAACCTTTTACTTTTTCATCAGGAAATAAATCTCATAAAGAATTCGCTGATATTCTGAATACAGAGGGCATAATGATGGGGCGGCATACTATTGCAACATCTCTTGCACAAGGAACAAAAGATGCAAGCCCTATTCCTAATGACAGCTTATGTTATCAGCAAAAACGGTTATTAATGAGTGATATTTCCCCTACTGATACATTGATTGAAGTGAATGATCCAAAATATCTTGATGAAATAGCAAGTTGGGAAGGTCACTGTAAAAATTTGAATATGATAAAAATAGGTAAAGAATTAATACTCTATTTGGGAGTTTCTGAAACAGAACCTTATCTTCTTCAAAATGTTAAAAGGGCATATTGGGGAACCAAAGCTACAAAGCATAACGTCAACGACACCATTTATAAAATGCAAGTGACAATAAACTATGGTTACGATGGATTAATTCCTAATATTTATTTGCAAGATAAAATTGCAGAATATTATGCAGATGTGAGTCATATCAATGGAATTCACTTTATGGATCTAGATGGTCAAGAATTTTTATTTAATCAAGGGCATGGTTACTATTCTGTCAAACGATTTTTCAGAAGCATGTTTGACCAAGCTGAGAATCATGGCATCTCCTATCTGAGAGTTACAGGAGCTACTCTTTCAGAAGGTTCATGGCATTACCAAAGCATTTGGAATGTTGGTGGTGGGAAAAATATGTACGATGTTAAGGCTCGGGAATGGGGAACAACCACTAGTGAAGGAAAAGACCTAAGAGATGTTGCTTACTCCAATTATTTTCCTTCTACTTTTGGAATTAATTTTGGACTTAACCCAAAATCTACAGTAGCCGATTTCGAACATATACAAGCAATTTCAGTAGGCGTTGGAGCAACCTACATGTTACAAATAGACCAAAAGATGGTTGAAGATTGTCCTCAGAAGTACGAAATATTTAAAGCTATTAGGACATGGGAAGATGCACGGGCTGCTAATGCATTCCCTCGTTCAATAAAAAAGCAATTGGCTGATCCAACAAAAGACTGGACTTTGGAGAGAGGAGTTGACAATAATAGCTGGATTCTTTACCAAAAGATTAAAGGGGTAAAAACGAATCCTAAAAAACTTATTAGGGCAAAAGGTTATTAATGCATAAATCCATTATCCATATATTTTTTAGATCGTTTTATTTCATATATGGATTTTTGATTATTGAAATTGTTCCTTCCCTTTAAGCTTAGGAACGGTTGGATGTTCGTGAGGATCGAATAAAACTCAAAATAGAAATTTAGGCGATATTATGAAAATACAAATATTGAATTTACTTTTTTCAATATTCTTCTTATGTGGAATATCTGGAGAAGTCTTTGGGCAGGAAAAAAGACCGGTCGATTACGTAGATCCAATGATTGGAACAGCTGCTTCGCGCTGGATGCTATTTCCTGGAGCAACCATGCCATCGGGAATGGTGAATTTAAGTCCCGATAACCAGAATCAGGACTGGAAAGCTGGTTATGAATATACCATCGAAAACATTGCCGGGTTTAGTCACATTCATTCCTGGGTAATGGGGGGATTATTAACCATGCCCACAACTGGTAAACTTCAAACCAGCCCCGGAGATGAGAAAGACCCTGATTCAGGATACCGATCGCGTTTCAGTCACAATACAGAGGTGGCCACACCGGGATATTACGCGGTAACACTTGATGATTATAAGGTTCGGGCAGAGATGACCGCAACCAAACGGACCGGGTTTCAGCGCTATACTTTCCCACAATCTGAAAAATCACGGATATTGTTCGATTTGACCATTCCTACAGAGTACGGTTATCGCCAGTATGATTCCAAAATCGTAAAGATTAGCGATACTGAGATTACAGGACACAGTACTCAAATGGGAGAAGGGATAAATTGTCGCTTACAGAACGATTATACCATTTATTTTGTAGTGAAACTGAATAAGTCATTCGAAATCATTGGTGCATGGGAGAGAAACTTGGGAGAAACGGTAGAGAGTGCCTGGGGAGAAACGGTAGATACTATATTGCCGGAGAATAAAAATATCTATTATGGGAATGGTGATTTTGGAACTTATGTAGAATTCTCAACCAAAGAAGGTGAAGTAGTTTTGATGAAAACCGGTATTTCGCTGGTTAGCGTTGAGCAGGCTCGTTTAAATCTTGAGAAAGAGTTAGAAGAACCTTTTGCCTGGGATTTTGATGCCTGCAAAGCTCACGGAGCTGAAGTATGGAACAACTTGTTAAGTACAGTGAAGGTTGAGGGAGACGAAGCAGACAAACGAAAATTTTATACGAATATGTACCGTGCCTACACCGCGCGAGCCGACTATACCGACGTTAATGGTATGTATCGCGACATGTACGAAAAAGTCCAGATAATGGACGATCCGGATAACGGCGTGTATGGTTGCGATGCCTTGTGGACTACTTTCTGGAACCTTAACCAGATGTGGAATTTAGTGTCACCTGACTTAAGTAACCAATGGGTTAATTCAATGCTCGAAATTTACGATCGGGGAGGATGGTTACCAAAAGGACCGACAGGAGTAGAATATTCAGGTATTATGGTTGCTTCTCATTCCATTCCATTTATTGTAGCAGCCTATCAGCATGGCATCCGTAATTTTGATGTAGAGAAAGCGTTTAAGGCCATGCGCAAACAGCAAACTGTACCCGGAAGGAACCATGAAGGTGGTGGTTTTGTTGGTAACCGCCAGTTGGAGCCATACATGAAATATGGCTATGTACCTATCGAAGCCGGATGGAGGTGGTCGGAGGCTGCCTCGTCCAATACACTTGAATATGCTTACGATGATTGGTGTGTAGCCCAAATGGCAAAAATGGTCGATAAAAAATATGA
>Ga0209013_10004323_pt1 | contig 12480 bp, 9 predicted proteins | sample Cruoilmetagenom2_FD_187291 | JGI IMG/M metagenome (GOLD analysis project Ga0209013, IMG submission 187291) | Oil polluted marine microbial communities from Coal Oil Point, Santa Barbara, California, USA - Sample 2 (SPAdes) (version 2) | ecosystem: Environmental > Aquatic > Marine > Oil seeps ...
GGCAAAACTGTGGAAGAGATTTTTGAAAAGGAACCATCGTATTATAGCTGGATGATGAAAGCTGATTTTCCGCTGTACACAAAAAAGCTAATTACGACTATCAAGCTGAGGATGGGGATGAATAAGAAGTGATTTGGGTGTTGGGTGTTAGTTAATGAATAAAAAACCGGAAATTATGAAGATAATTTGTATCGGAAGGAACTACAGGGAGCATGCCAAAGAGTTGAACAACCCTGTTCCGGAAAAGCCCGTATTTTTTATGAAACCGGATACAGCTTTATTGCAGAAGCATAATCCATTTTTCTACCCGTCGTTTTCCAAAGACGTGCATTACGAGGCGGAGCTAGTATTGCGCATTTGTAAAAACGGCCGGCATATCGGGGAAAAATTCGCCCGGAGTTATTATGACCAGATAAGCATCGGTATAGATTTCACAGCGAGAGACCTGCAGGCTGAGTGCAAGAAAAAAGGACTGCCGTGGGAAATTGCCAAGGCGTTCGACCAGTCGGCACCTATAGGTCAGTTTCTAGCTGTCGGTGAATTCGATGATCTGAGCAACATCAGCTTCTCATTAAAGATTAACGGAGAACTACGTCAGGCAGGCAACACCAAAGATATGATCTTTAGTTTTGACCAAATCATATCTTACGTTTCGAAATTCATCACTCTTCGTGAGGGCGACTACATTTTTACAGGAACACCGGAAGGGGTCGGCCCGACAAAGATAGATGATCATTTTGAGGCATTTATCGAAGACAGGAAATTACTGGAATTCAGGGTGAAGTGAGCCCGGCAAAAGTTATTGAGCTTTTTGATCCGGCAACTACCTGAACACAATATCTTCAATCACTTTCTTTCCAACTTCATCGTTGAGCATGTTGACGATTTTGGAGCGCGACATCATCAGATCGTTGCGCAAGGCTGAGGAATCCAGGCTGACGTATAGGATCTTCTTCCTAATAACCATACCGGTCGTGTGCTTCCCAATGATACCACCCACAACTTTTTCCCATGAATCCTTTAACCTGGCTTCATCAAGACGGTCATCCCACTTGTACGCCTTAAGCAATTGCTCAATGACTTGTTTTAGCGTATAATCGTTTTCTCTCTTAATCATCTGTGTATTTTACCTTTCCGTCCATAACAGCAAATATATTGTGATCGATATTCACTTCGTTAAAAATCTTTTCAATGCGCTGTTTTTGCGTATCCGTTATAAAAATCTGACCGAAATTATTCTCGCTTACCAAATTGATGATGGCTTCAACACGTGCATCGTCCAGCTTATCAAAAATATCATCAAACAGCAAGATAGGTTTAAATTTCTTGATACGCCGGGTGTACTCGAATTGTGCCAGTTTAATGGCAATGACAAACGATTTCTGCTGTCCCTGCGATCCGTATTTTTTAACCGGATACCCGTTAATGGTAAAAACCAGGTCGTCCTTGTGGATCCCACAGGTTGTGTATCGCACCGACCTGTCCTTTTCCACAGATTTCATTAAAAGATCATTCAGGCTATTGCCATGCATCTGTGCCTCGTATGCAATCTTTACCGTTTCTTTGCCGCTTGACAAGTATTGATAATAATCGTTAAACAAGGGATTAAACTCTTCCAGAAACGCTTTTCTTTTCTTGTACAGAACAGTGCCCAACTCCGTAAGTTTCTCATCCCATATTTGCAGAGAAGCCGCATCGAAATAATATTTCTCAGCAAACTGTTTTAACAAAGTATTCCGCTGCATCAGCACCTTATTGTAGCTGATCAAATCGCTGAGATACAGCCTGTCGAACTGTGAAATAACTCCGTCAATATATTTTCTTCTCAATTCGCTGCCTTCGTTGATCAAATCCCTGTCGTAAGGTGATATCATCACCAGTGGGATCTTTCCGATGTGGTCGGCCAGGCGATCGTATTCTTTTTTATTTTCCTTAAAAACCTTTTTCTTGTTCCGTTTCTGGATGCAACTGTACAGGTTGTCCGTACTTTCCTTGTTGCTAAATGTACCGTGAATAGCAAAAAAGTCAGTTTCGTGGCGGATATTTTGTGCGTCAACGGAATTAAAATAACTTTTGCAGAACGACAGGTAATAAATGGCATCGAGGATGTTAGTTTTACCTGCGCCGTTGTTACCCACAAAGCAGTTGATCTTGTCACTGAAGTCCAGCTTTGCTTCGCCGTAATTTTTAAAATTTATGAGGTTTAATTTCTGCAGATACATCTCTCGGAATTTCTAAGCGAAAATACGAATTTATAAGGGAATGTTTGTATGTTGAAATGCTTAAATGAGAAAATGCATAAATGAGTAAACGTTTAAATAGCAGTATGAGATAATAAAATATCAGATAAGCTAAAGAATTAAGGGAAGTTGAACGGATAAACAGCCTATTGAGCTTTATTGTTCTTAGTGAACGAACTAAAATCAAACGTCAGGGAGATGTAGTTGGGCGATCCCACCAGGCTATAGGTTGATCGGGAATAATTGATCTTAAACTTATACACTCTGATGCCAAATCCCCAGCTAAAGCCTACCATACCCGGTTTTTCGTTCAGTTTTAGTTCCTGTCTGCGCCGGTAGTTGTAACCACCTCTCAGAACAATATTCTTGCCCAGGTAAATTTCCGCCCCTACAATGAAGTGCCTCAGCAACTGGTCGCCGAACTTGGCGGCACCCGATTTATATTGCGGCTCTCCGGTAATCGGATCCGTTCCATCTGAAGGATTCAATGGGTCTTGATAAGTCAGATCCCATTTCTCGATATGGTCATATGTCAGTGAAAACAGAAACGGAACATGTTTCAGCCTTTTGGTTACCACATACTGAAGGTTAAATGGTAACGGACTTCTTTGTTCGGATATATAAGTAGAAAGTTGCGCCCCTATATTGCTGGCCACCAGCGACATCACCCAGTCAGATTTACTATGGTAGGTAGCTGCCACATCCACGGCAAAGCCAAACGAATTATATGATTCGTAATACGAATAGATTAGTTTGGCGTTGGCGCCAATATAAAACAACGAGTCGAGTCTTCTCCCCCAACCTAAAGTAAAAGCATAATCCTGTGCACCAAACGTACCGGCAGTATTCCCCGTTTCATCGGCATAAGTGAATTTCCCATAATCCATAAACTGAAGTGAAGCCATAAAACTCCCCACCTTTTCAAATGAATTAGCATAATGCACACTCCCGTAATTGATATCCGTAAAATAGTCGACATAATTGAGTGCCAAACTGTTATCGTACCCTGTATGAATTAACGAGGGGTTGTTGTACCCTAAATTAATATCATTGTCGGCAATGGCCGCCAGATTACCCCCCAGTCCGGCAACGCGTGCCGAGACAGGCATTTCAAGAAACGAGTAGCTGTATCTGCCTCCTATCTGCCCGAATGACGTAGAAAAAGCAATGATTAGAAGAAGGAAAAGGGTATATATTTTTTTCACAAAAGTCTTACTTGATTATCCAAATAACGAAGGATAAAAAGATTTATTATGAATCTGTTTGTTTTATGTAAAAGTAAATTGAAACCTACTTATTTTGTGCTTTAATTAAGTTCAATGCACTTCCTGCTTTAAACCATTCTATCTGGTTGGCATTATAGCTATGGTTCGTCATGATCTCATCTTTTGTTCCATCGGTGTGATGCACCACAACTTTTACCTGTTTTCCTGGCGCAAAATCACTCAAGCCGACCACATCAAATGTATCGTCTTCCTGAATTTTGTCATAATCGGCTTTATCGGCAAAAGTCAATGCCAGCAGACCCTGTTTCTTCAGGTTAGTTTCATGGATCCGCGCAAATGACCTTACCAGCACGGCTTTCACTCCTAAAAATCGCGGTTCCATGGCAGCATGCTCACGCGAGGAGCCTTCACCATAGTTTTCATCACCAATAATAAGCGACCCCATACCAGCATCCCTGTATGCTTTGGCAGCTTCAGGAACAGGAACATACTCAGCTGTCAACTGGTTCTTTACTGTATTTGCTTTCTCATTGAAATAGTTGATCGTGCCTATTAGCAGGTTTTGCGAAATATTTTCCAGATGCCCGCGGTACTTGAGCCATGGACCAGCCATCGAAATGTGGTCGGTCGTACATTTACCTTTTGCTTTTATCAGCAGTTTTAGGCCTTCAATATCTTTTCCATCCCATGCCGCAAAAGGTTCGAGCAGTTGCAATCGATCCGACTTCGGGTTGACCACTACTTCCACTTCACTGCTGTTCCCGGCAGGAGCCTGGTAACCAGGATCGTCCACGGCAAATCCTTTAGGGGGAAGCTCAAAGCCCTTCGGTTCTACCAGTTTCACCTGTTCTCCCTTATCATTTGTCAGTGTGTCGGTCATCGGGTTAAAGTCAAGCCGTCCGGAGATTGCTATGGCAGCCACCATCTCCGGCGAAGCCACAAAAGCATTTGTATTTGGGTTGCCATCGGCTCTCTTTCTAAAATTCCGGTTAAATGAGTGAACTATTGAGTTTTTCTCTTCTTTCTCGGCTCCCGGGCGTGCCCACTGGCCGATGCAGGGTCCGCAGGCGTTCGTAAAAATTTTTGCGCCTGCTGCTCTGAAAACATCCATCAAACCGTCTCTTTCGGCTGTAAAGCGCACCTGTTCGGAACCGGGATTGATCCCCAATATTGCTTTTGGTTTTATCCCCGCAGCGAGTGCCGCTTTAATAATGGAGGCAGCCCGTGTAAGATCTTCGTACGAAGAATTTGTACACGAGCCTATCAATGCCCACTCGACATCCAGAGGCCAGTCGTTTTTGCGGGCGGTCTTTGCCATTTCCGGTACCGGAGTTCCGAGATCGGGTGTAAAAGGGCCGTTCAGATGAGGCATCAGCGTATTCAGGTCGATCTCAATCAGTTGATCGAAATATTTTTCCGGTGCAGCATACACTTCTGCATCCCCTGACAGGTATTCTTTTATTTCGTTAGCCATATCCGCCACATCACTACGTTTGGTAGCCCTCAGGTAGCGTTCCATACTTTCGTCATAACCGAATGTTGAGGTAGTAGCACCAATCTCGGCCCCCATATTACAAATAGTCGCTTTGCCGGTTGCCGATAAGCTTCGGGCACCTTCGCCGAAGTATTCCACTACAGCACCCGTTCCGCCTTTTACGGTAAGTATTTTAGCAACTTTCAGTATTATATCTTTAGGAGCGGTCCAGCCGTTCAGTTTCCCGGTCAGCTTAACACCGATCAGTTTGGGCATTTTAAGTTCCCAGGGCATTCCGGCCATAACATCTACGGCATCTGCACCGCCTACACCAATGGCGATCATTCCGAGTCCGCCGGCATTTACCGTATGCGAGTCAGTACCTATCATCATACCGCCGGGGAATGCATAATTTTCGAGCACTACCTGATGGATGATCCCAGCACCGGGTTTCCAGAAACCGATACCGTATTTATTGGATACTGAGGCCAGAAAATCATACACCTCCTGGTTGGTATATTTGGCTCTTTTAAGGTCTTCATCGGCACCATCTTTAGCCTGGATAAGATGGTCGGCATGTACCGTTGAAGGCACAGCTACTCTGTCTTTTCCGGCCTGCATAAACTGCAACAAAGCCATCTGCGCCGTAGCATCCTGCATAGCCACCCTGTCGGGCCTGAAATCGACATACGACTCCCCTCTTTTGTAAGTCTGCTCCGGGGTTCCTTCGTCCAGGTGTGCGTATAAAATCTTCTCGGTTAAGGTCAATGGTCTTTGCAAAAGGTCTTTCGCCACATTGATGCGCCCGGGCATGTTTTCGTATACCTTTTTGATCATATCAATATCAAATGCCATGATGTATCTATTTTTCTTGATTAATTATTAATAATGCCCTCAAGCCGGGCCGGCTCATCCTTTTTTTCTACAGCAAAAAAAAGGAAGCAAAAAATGCCGCCACTGCAGAAAAAATTGCTAAAAATCAATGCAATCTTTCTTCATCGTTTAGGACACAACTGATTAATTATGTAAAAGAATCCAACAGAAACCTGTTAACGATTCCCGTATAGCGGTGGCAAAAGTACGAATTTTAGTAACGTAATGAAACCAAGAATTAAGGTGCTTACTCCTTCAGGCCCCGGCCGCTTTTATTGATTTTTCCCTCCGATTTGAATTCTCCTATCAGCTTATCAAGCACTCCATTTACAAAAACTTTGCTGTTGGCCGTGCTGAAATATTTGGCCATCTCAATGTATTCGTTTAAGGTTACTTTAAGCGGGATAGTTTCCATCTCCTGCAATTCGTTAATCGCCATTTTCAACAAGATGATATCCATCAGCGGGATGCGGTCGTACTCCCAGTTTTTTGTTTTTGACTTGATGATCTCTGTACTCTCCTCATCTCCCAGAATAGTTTTCCTGAACAGTACTTTCACGAAATCGAGGTCTTCATTCTTCTCTTTATATTCTTTATAAATACCCGGCATTGGGGTGTTCTCAGTAAATTTTAAAGATGCCGTTTCAAAAAATTTGATCAGCAGCAAAAGCACCAGGTCATAACCATCTACAAAATAGATGCTTTTCTCTTCGTAAAAGAATCTAAGCGACTCAAATTCAGAAAGCAGCTGATCTGTCAACTGGATCATAAACTTTTTATCTTCATCAAAAGAAGAAGTTGCGGATGACATGTATTTTTTATAAAAATTTGTGTTTCGCAACTCAGTGTAAAACTTCCGGACCATGTCTTCCTCATCCGACCAGTTTATTTTATAGGATTTTACCAGCCTGTGAAAACTTTTATTTGTTTCCAAAATATTGAAGACGGCATTGTGCACAAATTTCAGATTTGGATTCAGGTCTTCTTCAGTAGGGTAGAACTTTTTTTTGTTCTGTTCAATGCGCTCTTCAGTGAATTTCTTAACCTCTAAAACAAATGAAAGCTGGTAAATGAACAGTTCATACAATATATCGATTCCATGGAGCAGTTCTCGTTCAGCTTTTGGGAGCTCGGATTGCCCCCCGGTGTACCAGGAATAAAGCGACTGCAACACTTTTATTCTTAGATGCCTGCGATATAACATAATTATATGAACTTGTAAATAATTAGCTGCAAATTTAAAGCTTTATATGGTTTATACAACTGTTGAGATCATAATTAAAATTGAAGTGGGATAAACAGAAATTGTAATTAAAAAAAAGACGAGCAGTGCAGGCTGGTGTTCACAATTCGTTATTCATATTCAAGCGTCCTACTTTTGCACTGTAACATCTTGGCCGAGACGTCTGAAGGCATATAAAACGATGTTCAGGTCTTTCCAGATGTTGTAATCACGTGCGTAAAGGATATTCAGCTTTCCAGCTGTTTCTTCATCCAACTCTTTTAGTTTCATGGCATTGGCCGGATTCAACACTCCTTTTCTGATTTTCGGCAGGTGAACTTCTTTGGTAGCGACAGGACAATACCCTACCCAACTTTTACATCCGAAGAGTACGCTGATGGTATTTTTCAGGAAGTACAACGAATATTTCTGAAAAAACACCGCTACGGGTGATATGAGTATAAAGACCATGCTTAACACTACATCCAGAAGTCGCTTGTTGCGCCTGTTAGCCACTTTACCAACGGCATTTATATGTACAGTATAAAGATCTCCCCTGGTGTGTATGGAGTTACTGCCAATGATCGACAGGCTGTCTTCGGGAGCAATCTTGTAATCGACCTGCGTATGTTGCCATTCGGTCATTTTGTCGATGATCATCTGGTGGGGAATATTTTTAGAGCAAAAGACCACTTCATCAATCGTATAAATAGTAATAATATCCAGCACCTGATTGATATTGCCTACAAAATCCTTATCTTTTTTTAACCTCTCGCCGCTGCTTACCAAGCCAATATATTCAGGTTTAGCATAAGCCGATTCGAGCAATTTCGCCACTCGTTTAGCTTCTTCTTTTTCGCCAATCACAAGAAATCGCTGGCTTTGTTTTTCACCTAACTGTATCCAGGGTACCTTAAACAAGTACAAGATCAGCCTGATTGCAGGAAGCGCCAAAACGCCCCAGGCAGTGCCCAGAAGGATCAACGCACGCGAAAAACGCAGTGATTCAGGAAGTAAAGCATACAACACAAGAATAACCATCGTTCCGGCACCCATACCGATGACCGATTTCATCATACGCACCGGTTTATCGTAACCCCCACTGAAGTATATGGATAAGAGCCACATAATTATGTACGAAGGAATGACATATACATAAAAAGCGTGTGGATAGCTACCTCCTTCGGTATATATAAAACTCCTCCCCCAGATACCGGTGATGGCCAGTATGCCTCCCAACAATGCAGCGGCATCAAAAACAGGCAATAATAATCTCTCAAAAATCCTTGAAAGAATTGCTAAAAAAGCCCTGAAATAGATTGCAAGGTTTATCAGGTAGGTAAAAAGACGTGCATTTTTATAGGTAAAATGCTTCTTAGCAAAAATGACCATTGCATTATAAAACACAAGGACATAATTCACGCTGCTTTTTTTTGTGCTTTCGCCTTTGTAATGGATGATACGTGTTTCAGGATAATAAAAATTCTTATACCCTGCCTTAATGACCCGGTATGACAGGTCGATATCCTCACCATACATAAAAAACGTTTCATCGAGCAAACCAATTTCATCTAACACTTTCTTACGCAACAGCATGAAAGCGCCTGATAAGATATCTACTTCGTGCGTCTCATTCTCATTCAAATAACCCAAATGGTATTTAGAAAATATTTTTGACCTGGGAAACACTTTGGAAATCCCGAACATTTTATAAAAAGCAGCAGCAGGCGTTGGTAATCCTCTTTTTGATTCGGGCAGAAATTTACCGGCTCCATCTACCATTTTAACGCCCAATGCCCCGGCTTCCGGATGCTCATCCATGAAATCGATAACCTTTGAAAAAGTATCATCTTCCACCACCGTATCAGGATTGAGTAACAACACGTACTCACCTGATGATTTTTTTATACCCTGGTTATTGGCTTTTGAAAATCCAAGATTCTCTTTGTTCTCGTAAAGTTTCACCTCCGGAAACTTATTCTTTACCATTGCATTCGATCCGTCAATTGAATTATTATCCACCACAATCACTTCTCCCGCTACTCCTTTCATAGCACGCCGTACAGCATGCAGGCACTGTTCGAGGAAATATTCGACATTATAATTGACAATTATGACTGATAACTTCATCGGGTATTAAAATGAATTTCAAATATAAGACAAATGACAGGCAAATATACCGCCAACAATTATTAAAACAAACGGTGCATGATAATTCTTATTTTTGCGTTTAACTTATGGTTATGCTAAAAAAGATTGTTGGCACAGCAGGAACACGGCTTTTAAACGCCGCCGTCAACCTGGTCATTTTATTGCTGATAACCAACAAAATCGGCAGTGAAGGTTTTGGGGTTATTGCTTTGATTATGGTGGACATCACGGTGATTCAGATGTTTATCGACCTACTGGCAGGAAGCGCTTTAATTTATTTCAGTTCGCGTGCCAATGCCGGACAATTGCTTTTTCCTGCCTATTTGTGGATTGGTGTGGTGATTCTCACTTTTTTCCTGCTTTCGCTGTTCATGCAGGCCGTTTTTCCCGTTGTATACGCCACCGTCATTCCGGCGGGTTATGAAATACACATCCTTATGCTCGCCCTGCTGAATGCACTTCTGATCACACATTACAATCTTTTACTGGGTAGGGAAAAAATTAAAGTGTACAACATCATTTTTACAGTGCAAATCTTAGTATTCCTGGGTGTTTTCCTGTATGGCATTTTTGTTATACATGATGAAACACCTGCCTCTTATGTTCATGCCCTATATTTAGCCTACGGTATTGGGGCGATTCTCGGGTTTTGCACGCTGTTAAGAACAGTTGGAAGGTTATTTATCCAAGGTTGGAAAGATGTACTCAGAAAAGTCGTTAACTATGGAATTATTTCATTCTCTGCCAACATTCTTAATGTCGGAAATAAAAGGCTAAGTTTCTATGTATTACGGTATTTCACGGGGCTTTCTTCCTTAGGTGTCTATAATGCCGGTGTCCAGCTTACAGAAGGACTCAGGATTATCGGACAAAGTATATCGCTGGTGCAGTTCTCAACCATATCCAACACAAATGATCCGGGTTATGCAAAACACCTGACTATAAAACTGATGAAGTTTACAGTGATGTTGACGCTTGCTGCACTATTTATTTTAGTTGCCCTGCCAGAGCAAGTATATTCCCTGTTATTCAGCAAAGATTTTACAGGTGTGAAACTCATTATTATTGCCTTGAGTCCCGGGGTAATGGCACTTGCGGCTAACAATATTTTCAGCCATTATTTTTCTGGTCTGGGCAACCCTAAAGTAAATATGCGAGCCAATCTTGTAGGGATGATATTCACCTTTATTCTGGCGTTTACATTAATCCCTGTTTTCGGTTACGTGGGCGCTGCCATCACAGCATCTGTCAGTTATATTTCATCGGTTGTTTACCAGTATTTCGTCTTTAAAAAAGAAACGCAAACAAGGCTCACTGATTGGATTCCTGTTAAAAAGGACTTGTCAGATTTTGTAATTCTGGTTAAGGATGTACTTAAAAAGAAGGCATTTTAAAACTATTTCCGCTCCATTGATTCAGCTACTTTTAACAATGTCAATACATGGAATATAGATTCTTGTGACAACTCACTGATATTGAAATTCCTTTTCAGACCCAAGCGCTCTGCTGATTTGCCCGAAAGTTGATTATTTAGTGCACGCTTCATTTTCTCTGAAGTTTGTTTTGCTGTTCTGACCCGCGGCATGACTAGTTTTACATATTGTTTAACATGCTGCTTGTAGATAAGCTTTTTCAACTTTGCGTTTTCTCTAATCGAAAAACCCCAATTAGCATTTGAGATTTTATTTAATTCAGGGTCAATAAGACTTGTGAAGGCGTGATACAATTGAAAGTTCTTTTTTTCATTTTCATTGATTGAGTGTACCACTTTAAAAAACTCAGGATGGTAAAATGGCGATGTACTCCAGATATATTGCCTGTTCCTGTCTTCACCCTCAAACAGCCAGTTATTAGTCCGTTCGAAAAGTAAAAAGTGTTTGTAGTTTATTTTAGGATCCGCATAAGGATAGCCATTCAGGTGCGACAGAAGTGCTTCCTCCTTTCCGTTCGTGTCAAATTTGCATAGTTGCACACATGTACTTTTTGTTGTTATTTCATTTGCTCTTAAAATCCGGGTATCTATACCGGGTGTAAACAATTGAATGCCCGGAAATAAGTACGCCAGGGTTTTGTCGCCTCCATCCCCTGTCAGCATCAGGTCATACTTTGCTGACATTTTTTTTAAAAAGGGAATAATAAACGCCATTCCGAGGTAATTCATACCAAATTTGGCGCTGATCAATTCATCAAAATACTGCGGCGACCACTCTTCCAATGTAGTTATTCCGACTTGCCTGTTGTAAAACTCACCTAGTTGTTCAGCTATTTTTACATCCGATTGGATTATGGCATGGTCATAAAGAAAACTTTCATAGGCAACTGATTGTTTATCTTTTTCAATTTCACCCATGATGATTCTGGAGTCGAGCCCGCCACTCAGTGAGAGCACCGGCCTTTCAAATGCATCTAACCTATCCTTAACCGCTTGTTTAAATAATTCGTATAAAACCTGTTCAGGATTCTTAACACGCCTTCCTGATTCCCGCCATTCCAGCAATGAAAGGGTCTGATTTTGAATACTGACTTTCTTATCCAATTGAATAAAAGAGGAAGGTGGCAAACGATTCAGGTTTTTAAAAAGGGTTTTATTTCCCAGCGGATACCCTAATCTCATGTACTGATAAACGCCGTCATCACTGAATTCAAGGCCCCCTGACAATTTGTGAATCAAGCCGATATCTCTCCCAATTATGAAATGGTCACTTTGGATATAATAAAGCGGAAGCCTGCCCAGGTAATCATTAACAACGACAATTTTTTTTGACGATTTATTGATCAGGTAAACGACAAACTCCCCGTCAAGGCTCCTTAGATGATGTAAGCTCTCATCCTTATTTTTATTGAATAATATCTCATGAGAACATCGGAAGAGATTGTCGTTGTTAAAGACATCAACACCATATATTTTTCCTTCTATGACTAAAGTATAGTCCTGACGATCTATTACCTGAACAGGATAATTCTCTTTGCCCTTTTTTAGCAGGACAAAAGTTTCATTTTTATACAATACGGATACACCGTCACTATTTTTTTGTATGCTTTCTATCTTCTCCCACAGGGGCAGTTTCAGTTGTTTGTGCCGGTATATAAGCATTATGCCTGCCATAGATCGGATTTTATATGCGGATTTGTTCTCAAAAATAGTTTATTTTATTTCGTCTCTTGCCGGTTCCGGCCTATAAAATAAAAATCACACCTTCTAAGAAGGTGGTTTTGGATTGCCCCAATATGGGGCTTTTTAGTTGTTTCCTGTTTTTTGAATATCGAACACTGATTAACGATTTTAGAATTTTG
>Ga0209013_10004324_pt1 | contig 12478 bp, 13 predicted proteins | sample Cruoilmetagenom2_FD_187291 | JGI IMG/M metagenome (GOLD analysis project Ga0209013, IMG submission 187291) | Oil polluted marine microbial communities from Coal Oil Point, Santa Barbara, California, USA - Sample 2 (SPAdes) (version 2) | ecosystem: Environmental > Aquatic > Marine > Oil seeps ...
GTACGCCATTCGCATGCAGCACTCCTGAGCGGTGTGGCAAAAACGGTTGAGGCAGTGGCTGCATTTAAATTTTTCGCAGCATTTTTAGCTGAACAGATAGGAATGTCTTTGCCCCTGTTGGCAGTTTTAGCCGTCATCACCATGACACTGGGTAATTTTTTGGCACTCTTCCAAAAACGTATTGCCCGCATACTTGCTTATTCGTCCATCGCACATGCCGGGTATATGCTTTTGGCTTTTGTCGCAGTTAAAAGCGAGTATGCCTCAACGGGACTGCTCTATATGGCCATTGCTTATATTTTTATGCAGACGGCGGTCTTTTTAGTGCTGGATACTTTACGTCATAAATACGCTATTCAAACCTTGGATGACCTTGGAGGGTTTGCAAAGAAAAACAGACTCCTGGCATTTTTCTTTACGGTACAGCTTTTCTCTTTGGCTGGTATACCCTTGTTGGCCGGCTTTTTAGCCAAGGCGGTTGTCTTTTATGCCGTTGTTAATGCAGGTCTCTGGTATGTCGTCCTGATAGCCCTGTTGAACTCGGCACTGTCGGTAGGGTATTATGCATGGATCGTGAAATATATGTATTTTGATGAGTCAAGAGATTTAGCACCTGTGGAGAGTGAAAAACTGCCAATGCTCTCTCAGGGTATTTTGTTCATAGGAACACTTTTCTTTGGCATCTTTGCTTCGATCGTATTTTCAGCAGGCATTCATTTGTGAGTAATATGATCGCTGGAAAAATTAAAATTCAATAAAAAGGTGCACTATGGAAAAACTTGATTGTGATGTATTGATCATTGGTGGCGGTCCTGCCGGTAGTGTATGTGCCATGACTGCAAAGATGAACTATCCTCAAAAAGAGATATTGGTCATACGGGAATTTGAAGTACAGCTTGTCCCCTGTGCGATTCCCTACATCTTCGGTGCCACTCTTGGATGCAGCGATAAAGATGTTGCCTCCTGCGGCGGTGCTGCAGATATGGGAATCTCTACGATACTGGGAAAGATCGAAGATATCGATATGGAAAAGAAAACAGCTTATTCAAAGGTACATGAAATAACGTTTGATAAACTCGTTTTTGCAACAGGCTCAATACCTTTTGTTCATACTTCACTACAGGATTCACTTGCCTTGGATGGTGTCTTTACTGTACCAAAAAATAAAATGTTGATCGATAAAGCAAAAGCGTATATTGATACTGTTGACAATATTATGGTTGTAGGTACAGGGTTTATCGGTATTGAAATGGCAATGGAGTTTGCAGAGAATGGGAAAAAAGTGACTGTCATCGGAGGAAGTAAACATATCCTTAAAGGTCCGTTTGACCCTGAAGTGGCACTTCAGGCAGAGGAGATCATACTTAAGCACGGTATCACTTTTATAGGAGATGACAGGGTGGTCGCTATTATGGATAACAACGGTGATAATGTTGTGAACAGGGTTCAGCTCAAAAGTGGTAATGTGCTTGATAGCCAGGCCGTTTTTTTGGCAACAGGTTATCAGCCAAACACGGCATTGGCTCAAAAAACAGGCATGAAACTGGGACATTATGGTGGGATTGAAGTCAATGAGTATATGGGAACGGAAAATCCTGATATCTTTGCTGCCGGTGACTGTTCTGCGCGAAGAGGTTTCATTTCAAATGCACCGTCAAAAGTGATGCTGGCTTCAACCTCCGCTGCAGAGGGAAGGGTTGCGGGGAGTTCACTTTATGGGTTTAAATATATTAAAGGTTTTAACGGCACGATCGCTATTTTTTCAACTATGGTAGGAGACAGGGCATTTGCATCAGCGGGGATCACAGAGAGTGACGCAGCTGCATCCAACGGTGACATTGTAGTGGGAACATTTACTTCTACAAATCGCCACCCTGCCACCATACCCGGAGTACAGAAACAGTTTGTTAAACTGGTTGCTATGCGTCATGGCGGTCAGATCATCGGTGGACAGATCATTGGTGGGAACGAAGCAGGAGAAATGATCAATATCATTGGCGTGATGATAGAAGCCGGGCTTAGTATTTATCAGGTAATGTCCATGCAGGTCGCAACACAACCCATGCTGACGGCGGCACCGACAAACTATCCGATCATTATGGCGGCGGCAATGATCGCTCAAAAAATCGAACAGAAACACTAATAAGGAAAGAAGATGAGAAAAAGACTAAAAAGTCTTAAGGATATGGATGCAAAAGCAGAGATAGCAAAACTCAAAAATGAGAATTGTGCAGAAAATGATGTATTTTTTCAGGCGATGGAAGAGGTGCTTCTTTCCATACTGCCGCTTTTTAAATCAGATAAAGTGTTTCAGGAAAATGAAAAAAATGCCATTATACGAAGATTGATCACACCGGACAGAGTGATCAAGTTCAAAGTGACCTGGTTTGACGATGATCATGATATCCAGGTCAATACCGGTTACAGAGTGCAGTTCAACAATGCCCTTGGACCGTACAAAGGCGGTCTGCGTTTCCACCCTTCTGTCAATGAAGGTATTTTGAAATTTCTGGGTTTTGAGCAGATCCTGAAAAATGCATTGACCGGTCTGCCTATCGGTGGTGCCAAAGGGGGGTCTGACTTTGACCCTCGAGGCAAAAGTGATTTTGAAGTCATGAAGTTCTGTACCGCTTTTATGAAAGAACTTTATAAACATATTGGACCGCGTATCGATGTACCTGCAGGAGACATCGGTGTGGGTGGACGTGAGATCGGGTATCTTTTTTCCGAGTATAAAAAAATGACATCTTCTTTTGAAGGTGTGTTTACAGGCAAACCCTCTTTCTTCGGCGGATCGCTAGCGCGACCCGAAGCAACAGGATACGGGGTGGTCTACTTTACAAAAAAAATGCTTGAGCTGGAAGGCAAAGAGACTTTGGAAGGTAAGGTCTGTGTCGTAAGCGGTGCAGGGAATGTCGCTCTGCATGCCATTGAAAAGCTGCAGTATTTAGGTGCAATCCCTGTCACATGTACTGATTCGAGAGGAACGATCTATGATGCAAGAGGGGTGGACCTGAGGTTATTGAAAGAGTTAAAACTTGAGAAGCGCGTTTCACTCGAAGAGTATACCAAAATTCATACAGAAGCTCAGTACATACCTGTATCTGAGTACCCCGAAGGGGGACACGCTGTCTGGAACATTCCCTGTTATGCCGCTTTCCCGTGTGCAACACAAAATGAATTGACCGCGATTGATGCCGCTAACCTGATCAAGAACGGCTGTGTCTCTGTGAGTGAGGGTGCAAACATGCCTTCAACAACAGAAGCGGTCAATCTCATGCTGGAAAGCGGTATCTGCCTTGCTCCTGCAAAAGCGGCAAATGCAGGCGGTGTTGCCGTGAGTTCTTTTGAGATGAGTCAAAATGCTTCGATGTCCAAGTGGACATTTGATGAGGTGGATGCTAGACTGGAGGCAACGATGAATGAGATCTGCGAAAATGTTTCAGCAACGGCAAAAGAGTATGAGGTTGCAGGAAATTATGTGGTTGGTGCCAACATTGCAGGCTTTAAAAGGGTTGCAGAGGCGATGATGGCTGAAACGATATAGGTATTCTTTGATATTCCTCTTAAAATAAATCATTTGTTAATGATTTATTTTTCAACCGTTAACTTTGATGGGTTATACTTTAATTAAGAAAGACTTAGATCTTTCAAAACGATCTCAAGAGTTATTTACTCCTTGTCCAAAATTGTAAATCTTCCTTGTTTACTCTTGATGGTCGCATACTACTTTAGAAGAAGCAATTTCTTCATATAAAACTTCCTTGTTTATTATGATTCCTTGTTTGTTGCTTCTTCTTTCCTTCTATCTATTTAAATTTCACATTGACTGCATTAAGTGAGTATACTATACTATTAGAACTATTAGAAATTACGAAAGGATCATTTATGAAAGCATTTTTAAAACTCTCTCTTGTCTCACTTGGCATTTTATTCATGCAGGGCTGTGCTTCACATCAGAAATTTGTAAACAGATATAATTCCTGGATAGGAAAAGATATCAACCATCTCATGCAACAGATTGGTTACCCGGACAGTACCTATGTATTGCCAAATAAAAATAAAGTATATGTCTATGAGAGATCAAGGATCTATTCTATTCCTTCTATGCCGATGTATGGATATGGTTATGGCTATGGTGGATATTATGGCGGTTACGGTATGGTTGGATATGGGAGTGACATCGTACAGAAGACATGTAAACTCTATCTGGAAACGAACAAAAAAGGCATTATCGTCAAATGGGGTTCACGAGGCAACTCCTGTGTGTCATATTATGAGGTACCCGGAGCTCAATAACAGCTGCGGAGTTTTACTTTCTTCCTCTGCGGGTATAGTTCTTGACCTTACCGTATATGCGTCTTAGATCAGGTCGGGCATAGTGCATATACCGATGACGTGTCATGAGTACAGGCATCCCTGCATCTGCCCATTTGTACAGCACCTGTATATCTGCCTGGCCTACATGGATGCAACCGTGAGAAGTATTGTCAATGCTTCCTTTATGTATGGCATGTCCCCAGTTGGTGAAGAAGAGGCTGTAGTCCATGTTGTTAGAGCCGTCAGCTTCAGGGTAGAGGCTTGAAGTGTGCCAACGTTTCTTTCTGAGGACCTTCCATTTTCCCGAGGGAGTGAACTCCACTTCTTCTCCCGAAGAGATACCTCCGCTCAACCAGACCGTTCCATCTTTATCTACCGCATAGAAACGGCCATCACTGTTCTCCTCTCTTACTGATACAAGTATGAAGTCTTTACCTGTCAAGTCTACTTTTCGTTCTATACCTTGTTTGTTAATATAAGAAAATTCAGTTTTTGAAAGGGGTATCAGTTCTCTGGGTTGTGCTGTAAGAAATGATATGAAAAGTATGGCGTTTATAAATATATATTTCATCATCTATCCTTTGGAATATCAATTAGGTGAGATACCCATAACGTATGTAGTATAGCATTTCCAAAGTGTAATTTATGTGTATTTTAACATTATTTTATCGTAAATTTAAATTTAGGTACTGAGTGAATAAGATGAAAAAACTTTGATATAATAAAGTATAAGAAAAGGATATAAACATGCGAACCCAAATAAAACATATAATGATGTTGTGGATCATTTTACTCTTCTCTGCTTCCGCTTCTGAAAAAACATGGGACGGTAAGTGGCATGCTTTTTGGAAACAAGGATCTATTGTATTGACGATGGAGCAGCATGGTAATGATGTGAATGGGACTTACCAACCCCTCAATGGGAAGCTCACTGGATACATTGAAAATAACAAACTGCATGCGGTCACTGTAAATGATGATGGCTCAGGCAAGCTCACTATGACTATGAGCCAGAGTGGCAATTCATTTTTCGGAATTAATAAATATGGTGACTGGATCACTTCTATAAGGGTGGATGCAGACGATCAATACAATGCTCTGACTGTGAATACTTCTTTACCTTTGAACACTTTTTACTCTTTTTTAAAACTTGTCAATAGGGTAAGAAGCGGAGAACATGAAGCGCTTGAAAAAGCCCTGAATCTCTTAGATTTGAATGAAGAACAGCAAAAATATCTTTATGGAAAAAAATTGCATCTTGCACGCACATTTTTTCATATCCTGGATGCCTGTACGGTTGAAAAATATAATTTTAAATTAGATGTAGAAGGTGATCGTGACTTTGTCATACTTCATCAGGCTGGTACTGATAACACGGTTGAAGTGAATTTTATTAAAGAAAATGATGTAGAGGGATGGAAGATCATCCTTCCTGGTCAAGCAGAGATGAAAGAGACATTACGTACTCTTATGACAGCACGTGAACTGGATGAAGTCGATCCGAATGCCAATCTTAAACTGGCAAATCCACGTGATACCATGCGTACAATCATCGAACAATATGACCGTTGGAAGAAAAATGGAAAAGCACATGTGCTTTCGACCATGAACCTTTCAACTGTTGATCCGGCTATTTGGGAGTGGCAGGCACCTTTACTCTCTTATTATCTTTTGGGTGTGATCAACCGTATTTCTGAAGTGGTGTATCAGGAGATACCCAATGATCCTAAAAGTAAAAAACCCTATGTGCATTTTCATCATCCTATAGGAGATATTGTCATCGCACCTTATGAGATTGAGGGTAAGACTCAGTGGAAATTTACTCCCGAAACCCTTGAAACCATAGAGGTTCTCTTTGAGGAGATTGAAGATGTCCCACTCCATGTACCGATGAAAACGATCTCTGAGAATGATCTCTATTTTAAGCTTAAACATCTTGCCCGGTCGATCTCTCCTCTGCTTGTAGAGAAATTTTATGATACTGCTTTATGGCAGATAGTACTCTTGGCTCTAATCGTCTTTTTAGCAGCTTGGATCAGTTATTTCAGTAAGTGGTTCACATTCAAGATCGTTAAAAGATTTTATTTGACAAAACGATGGACTGATGAGATGATCACACTACGCTTTTTACGTCCCGTCCAGATCTTGATCTTTGGATTGCTTTTACTCTATGGTGCCCATCAGCTAGGTTTATCGGACTTTCTTTTTGCTATTATTAAAACCTTTACGCGCTTGCTGATCGTTTTGGGTGTTGCATGGATCATTTTTGAACTGATTGATATCATTATCACTTTTTTCAAGATACGTGCCAAACGGAAAGCCTTAGAGGTCGATGATATTTTTCTCTCTATTGTCAGTAGTATTCTGCGTATTGGGGTGATCATAGCTGCCATCTTTATCATTGCAGAGATATTTGGCGTGCCTTATAAGACAGTGGTCGCTGGTTTGGGAATAGGTGGTTTGGCATTTGCAATAGCAGCAAAAGACACCATTGCCAACTTCTTTGGTTCCGCGATCATTATCGCAGACAGACCTTTTAAAACAGGAGACAAGATAAAGATCGGTTCTGATATCGGGATTATCACCAATGTAGGGATACGTTCTACCAGGATAAGAACTATTTATGATACGGTATTGACGGTTCCAAACAATAAAATCACTCAGGAGATGATCGATAACTACACTGAACGTGATGCGATGAGAGTAGATACAGAGTTCTTCTTCAGCCTGAATACCAATAAAGAGATATTAGATGATCTTGATGCTGCAATGACAAAGTTCTTGAAGGAAAATAAAAGTGTAGATACAACTAAGATCATACTCACAGGTGTGAATGACTACACCAAAAGAGGCATATCCTTTGGTCTGACTTTCTTTGTGCAAGCTTCAAACGACATGGAATATAGTGACATAAGACATCGCCTTGTTACTGATCTCGCCCAGATCATCAAAGAGAGTGGGATCGAACTAGTGATGATAAAGCAGGATTACAAAGATGATTAAAGAGAGGTAAATATCTCTTTAAATACTTCAGGTATACGGCAAGGTTTCCCCTTGTCGACATAGACCAGAACAACCTCCATACTAAACACCTTCACCTCTTCTTTCCATACTTCCTGCAACAAGACCAAAGAGGTACTTTTAAGCGTTAAGATCTTCGATGTAACGTCTAAGATATCACCCAAGACAGAAGTCGCCAAAAAAGAGGCTTTGAGATCGCGTACAACAAAGCCACTGGTATCACTCTGTGAAGGTATCATATCTCTTTCAAAAAATATTTCAGACCTTGCACGTTCACAATATTTGATGTAATTTGTATGATAAACGATGCCACCGGCATCTGTATCTTCGTAATAGACTCGTATTTTCACCTTTGAACTCCTATTTCATGGGGCTTATCGTACATTGGATTATTGGTGGTGCCAGATTTGTGCCAGTTGTCCAAGAAAGATGCCCTCTTTTTTCGTAAGGTTTTATCCTTTAAAACCTTATATGCTTTGGCATATACTCTTAAGGTAATGTCAGCACTTTTATGTCCCATCATCTGTGATACCCAAGTTATCTCTTCACCATTGCTTATCATTAAAGATGCAAAAGTATGACGTAATTGATAAAGATATCGTAAATCTCCATCATCAAGAAGAGCTTTAAATTGTAAAGCGATAGTATCATGACTATAGAATGGCTTATGAAAACTACTTATAAATACCATATCGAATACATTGCCACCTGTCAGCTCATACTGCTTCAAGAAATATTCTTTAACGTTAGGCATCATTTCAACAATTCTTTTAGATGATCTTGTCTTAGTCGGACCAAATTCACCTCTTATTCGTGTGCGTATAACTTTAAATGTTTCACTTTCCCAATCTATATCACTCCATTTAAGAGCAACTAGCTCACCAGGTCTAACTCCACTAAAAGCCATAATGGCAAAAAAGTTTCGTTTATAACCACTTGTCTTTGAAAGTAAAACACTAAGTTCATCTAAGGAAAAAGGATCAACATTCTTATCTTCTTCGTCTAGATCATCATTCTCATCATATTCTTCTACTAAAACAGGCCTAGGCACTTTTTCAAATGGATTAGAGTTAAGTAAACCTTCTATCACCGCATCGTCAAGTATTGTATAGAAAATAGATCTATACTTCCGTACAGTTGATGCAGTATAACTTTCAAGTTTCTCATTCTGCCAATCAAGTAATTGCATAGGTGTAATTGAAGAAATCAACTTCTTCCCAAACTTAGGTACGATATGATTCCTAAAATGGTTCTTGTAGCTAGCTTGAACATGTTTTCTTCTATCGTTGACATGCCGCTTAAAGCTAAGTTCACCATAATCTTTGACTGTTTTGATAACAGCAACTCTTTCAGCTTTTGGGACATAAATTCCAAGAGCTATCTCTTTTGTAATAACAGGTATAACATCATTTTGTAGAAGCTCTCTATTCTTTACAGTATCTTTCAAACCTGTAGAGGGTCTAGTTCTTTTACCTTCACCATAATGTATATCTAGTATCAATTTACCGTTTTTAGTTCTTATTTTTATACTCATAAAAATACCCTTTAAACGGCACTTCTGTACTCAGGTATAATACCAAGATGTTGATTAATGGCATCTAATTTATCCTGTTTACTCGAAGCTTTACGTCTACCTTTAACACCACTTTGTTTAAGCTTTATGATTGCTTCAGGAATGAACACACGCTTCTTTCCTGCTTTTACAAAATGTAATCCCTCTATAAATATACCTTCTGAGATATATTTATTGAAAGTACTTTTAGTAATCTCCAAAAAGTGTATCACTCCTTTTTCATGCTCTATATTTGGTAAAAAAAGTTCAACTCTACTTATGAGCTCCTGTTGTTTAATTAATAGTTGATCAAGTTTTTCTTCTATATACATGATCACTCCTTCTGTTAAATTAGCTCGGCTCATAAATGAACGTCAATGCCCCCTAAAAACTGTTTGTATCTGTTGAAGGTTCAGAAGCAAACAGTTAGATCACTGGTTATACAATCAGTATCTTTTTGTCTGAAAACTTTTCAAAAAGTTCAGAATAGCTTATAATTGAAAGCTCTTGTGAGTACTCGTCAAAATACTTTGGTTCAGTAGCTGTAATTGAGACATAGATGATCTTTGGTATATCTAAACCAGACTTCCTGTATAGTTCATTTGTCTTATTAATGCTTGCCTTGAAGAGATCAGCTCTCTTGCTCATCCCAGAAACAAAACGTATCGCTAATGTTTTCCTTGAGTCCTCTTTGTGTGTGGCAGGTAAAATTACCTGTAGATCTTCTTTTGATAGTGATGCTACAGGATCAATTGGATCATAATCTGAAAATACGTCAAACTTATCCCAATGTTTTTTAACCAACGTTGCAAATTCTACTGGATTCATTAATATATATTTCTCTCGATCCACAACATCTTTAGCTATAGCTTTAAAATCTTCTGGTGTGTGATCTGCCAAAAAATTATAAAGTAACAAAGTAGGTCCTTCTGATTTTTTCCAGTTTTGTAAAGTCTGAATTGGAATGCCAAGATTATCATGCATAAACTTATCTTTTAACAGTTTCAACTTTTCTCCTTTTTTATAGATAATCATATTGTATCATATTATTTATTAAATAAAAAGTTATTTATTTAATAATATATGTGATACAATACAATTCTTGTTTGACCTATGTGGCAAATGAAACACTTAGTATGCTTACTAACCTATGTGGGGTATGTATGCTATTTATCATGTCAACTCCAAAAAAAAGCATAACAGCTACGTTGATGACATTAACTATTTAAAAAAGGATGACCTTATGGCACCAAGAATAACTTTAATATTAGAAACGCTGTTATGTATAAAAGGAGTCACTCATGTTGACAAAAGTATCGATCGCAAAACACACTGATACAGCTTATCACGTTGAAACACCTTTTATACAAGCAGAAGTTGGATTTAAAAATCTTCATACCATTACAGAAAAGTATAGATATGCTAATACTGTTTTTGAAAATGGAAAACGTTCTAAAGCGACACAGGAATCGTTTACGAATTTACTTATTTACGATATAGATAATGATAGAGATAGAAAACTCTCTTTTATAGAGGCATGTTTACTGCTCAATGATGTCAAATCATTAATTGTTACAACCAAATCACATCAGAAGCCTAAGAACGGAATAGTTGAAGATCGTTATCGCATACTTTTTCCTTTAGACAAAGTAATAGATGTTCATGAAGATGAATATCCTCAGTTTTATCTTCATGTTGCAGGCTTACTTGGCATTGAACATATTATTGATCTTGCCTGTAAAGATGTTGCACGCATGTATCAGCCTTACAAAACACAAAAGGTTTACTATTCTGACAGTACAAATATTTTAAGCTACAAACAGCTTAAGAGTTTATTTGAAGAAACAAAAGCATTGAATACTGCAATGAGAAATATTGCACGATATGAACAAAGTCATAAAATTGAGACAGATGGTTCTAAAACAGATTATCTTCGCTCTATTATTATGACAGAGGATTTCTTGTCACTTATGAAAACGGATGAGCGTTTTGTTAGCGGAAATCGTAATAACTATCTGTTTAGCTGTGGTAGCTATCTCAAAGAGAATGATCTTCATGCTGATGAAATCAAGGAAACATTGATGTGGATGAATGACCTTTATGATGGTATTCCTCAAAAAGAGCTAGAAAGTTTAATAGGGGGGTTGAAGTTATGAATCATTTAACAATGCCTCTTATTGAAATTTACCAAAGTAAAAGATATACAATTGAGTTGCTTGGTGGAAAGTCAGCCATTATTTGGGATAAAAAATTCCAGAAAGAAAAAACAATATATCTTTATGAGATGTACCCCAAAGAGTGGCGTGTGTATCAGTCAGAAAATGGAGTTTCACAATTAGAGACAACAAGGTATCTAATGCTACCGACATTCAAAGAGTATGTTGAATTTTTCAAAGTTCAAAGTTTAGTTGATGAGCTCATTACCTATTATGAGTTTGTTTATGAAGACACTTTAGAAGTAGAGGGTCTAGAGGTGACATCATGAAGCAATTAAGCAATGATGAAATCTTCAGTAGCCCTTACTTTAAAGAAAAGAAAGAGGTACTCTCTCAAAATAATGAGGCTGTAAATCTGGATAATGAAAATACAGAAAATGGTAAGGAAATTACACAATTTCTACCACCAGAGCTTCTGTCTCAGATCGTTAAACTTACTGGAATTGTCCAGACAGGTATTGATACACTCATTACAGTCAATCTTAGTACACTAGCGGCACTTTCAGAAGGCACGATAGTATTTGATAAAAAAGAACATACATCAGGAACCGTTATTATCATCTATACGGCAGCATTTTTTAACAGTGGTGGAGGAAAGACTGTAGCAGTTGGTACGAATAGACGGTATTTTTTGGATTGGAGAGAAGAAGAGCTTAGTGCACTTCAACAAGACCAGGATGAACGTGTAGAACAGATTCTAATAGAGTTAAAATCATTAGGAAATTCTAATGATGAAAGAGAGACCAAAGCAAAACTAGAAGAGGAGTTACTTAGATATAAGACACAGCCAGATGTTTATCTTGAAGATGCAACAGAAGAGGGCTTTGGACTTTCTATTGCTTCTGGAAGTACACCGATGATGTTTCTTGACAACTTTGGTAAATATCTAGCAGCATCTAAAAACAGTGAAGGCAAAGCCAGTATGATTCGTATGCTGGATAATGTCTTTGACTCTGGACAGACCACTACTAGACGATTAAAGGGTAATAACAAACGTGCTACTCAGCTTTTTGTTAAAGGCTTTGGCGCACATTTTGCTTCAACGATGGGTAAGAGTAATTTGAAACCTCAAGATCTTAAAGATAATGTTGAGAATGGTTTTTTCAATAAAGTTTTGATTACATTCCAAGATACGATTGATAAACCTATTCCCTTAGAAACATCTCTTACTCAGTCAGATAAAGATGAAATCGAAAAGTTTGCAAGAGCCTATCATTCAATGGCAAGTGAGTGTCATTTTTATCTTAGTAGTGATGCTTATGAAGTTTACTGTCACCCGCGGTGCTAAAATAGGCAGTATAAAAGACTGCTAAAAGAGTAGTTTTTACAACCAAAAAGCCAAAGAAACAGAGTAAATCTGTTACAGTCT
>Ga0209013_10004325_pt1 | contig 12476 bp, 10 predicted proteins | sample Cruoilmetagenom2_FD_187291 | JGI IMG/M metagenome (GOLD analysis project Ga0209013, IMG submission 187291) | Oil polluted marine microbial communities from Coal Oil Point, Santa Barbara, California, USA - Sample 2 (SPAdes) (version 2) | ecosystem: Environmental > Aquatic > Marine > Oil seeps ...
CCACCCTACGTGCTACATATATTTTTTCAATACCTCTGGTATTTCAATACTCCCATCTTCATTCTGATAATTTTCCATAATAGCAACTATCGTACGCCCTACAGCAAGAGAAGAACCGTTTAACGTATGTACAAATCTATTTTTCTTCCCATCTTTAAAACGGATCTTTGCACGTCTTGCCTGAAAATCTCTGGTATTTGAGATAGACGAGATTTCACGGTACTGATTTTGTCCCGGTAGCCAAACTTCAAGATCAATAGTAGTTGCAGCAGAGAAACCTAAGTCTCCTCCGCAAAGTTCTACTACTCTGTGAGGCAGTCCAAGTGCGGTTAAAATATCTGAAGCATTTTGTACCATCATTTCAAAAACTTCATTAGATCTATCGGGATGAGCAATGGCAACCATTTCAACTTTGTTGAACTGATGCTGACGAATAATACCACGTGTATCACGTCCTGCAGACCCAGCTTCTTTTCTAAAACATGGTGTATACCCTGTCATAAGTACTGGCAGTTCTTTTTCAGTCAATATTTCATCATTATACATATTGGTCAATGGCACTTCTGCGGTAGGAATGAGATACAGGTCTTCATCCTCTATCTTAAAAAGATCATCTTCAAATTTTGGTAGTTGTCCTGTTCCCTGAAGCATTGTAGAATTGTTGATAAACGGTACAGAATGCTCTATAAACCCTTTTTGGGCATTGGTATCAAGGAAGAAGTTAATGAGTGCTCTTTCAAGTCTTGAAGCCTCACCTCTAAGCACAGAAAAACGACTCTTTGCAAGTTTTACCCCACGTTCAAAGTCTATCCAGCCATTGATCTCAGAGAGTTCCCAATGTTCTTTGGGTTTAAATGCAAACTCTTTTGGCTCTAAAACCTTGCGAAGTTCAATATTATCATCTTCATCTTCACCTTTGGGTACTGAATCATCCGGAAAATTAGGCATAGCAAGAGCAACATTATAGAGTCCTTCTTCAGCCTCTCTCGCTCTCTCTTGAAGTGGTACCATCGCTTCTTTGTTTGCATCAACTTTAGCTTTTAACTCAGTTATATCTTTCTTTTCACGCATATACTGCCCAAAAAGTTTAGACATGCTGTTCTGTTCAGCTTTAGCTGACTCCAAAGATACATTGGCTTCTTTAAGTGTAATAAAAAGATTTTGAAGATTTTCAAGCGTAGCTGTATCTACACCTTTTTTCTGTAGTTTTGTACTTGCTTCATTGAAATTGTTTTGGAGATATTTAAGATCTATCATAGAGTTAACCTAACATATTGAAATTTATGGTGGTATTATAGGATAAATTCAAAAAGAGTCTGATTAAGAGAGAAGAGTCCCTTAATCAGAAAAGTGTAAAAGTGGGTATTGATTAATAGAAGTAGTTAATACTGAAAGCTATGCTTCCCATATTGTCTAAAGCATATACTGAATTAACCCATCTGTCTTCTGAAATACGATCTTCACCTGTAATATCATCTATAGAAGTTAAAGAATATCTATATGATAAGTCAAGTTGTACAACTTCAGAAATTGTCATAGCTATACCAGCCTGTGCACCATAATAGAAGCCAGAATCATCTGCATATATTTGATTTATGCCATAACCTGCCAAATCTCCAGATGCTTCATAATTCATATACCCTACATGTGCACCAACATATGGTTTAACATTATAATCTGTTGAATTACTACTCCAGATAAAATAATCTAAAAGTAATGCGCCCTTATGCATAGTCTCTTCAATGCCTTCATCCTCATTATTGTAATAAGAATAAAGAAGTGTAGTTCTCCACTCTTCTTTTTCTGCACCCAAACGAATACCATATTCTATGACAGAACTACTTGTAGCACCAAACTTAGCTGAATCAAGTATATTATAATTCTGATCCGTTAAAAATACTTCTGTAGATGTATCTACCTTTGTACTATCAATCTCCAAACCTATAAAAAGATTACTCTCTGAAATATCTTCCCTTGCATAAAGAGATGTCCCCAATGCTGTACACAAAAGTGTAATTGCTATTTTTTTTACCATAATAAAACTCCTTGCCCTTGTTTTAAATATGCATCCTTGTAAATGCTTATCACAAAGGATAACATAATTTTATATTTTTTAAGATTAAATATTTTAAAATATTAGTTAATTTTTGAAAAAGTTTTAGTATTTAATTTGTAAGTGCTATGTATTGATGATAAGAAGTGATTATTGTTTAAGAAATAAAACATATCATTAGAAGTGGTAGTAAGAGAGGGACTCGAACCCTCGACCTCCGGCTTATGAGACCAGCGCTCTAACCGGCTGAGCTACCTTACCACTAATGAAGAGTCGAAATTTTAGCTAAAGATAACTTTATTGTCAATGATTTTTTAAAAAAATATAAAAATAATAGGTATATCTAGAGAAAATACTATAGTTTAGTCATTATGACTCATAGATATTGAATGATTTGCAATAACTCATTGACATATTATTAAAAAGTCACTACAATAACGACACTAAAAATAAAGGAGCTGATATGGCATTTATACCATTGGCTAACAGAGTTCTTGTAACACGAGAAGAACAATCAAATACAACAGCATCAGGTATTATCATTCCTGATACAGCAAAGCAAAAACCTTTACAGGGAAAAGTAATAGCAGTAGGTCCTGATGCAAAAGAAGATGGTATCTCTGAAGGTGATACTGTAGTATTTGCAGACTTTTCTGGTATGGAAATCACAATAGAAGGTTCAGAATACCTTATTTTATTGAGTAAAGAAGTCCTTGGACTTATTAAATAATCACTAAGGAGATTTATTATGGCAAAAGAAATATTTTTTTCAGACAAAGCAAGAAACGGACTTTATGAAGGTGTTACCAAACTTGCAGATGCAGTAAAAGTAACTATGGGACCCAGAGGTCGTAATGTACTCATTCAAAAAAGTTTTGGTGCTCCGCATATTACCAAAGATGGTGTATCTGTGGCAAGAGAGATCGAATTAGTTGACAGTTTGGAAAACATGGGTGCACAACTTGTTAAAGAAGTAGCAAGCAACACTGCTGATGAAGCTGGTGACGGTACCACAACTGCTACTGTATTGGCACATTCTATCTTTAAAGAGGGCCTTAGAAACATCACTGCCGGTGCCAACCCTATAGAAGTAAAAAGAGGTATGGACAAAGCATCTGCTGCGATCATTGAAGAACTTAAAAAGATCTCTAAAGAAGTCAAAGATAAAAAAGAGATTGCTCAGGTAGCTACTATCTCTGCAAACTCTGATGAAACTATAGGTAATCTTATTGCTGAAGCAATGGAAAAAGTTGGCAAAGACGGTGTAATTACTGTTGAAGAAGCAAAAGGGATCAATGATGATCTTGAAGTAGTGGAAGGTATGCAGTTCGATAGAGGTTACCTCTCTCCTTACTTTGTAACCAATACAGAGAAGATGACATGTGAAATGGAAAATCCACTTCTGCTTATCACAGATGCTAAGATTACTTCTCTTAAAGATCTTGTCCCTGTTCTTGAACAGATACAGCAGACGAATAGACCTCTTCTTATCATCTCTGATGATCTTGAAGGTGAAGCTTTGGCAACATTGGTTCTTAACAGACTGAAAGGTGTTCTAAACATTGCAGCAGTAAAAGCACCTGGTTTTGGTGACAGAAAGAAAGAGATGTTAAAAGATATCTCTATTCTTACCGGTGCTACTTTGATCACTGAAGAGTTAGGTCTTAGTTTAGACAAAGCTACATTGGCAGAACTTGGCCAGGCTACAAGAGTTGTAATAGATAAAGACAACACTGTCATTGTAGATGGAAAAGGTGATAAAGAAGCAGTAAAAGCAAGAGTTTCTGAAATTAGAACACAAATTGAATCTACAACAAGTGAATATGACAAAGAGAAACTTCAAGAGAGACTTGCAAAACTTTCCGGTGGTGTTGCGGTTATTAAAGTAGGTGCGGCAACTGAAACAGAGATGAAAGAGAAAAAAGACCGAGTAGATGATGCACTATCTGCAACAAAAGCTGCAGTTGATGAAGGTATTGTTATTGGTGGCGGTGCTGCACTTATTAAAGCAAGTCAAGCAGTAAACCTTGACCTTTCAGGTGACCAGGGAGTAGGTGCAGATATTATTTTAAGAGCTGTATTTGCTCCAATGAAACAGATCGCTCAAAATGCCGGATTTGATGCCGGAGTCGTTGCGGATAAAATTGCACATTCAACAGAGGCAAATCTTGGATTTAATGCTGCAAGCGGAGAGTATGTAGATATGATCGAAGCTGGTATTATTGACCCTCTGAAAGTGGCTCGTGTTGCACTTCAAAATGCAACATCTGTCTCCAGTCTGCTTCTTACAACTGAGGCAACTGTTTCAGATATTAAGGAAGCTCCGACTCCTGCACCTGCTATGCCAGACATGTCTGGTATGGGTGGAATGCCGGGTATGATGTAATAATAAAGTGAGAAGCATAAGCTTCTCACTTTATTCCCCCTCTTTTATTATCTCAACAATTCTTGAAATTCAAATACCGGTAGTGGTCTGGAGAAAAGATAACCTTGAGCATGATCACACCCTAATCCATATAAGATACTGGACTCTTTTGATGTCTCAACCCCTTCTGCAACAACTTCATAACCAAGTGTATGTGCCAATGTTACAATACCTTTTACAGCCATTTGATGATCTATATTTGAAGAGAGGTCAAAAATAAGAGATCTGTCTATTTTAAGCATAGAGATCGGGAGTATTTGTAAATGTTTTATAGAAGAGTATCCTGCACCAAAATGATCTAAAGAGACAGACAGTCCCAAGTCTTTAAAAAGTTTGAAATCTGCAGCGGTTTTTTCTACATTTACCATAGCATCTTCTTCTGAAATATCCAAATTAAAATCAAGAGGATCAACTGCATACTCTTCAAAAAGTCTATCGAGTTTTATTACTAGTTGATCTACATGCATTTCTCTCAAAGAAAGGTTCAATGTGATCTTAAACTTTTTAAACCCAAGTTCATCCCATTTTTTACGTTGTTTCATTGCTTCTCTAAATACATACTCCCCAATATCAACGATCAAACCAGTTTTTTCTGCCACTTCCAAAAATCTTTCTGGTGCTATCAAACCATGTTGTGGATGATTCCAGCGAATTAGTGCTTCCGCACCTATCATGTCTTCACTTTTTAAATTAAATACAGGTTGATAATAGAGAAGAAATTCATTGTTACTCAATCCTTTAACAATCTCTTCATTCATTTTAACTTCATCTTTATGGATCATTTGAGTCTCTGCACTAAAGAGTTCAATATTTGCTTCACTCTCTTTTTGTGCTTTATTTAAAGCAACATAGACATGATTTATCAATTTAGTAGCATTTTCACCATGTGTAGGATATCTGGCAATACCCAGAGAGGTCGTAAGTCGGGTATTGTTATCTCCTTTATAATAATTTCCAATATCCATTATAAGTTTTCTGGCTATTCTTCGTGCCATTTCATCATCATCTACATGTTTTAGAACCAATAAGAATTTATCACAGTCCATACGATAAATTTTTATATTTTCATCAGGATTTTCTATAAAATAATTTGCCATCTTTTTTAACATTTGATTTGTATAATTATGTCCTAAAGTAGTCTGAATATTATTAAAATTGTCTATCCCCAATAAAAACAGTGCAAAAGATTCTGATTTTTTTTGACTCTCAATCACAAGTGAGTTGATCTCAGATAGAGATAAGAATTGACTAGACAACCCGGTAAGAAAATCTACTTGCCCGTTTTTTTTATTTGTTACGTTTTCTGTAGACGCATCTATATCAATCACACAAGTAATAGTACTGTCTATATTCCATGCACTCTTATCTATATAAATATTTACTTTTTTCTTCTCCATACCGACAATAAGAATAACATCTTTAAAATGAAAATTGTCTTCTTCTGATTTAGATTTTTTTTCTATTGCCTCAAAAAAATCTATAGCAGGTGTTGATGCAAGTTTCAGCAGTATTTCTTTATCTAAAGCAAAACTTTTATTTTCTTTATTTAATGAAAAAAGCTTTTTTGCTGATTGATTTGCAAAAATAATTTTATGCTCTTTTGAAAAAACTATCATTGCTTCAGCATAATACTCTTTCTCTTTTTTAAAAAATTTTAATTCATCTGATGCTGCTATCAATTTCTTTTTATTTGCTTTGCTAATCCAAAAAAATATACCTAAAATCACTACTATAATTAAAGTGCCTGTTATTGTCATATCCATATTTACTCCCTCGTTTATCGTAGTAGCTTTTGAAATTCAAAAACCGGAATAGGTTTTGAAAAATAGTAACCTTGTATAAAATCACTTCTAAAATCGACCATCAGATTGAACATCTTTTCATCTTCAATTCCTTCAACTACGATTTTCATACCCAAATTATGACCTAATTCGATCATAGCTTTTACAATTCTTTGATCTTCCTCACTGTTTACAATATTTATTACCAAAGACCTGTCTATTTTTAAAGTACTTGCAGGAATTTTTTTCAAATAACTGAAAGAGGTATACCCCGTACCAAAATCATCAAGTGAAATTCCTACACCAAGTTCTCTCAATTCCAAAAGCTGTCTACTGGTCTGATCTTCACTTATCATTGCTGTGCCCTCAGTAATTTCAAACTTGATCAGACTTGGAGATACTTGATGTTTTTTTAGCTGCTGATAGACATATTCAACAAACTTGCCTGTCTCAAGCTCAATCAGTGATAAATTGATAGAAACTTCTATCTGTTTAAATTTAAAAAGTTCCCAGCGTTTTTGTTGTTTCAGTACTTCTTCCAATACATACTCACCCAATTCAACGATCAAACCGGTTTTTTCCATTATTGGAATAAAAATATATGGTCCGATCATTCCATGTTCCGGATGATTCCATCGCATCAATGCTTCTGCAGCAACAACTTCCCGAGTTACGCTCTCGACTATGGGTTGATAATAGACTTCAAATTCATTTTTCTCCAATGCCTGATGCATATCGTTATAAAGTTTCAATTCATCATAATCATGTTCCATTTCATTATGTTTAAAAATTTCAATACGACCTAAACCATTTTTTTCTGCCTGTGCTAAAGCTTTATAGGCATTGTCTAAAAGATTTAATGTTGTACTATTATCCGGATACATTGATATACCTACAGAGGCTGTTAAGTGCAACTTACTGTTCTCCATCTGATAAAAAGAGATTAGTTTATTTTGTATTTGATTTACAATAGATATAACATCTGTCATAGAATCTATATGTGGAATTATCAGTAAAAAGTTATTATGTTCGGTATGATAAACAAAGAAAGATAACTCTTTTGCCAAACCCTCTAAATATTTTGCAAATTTTACTAAAATAACATTAGATTGTTCGTATCCAACTATAGCACGCAGTGTAGAGAAATTATCTATATTCATCATGACAAGTGCTATCTTATACTCAGCTAAGTGTAATTTAGAATAGAGTGCATTCAGATCACTTAACGCTTGGGCTTGATTTGGGAGTTTAGTAAGTTTGTGCTGATACCCTAAACGTTCTTGCTCTTTCATTTTCCTCAAATCACTTATCGTAATGATCGTGCATGGTATTTTAGATTCAATGTCTATATATGAATTACTTAGATAAAGTGTTACCGGTATTTCTTCTTTCTGCTGTTCCGGTAAAAACATAGAATTTGGAAAAATTTGCATATTTTCTGATGTATTTCTCCTCTTTTTTATTAATTTTGCTAATGTTTTCCACTCTTTTTTAACCTTTATTTGAGACAACTCCAAGGCAGAAGCAGAAAAAGATTTTTTCAACCCCAGTAAAGTGATCATTGCTTTATTGACATAAAGAATTGTATTTTTATTTGAAACTATTAAAATGGCCTCTTCGGAAATATCAAATATGTTCTTAAATGTTTGGGTTTTTTTATCTATGAATTGTTGCAAACTTTTTTTCTTTTTTTGATATATATAAAAATGTGTCAACATTAAAATCAGTATAAGTATGATCACAATTAAAAGCATATATTCTGTAACAAATAGATGATATAAACTTTGTAATATATCTTGCACTTCATACCTTTTTTTATTTAATAATTAAAGACCTTAATTATATCATATATGAATTAATATGACTTTTTTTCCAAACAGAGGGCTTCAATTTTTACAGATACATCTTCAACTGTGAACTTATCATTTATTTCCAACTCATGTAAAGTAATGGTTTTTCCATTTGACAGTAATTGAACCCAACCTTTTTTACATTGTAGTTTTGGATCACTCATCTCTGCTTTTTTACTTATATACTTTAAATATTGTTCTTTTTGCTGGATGATAAAATGGATATTTTGATCTAAACTTTTTTTTATTTCCGGCAGTTCAACTTCAAAACGTTCCAGTCTGTAGTTTATCATCCTTTTAAACTCTTCTTCAAGGCGTTTGAACTCCAGTTGTGCTTCTCCTAATCTACGCAGAGGAGAACTTCTTAACAAAAGTTCTTCTAAATGTTTGAGTGTCTGGGTACTTTGATTGAGTTTTTGTCCTATATTTTGTCTATATCTCTGTATAAGTTCATCTAAAGTATAAAATATCTCTTGTGAATCAGGCAGTATCATCTCTATAGCCGCAGAGGGAGTCGGAGCACGCAGGTCTGCTACAAAATCACTTATAAGGACATCTACTTCATGCCCTACTGCACTTACCACCGGAGTATTCATAGCAAAGATGGCATCTGCAACTAATTCTTCATTAAAACACCAAAGATCTTCTGCTGATCCTCCACCACGTCCTACAATCACAACATCTGCATTTAAAGAATCTGCATACTTTAAACTTTTTGATATTTGTTTAGCTGCGGCTTCTCCCTGTACCAAAGTATCTACAATAAGCACTTCGACCAATGCCCAGCGTTTTTCTATGATTTTAAGCATATCATGCAAGGCAGCACTGTCTTTTGCTGTTACCAATGCTATTTTTTTTATATGTTTGGGAATAGACTTCTTTCGCTGTGCATCAAAATACCCTTTGGCTTTAAGCCTCTCTTTGAGTTGTTCATAAGCCAAAGCCAAAGCACCCTGTCCGTAAGGTTCAACTTTCACTGCATAAAATTGATATTCCCCTCTGGGTGTATATACCCCTACAGAACCTTCTACAACAATATGCATCCCTTTTTCAATACGGAACTTTAACCTGGAGACAGAAGAACGCCACATGACACATTTGATTGAACTCTCTTTATCTTTAATGGAAAAATAGACATGACCTGATGTATGATAAGTAACAGAAGCCACTTCCCCCTCAACAAGGATATGCATAAATGTAGCTTCAAGAAGAGATTTTATTTTGGTGTTTAAAGAGCTTACGCTCATCATTGTATTTTGCATTTAAAACCTTTATATAGTCAACCCTGATAAATCCACTTCCAAACAAGCCAACCATTCTATGCCACTAATTCTACCACAATCTAAAAAGCATCAGGAAATTTGATGAAAAATTTTAAAGCTTTTTATATACTATTAAAAACAAACGGAAAACATACTACACAAGCACAAATAGCTATTGAAAATATAATAAAAACTACAGAAATTAATGTGATAGACTCATATAGCTTCCTTGCATTTTATATATATCTATCGATCTTAGCTTCTTTGCTGTTTTTTCATCCGTCACCCCTGTAGCTATAAGGGAAATATCTAGGGTTTTTGTGAGTGTTTCTAGAGCTAAAAGCTCTTGGGGTGTTTGTGAGAGTAAAAAAGAGGCATCTGTTTTAATATAATCAGGATTGATCTCTTGTAGATACATATAGTTTTCACTTTCACCTATAAATTCAAAAATACCAATAGCAATATTGTGCTTATCGAGCAACTCTTTATAAATCTTTACTAAAGCCGGATTTTTTCTAATAAATGTATCTGATATCTCCAGTACCAAAGTCTGCTTCTCTTCTGATGAAAACTTCATACATAACTGCTTTATTTCCCCATATGCACTCTTGGAAGTTAGATAATCAGAAGGAAGTCTGAGTGTGTTGATGTGGGCTGAAAATTCAATCTCTTTGTCTTCAGACAATATCGATATGGCTTGTGAATATATTTTGGCACTAAGTCCAAGCTCTATGGCTATAGGCATGAACTCTTCATGGATATATTGTTTATCTTGTGTATTCATAACTATGTTCAATACAGAGTCAAGCTGCTCATTTGTTTTTGTATCTATGACATCATTAGTGATAAAAGAGAATGATGCCTCTTCAATAGACTTGTTTAATAGCTCTCTCCATTTATCTTTACCTTTTATTTCTTGACTGTTGTCAAACTCTTGATAATATATGTGCGAAGGATAGCTTTTTGCCTTTTGAAGTGTATTATCAGCCATTGAAAATAGTTCACCTATAGTTTGTGTATGCTGATATTCATAAATTCCAAATGAAAGATAGGCATCATTTTTGTCCAAGTTGTACTCTTTGATAGTCTCAATACTTCTTATTTGTATCCACTGGATTTTGTCTAATACGTTATCTATGGAGCAGTGAGGTATAAATATATCAAATTCAGTTCCATTCATTCTGGCTATGATAGTATCGTCAAACTCCTTTGTTGCATCTCTAAAGATATTAGATATATCCATATAGAGTTTATCTACTTCACGTCTGCCCAATTCTTTATTTGCCTCTATTATTCCACTGAAGCTAATTATTATATTGATACCCCCCGATTTCTCGGCATCTGGCTTGAGATAGTGGGGTAGTTTATCTATGAGATACTCTCTACTTTTTAGTTTGGTGACACTATCTGTATAGTCTTGCTTCTTCTGTTCTGCAAGTTGTCTATTTGCATTGTCAAACATAAATTTGACCTTCTTTACCATACTATTCATTGCCAATACCACATCCCTAAACTCTACAGTTTTTGGTATGCTTTTTTGGATAATAAACTCATTGTGTGCGATGGCATCTGCCTGTTTCTGCATCTCTATTAGTGGTTTCAGGATGATTTTTATTGCAATACTGAAGATGATGATAGAGAGTATTATAGAGATGATAAAAAGATAAACGAGATCTGTAAATATTTTGTACAAAGCCATATAGAGTGTACTCGGATCGGCTTGCATATAGATTTTGCCAAGTATATTCCATCCTGATGAGACATCCCTGCTTAGTACCTGCGGTGTGGCATTGACAAAGTACATAAACCAATTTGGGACACCTTTGAAGAGGTCGCCGTACTCTTGGCCATATGTCCAGTTACCATCATTTGATGAATACATTATAGATTTGTAGTATCCGCTATCAAACTCTGAGTCAATTATACTTTGTATATAAGCCTTCTCTCCTCCATTTTGTGAAAGCTTATTAGAGAGTACAGAAAGACTATTGACAGTGTTTTTATACAATTCATCTTCTATATATTTTTGTGATTCTTTGTAGTTTATCACCATTACGGAGCTTAGTAGTAGTGTGATGATTAGTGAAATAGTTATAGCCATCTGTTTAAATAGTGTCATAGTTTTTTCCTTTTCATATCTATCTCAAGTTGTTTCCACTTTTTGGATTTGGCACCTGTGTCACCATTGATCATATGAATTATCTTTATCAAATTTGGTCGCTTGGATGCTGGAAGTACTAGATAATTATTGTTGTCTAATATCAAATAATCATCCCTGCTCTTTGGAGTTGCTGTTTTGAGATAAGCCAAAACCATATGACTTTGTTTCTCACCTCTTTTAGTTTTGTAAATAACATAAAGAAACTTCATTTTATGCGGGTCTACTCCCAACTCTTTGAGAGTATAATATTTGGCGATTACATAATCTTCGCAATCACCTCTATTTTTGCCTACAAACTCATACAATGTAGCCCAGTAATCATTTTTATTGTATGTCTTTTTATCAGATGCATATTTGATTTTATTATACTTTGTATTGACAAAATTAAGTTTGATTAGATCGGGTTTGTCTTTTATTTTTTGTAGCAACTCATCCCTTATGTAAACAAAACGGTTTTTTGCAAAGTTATCATATTTTTTCTGTGCCCTGTCTATCAACTCAGGAGTAATCAACTCCTCTGCATTCAGCATCAAAGATAACGATAAGATCAGTAATGCTTTTATAATCATAATAAAAATTATATCAAAAATTCTAATTTTTTAGCCAATGTTTAGTGACCTTTACAGAAGATAAGATACTCAAGATCTATCATTGTGAATCGATACAATATCACTCTATATCATTTGAGTCAACCTTAAAGTACAATACTCCCCCACCCATGTGTAAAATATTGTGAGGACACAACACCCTACATTATTTTTTCTGTGCAATCAAAAGCGTAGAGATCCCCATAGAGAAAGATTTAGTATATTTCATCTCAAGACCTGCTTCTTCTAACTCTTTTACTAACATCTCTGTAGTTAAAAACTCTTCAATTGAATCAGGAAGATATTTATAGGCTTCATAATTCTTAGAGATAAGTCCACCTACTCTTGGCAGTACAT
>Ga0209013_10004326_pt1 | contig 12475 bp, 9 predicted proteins | sample Cruoilmetagenom2_FD_187291 | JGI IMG/M metagenome (GOLD analysis project Ga0209013, IMG submission 187291) | Oil polluted marine microbial communities from Coal Oil Point, Santa Barbara, California, USA - Sample 2 (SPAdes) (version 2) | ecosystem: Environmental > Aquatic > Marine > Oil seeps ...
ACTAAGATACACATTTGCTTGCAAATTTAGATATACAATAAAAATGTTTACTGATTGGTTATCAATACTATGATGCGTTTTTAAGGTTTAACTAATTATGCAATATTCCTGCAAGCAAAATGTTAGACAAAATTCAATTCCATCCTATGCTATTGTAATACATGGGGGAGCCGGAACCATAATGAAACAAAACATGAGTCCGGAAAAGGAAAAACAATATAAAATTGTATTAAATCAGGCTTAATTTCTTGATGATTCTATCTTAAAAAATGGAGGTTGCAGTGTGGATGCTGTTGAGAAAACAATTCAAATATTGAAGAACTCACCACTTTTCAATGCTGGTAAGGGCGCCGTTTTTACACATTCTGGTAAAAATGAAATGGATGCATCAATCATGTCTGGCAAAGATCTGAATGCCGGAGCGGTATCAGGAGTTGGTAATATAATAAATCCAATTAGTGCAGCAAGAAAGGTGATGGAGGTATCTGAACATGTGATGTTGAATGGTAAAGGAGCATCTGATTTTGCAAAACAAGAACATTTACAAATAGTGGATAGCTTCTATTTTTTCACAAAAAAACGATGGGACTATTTACAAAAGATATTACATAAAGAACAAGAGATGACAGAATCAGATCGCCACGGAACAGTTGGCTGTGTTGCTTTGGATAAAGAAGGTAATTTAACGGCCGGGACTTTTACGGGAGGTATAACCAACAAACGATTTGGAAGAATTGGTGGCTCCCCTATCATTGGAGCCGAAACATATGCTAATAATAAAACTTGTGCTGTTTCCTACACTGGTCATGGGGAATATTTTATTCGTTTAGGAGTTGCCAAGAATATCTCTGATATGATGGAATACCAAAACATTAATCTGGAAAAAGCTGCCAATAATGAACTTAAAAAGATTGGCAAAATTGGGGGTAAAGGGGGTTTCATTGCAATTGATAGTATAGGAACGATTGTAATAAAGATGAATACCTCAGGCATGTATCGTGCTTACTCTAATCCCCTTGGCAAAAATGAAATAAAGATTTTCCAATAATCTAAAAATATTTTGAAGGATGGAAATTTCAGTTTAAATTGATATTAAAGAAATATTCACTTCTTAAATTCAAATATCATGGGTATCAACTTAAATGGAAAATGGAAAAATCAGTACAATTCAGAAATGAAATTGGAAATTGATGAAAATCAAGTGAAAGGCGAATTTCGGACCGCAATTGGTCAGCCCTCCTTCGATGAAAAATTTCCAATTACAGGTAAAATCAATAAAAATGTGATTGCTCTTATGGTTGATTTTGAAAAATATGGCTCCATTGCCTGCTGGACCGGCAGATTTGAACAAGATGAAATTGGTCCTGTAATTAATACCATGTGGCACTTATCACAAAGTGATGGAGGTGAAGAAGAACAATTGGCGAAAGCTATTTTGACTGGGGTCGGGACTTTTAGGAAACTATAACAATTAAGGGCTGAAATTAATTTTTCAGCCCTTATTTGTTATTTTACTATCATATTTCAAAACTTACACAGCCATATCTAATCCATCAATTCTCTCTAACAAATCATGAGTTGATTGATATAGATCATCATAAATAGATTTAAAGTGAGTTTTCACTTCCTTAACAGATTTATCACTTAGCTTAAAATTAATTCTAGAGATATAATTATTTCTTGCAACTGCAGCATCGTTCATAATCAAATAAACAGTTTCAGCGTTTTTGCTTCCAAAAAATTCAAGATATATCATTCCCCTCATCAATATCTCATTCGTCAGAAAGTTTACATCCTTTTTAAATTCTCTTTTACTTGCCATATTTTACGTTTTTAAGAAGATCTAAAGTACGAATAAAGCAATAAGAATAAATAGAATTGCTTCGTTTTTTCTCTCACTTTTTAATTTTAGCTGATAATGCACTCATCCATAGAATTAATGTACTAACATTTAAAAGCATATCGCCAAAAACAACTTAGCATGGAATAATTAAGTATTGACACACTAATGCTCATATTATAATTTGAATCACTAAATTGACAAAAATGGAAAAACCCTTTTACTAAAGTCAAGCTAAATTCATTGTTTATACTAAGTAAAAGCTCTTTATTTGTAGGAGCAAATATTAAAAAGAATTGTAGAGATGAGTGAATGCTATCGTTATTTATTTTTTAAGAATGATAAACTTAAACCCAGCGAAGAATTTAATGATTCTCTGGTTCAAGATGGAATTTCCCTATATGAAGTATTTCGTGTAATGGCTCGAAAACCAGTTTTTTTAGAGGATCATTTCAATCGACTTTGCAATTCTGCCAATCATATCAACCAATCGATATGGTATAATTTTAAGGATATCCGTAGATTCATTCATCAATTGATTGAGAAAAACGATATTTCGGAAGGAAATATCAAATTAGTATTCAACATTCAAGAGCATCACAAAAATTTCTATGCTTATTTTGTTGCCCACAAATATCCTAATGATTTGCAATATAAAAATGGCATTCGTACGATGATTCACTCTGCAGAACGACCAACACCAAAAGCAAAGGTCTATCATCATCGGCTTCGTTCTAAAACCAACGATATTATTCAGAAGGCCGAAATCTACGAAGTACTTCTTCTAAATAAAGCAGGAAATCTTACGGAAGGTAGTCGTTCTAATCTTTTTTTTATCAAGAATAATGAACTATACACCGCCCCAGATCATGAGGTTTTGAATGGAATAGCCAGAAGCAAAGTTCTTGAAGTTGCCAAAAAACTAAATATTCCAATTAATAAGGTTTCCATTTCCTATGATGACTTACCACATTACGATGCTGCCTTTTTAACAGGAACATCTCCTATGGTATTACCTATACAGCGTATTAATTCTCTGCGCTACTCAGTTGCACACCCTCTTTTATCTGATATTTTAAGATCCTATCAGTTCTTAATCAGAGTCTATTTAAATCAATGATTTTTAGGAAAACCAAACTCAACCTTTGTACCGAACGAGTTTTTATCGACATCTTCTAAATCTATTATTTTGTAATAGAATCTGTCCCCATTAGGATTTATCTGATTCAATAATTTAATTCTATTTTTTGTAATCTGAACGGCTTCGCAATAGGAGTTAAAATCTCTTTCAGTACAATTAATTTTCGATGCCTTTCTACCGATTCCATTATCTGTAATTACGCATTTCAAATATTCATTCTGGTTTAAATCAAAATTTATTCGCAATTCGCCTTTTTTATCCATACTTCCGATTCCAAATTTAATTTCATTTTCAAGAAGTGGTTGTATAAGCATTGGAGGTAGCTTTACACTCAAAGTATTTATATTAGAACCTGTTTCAATACTATAATGAAAACTATGCGAACATCGCATTTGTTCCAAGTTTAAATAATGTTTTAAATAGGAGATTTCCTCTGATAATGAAATTTCATCTTTATTAGCATTGTCGATATTTTGCCTCAACACCATCGAGAAATCTGACAAATAATTTAGTGCCATTTCCTGTTTATCTTCTAAAATATAACTCTGAATAGAATTCAGTGAATTAAATAAGAAATGAGGTCCCAACTGATATTGAAGCGCTTTAATTTTTAAACCAATTGCTCTTCTAAATTGTTTAGTTCGTATTTTCTCCTTCTTTTTAACATGCCTCATAAAACTTAAGATACTAAAACAGAAAATACACGCTAAGAATATCGACATTACTATTATGAACCAAAGTTGCCTCCACCACGGTGTTTCAATCTGAACGATAATACTGTAACTGGTAATATTACCTTCACTCAAATATTTAGCATTAACCTTTAAACGATAAGTGCCACTCGGTAAGTTTGAATAGGATACTTTATTGCTTTTTGTCCATGATGACCAATTGTCCTCCAATCCTTCTAATTTATATTGATATAACAAATTAGAAGGATTGTCACAAAATTCGTATGCAAATTTAAAATTGACAAAATTCTCATTATAACCTAAAACAATTGGATTTAACGGCGATTTAGTCCATTTATCAACTTTGCTACTATCCAAAACCCAATCTTTATTTTGAATCTGAACTTTGGACAAAACCAATTTTCGACTACTCTTCCTATTTGGAAAAACTTTAGTCTTTATTCTTAAAATTCTATTATTAGTAAGTACCCATATATTCTGATGATTATCAACTACCGATTTATCTCCTGTTTGATCTGAATAACCATCATTAGTATTCCAAAAACGATAACTTAGTGTTTCACCTTTCCTCCAACTATTAAACTCAAAGCGATGCACCCCTTGGTTAGTCCCACACCATAGCGAACTATCTTTTAAGTACTGAAAACCTCGAATCGAAACTCCATTCAATCCATCCTTGTTCGATAAAGAATCGATAACCTCTAATTTATTATCTTGTACTTTGATTTTATATATTACACCATTATTCCCACCTGCTATTAAAGTAGAATCCGATATAAAAAGCATATCATTCACGATATTATAAATCCCGGAATTACTTCTGTTAAAATTTTGATATTCACCTTTACTAAATCGAACAATACCTTTCTGTTTAGTTGAAATCCAAATATCATCTCCTTTTTCAATTATTTTACTGATTATAATTTTAGAGGATTTTGAAAATTTATAAACGGGTTTATCCAGCAGTAATCCATTCAAAGAGTAAAAGCGCAATTCATTCCTATGCTGACAAAAAAACTCATTATTGCGAGTAATAATAAACTTTTCAGATGATAAAATCCCCTTATAATTTAACCTGAAATTTTGTGGATCCAAGTTAAAAAAACCACGATTACTTGAAATCCATAGCTCACCTTTTTTATCTAATGAAATATTATTAATCCTCAGTGCTCGATTGCAAGAACTACGATTAGAAATCAATTTACAGAATTGACCTTTCTCAATTCTATTAATTACTGAATCATTTCTAATTGCCAAAACTTCAGCATCAGTAGAGAGAAATATTTCACCATTATTATTTGTAGTAATATCCTTTATTTTCTCGCTTCCAACTCCAAGCATCTTAAAATCAAAGTAATCGAATTTAGATTTCTTAATCTGTATTAGTCCATGTTCACGTGACCCCAACCATAAATTATCATTTTCAAGAAATAAGCTTTGAATAAAAAACGAATTCAAATCATAAGCAGAAGATATATCAGCAAATTTTTTCCCATTGTAAATCAAAACTTTACGATACTCTACTCCTTTTTCGAAATAAGCCAACAGATAATAATCACCAGACTGATTATATTTTATTTCCAAAACATCACAAAGGATGGTCTTACTCTTTAAGTTTAATAAAAGTTGAGCTCTAATACTTACATTTTTCTGTTCCTTTTTATTTAGGTCAATTGTGGGAATGTAATCAGCTATTGAATCATTAGTTATTTTAGAATGTAAAAAACCTTTACGATATTGGGCATTTGGAAAATTATCTCTTCCAAACCAAAATATCCCATCTTTATCGCTTCTGATTTTTAAAATATTGACATCCTTTACAGAAGCATCACCTACTGTCTCCCATTTATTATTTCGATTCCTTACTACCACCAAACCTTCTGAAGTGCCGAGCAAAATTTCATTTCGAGAATGACGGGAATACATGCAGTTTATGTCGCCATTCAGTTTGTTATTAATACTGCTTAAGCGGGACAAAACCCTACCGTCAAAGAGGAATAATCCTTCTCCTGATACAGAAATTAAGATATTTCCATCTTTACTTTGACATAGACTGGTTATACGATCACCCTGAAGTTTTAGCAATGCAGATCGGAATCCCACTTCATTGCCAGTAAATTCATACAAGCCAGCATCCGTTGCGATCCAAACAATACCATGAGAATCCCGGTAAATATCGTTCACATTATTGCTTGGAAGTCCATCTTCCATTGCAAAATTTCGATATTGATGAATATTAGCAATCGTTGAAGAAGTAATTCCAATTAAAAATAGAATAATAAGAAGCCTTCGTAAGTGGTAGATGTTCATAGTACAATAATAGGAAATATCTTGTTACAATTAAGCTGCCAAAAGTGTCAAGTTCGTCCAAAAACACTAACACCTTATTTTCAATCACATATAATTGATGGAAAATTGCAAAATCATTATCTTTTCAACCAAGACGCTTAAAATTAATAACAATTATCGATATTTGCCGTATAGATAATTATTTGGATTTAGAAAGAACATAAAAAGAAATAAATCATAACTGAGCACCTTAAAAAAATACTGATTTCACTTTTTATTAAGAAGTAATTTAAAAGGAATATATTACTTTTGAACAAATCCAATTAGTTAAAGTAATTTTCATAAATATTCTGCACACTATCACTTTGAAATTCATTAGTCCATGAAATTCACCTTTACACAAAAAGATATTGATAAATCAATTAGGATATTCTCTGGGAATGAGAATTTTGACTTTATAATATTACCTCGAATAAAGATTATATACACACTTAAAAAAGAACTGAAAGAAATTCAAAACTTAAGATGGTATTATGAATATGATCATGTAAATATCCACAATAATCAAATTGTAATAGAATATGAACACGACAAACCCAATGATTTTAATTTTTACTATCAAATTCCACTCAAGCAGAATTTTGAATTGAATGTGTTCCTCGCAAAATCTTCTATTCATTTTCTGGATATTTATAACTTTATAATTCGAAATAAAATTGTTGAGAAAGATCAATTTACTTTAAAGGCAGAATATCATACAATTCCTCATTTTACAATAAGTGGGCATACCAAAAAATATAGTAGAAAGATTCTTAGCAAAACAACAAGAATCCCTAGCATAGAGCAAATTAGTATTGATGATGCACTTTTACTTGAATTAAAAGATGGATTTAAAAAATTCAACCCTATTTTTAAACAAATACTAAATCAATTTAAAATTTGATTTAATTTAGAGATATGAATTCTAACCCAAACAATAAAAAACGCACCAAATTAAGAATTAGCAGAGCCTACTTTCTATTATTTCTAGTACTTACTATTTTGTTTTTGTTAGGTATTGGAGGTGTTTGGATCTATAAAGAATTTTCTGATTTCAATAGAGAATCCCAAAATCTCAGGAAAGAATCAATTGAAAAACAAAAAGATTTATTAGTTAGAAATGCAAATGAATGTCTGAATTTCATATCCTACCAGAATAAAATTTCAGAAAAAAGACTAAAAACCAGACTTAAAAACTTTGTTAATCAAGCCCATGCCATAGCTAATAAAATTTATCTGGAAAATAAGGGCAAAATTTCTGATACTGAAATCAAAAAAAGAATTAAGCAAGCTCTTTCTGCGCTTCGATTTACATCAGGCAGAGGTTATATTTTTATTAACACACTTGGCGGAAGAGGTGTACTTTACCCTTTCTCTAAACAAAATGAAGGTAAAAATTTATCGAACTTTCAGGATCTAAACAATAATTTTATTGTAAAAAATGAAATAGAATTAATGAAGTATAAACAGGAGGCTTATACTAAATATGAGAATAATCATCAAGTAAAAAATAAATATAATGCCTATACTAAGGTTTCTTTTATAAAAAAATTTCAACCATATAACTGGTACTTGGGAAGTTTTGCCTATATAGATGATATAAAAAAAGAAATTCAAAAAGAGGTACTTACACGTATAAGTCAAATTTCACTAGAAAATAACAACTATTTCTTTGTGTACCAAAAAGACGGCATCTGTTTATTGCACAGAGACACTCTTAGCATTGGACAAAATTATCAGAATTATAAAAATCCTATTCGCAGAAAAAATGTTGAATTGCTTCTAAAATCAGCTATAATGAAAGAATCTGGTTTTGTAAGCTATCCTGATCCTGATGAGAAAAAAGGAACAAAAGTATCCTATGTACAATATATAAAAGATTGGGATTGGATTATTGGAGCTGGAATATTCACGAGCGACATTGATAAAAGCATTGAGATTGCAGGTAAGGAACTACAGGGAAAAGTGAATAGATATATCACTCAAATTATAAGTGTTATAGTATTAGCAATCATTATCTTATACTTTACGACTAGATTTATCTCATCTAGAATGAAACAAAATTTTGTTTCTTTTAATAATTTCTTCCGCAGGGCATCTACTCAATCATATAAGATAAATACTGAAGAATTACATTTTACAGAATTTCAAGATCTTGCTATCACAATTAATCGCATGATTGATATCCGCACACAAAAGGAAAAGGAATTGCTATTAGCAAGAGAAAAAGCTGAAGAATCTGATCGTTTAAAATCATCTTTCCTCGCAAATATGTCACATGAAATTCGTACTCCAATGAATGCAATTATTGGATTCTCTGAATTATTACAACAGGATGATTTACCTCAAGAAACAAGACAACAATTTTTCTCCCACATACGAAATAGTGGAAACACACTTTTGAATTTGATTAATGATATTATTGATTTCTCCAAAATTGAATCCGGAGAGCTAAAGATTTCCAAAACAACCTTTAGTTTGAACCAACTCTTCGAGGAGCTATTTCAAACATTTGAAAAAATTAAAACAAAAAAAGGCAAAGATCACATAAAACTTGAATTCACTACAGGCTTGGACAATTCGAATTCACTTATCTACTCAGATCCTTTTAGATTAAAACAAATTATTACCAATTTAATCGATAATGCTTTAAAATTTACAGAAAAAGGAAATATACATGTTACCTATCAATTAGATGATGATTTTTTAATTTTCTCTGTAAAAGATTCCGGAATTGGAATTTCTAAAGATAAACAAGAACTCATATTCAGCAGATTCCGTCAAGCAGACGATTCTCATGCTCGAAGATTTGGCGGAACTGGTTTGGGATTATCCATATCTAGAAAGCTCGCAGAACTTTTAAACGGAACGATGTGGGTAGAATCGACAGTAGATGTTGGGAGTAGCTTTTTCATTAAAATTCCATATTTAAAGAATGAAAACACAGCGCCAACACCTTTAAAGAAAAATATTAAACTCAAAAATGGATATAACAAAAAATTAGCTGGTAAGAAAATATTAATTGTAGATGATTATAAAGTAAATTTAACTTTAATCGAACAAATGCTACAAGCCACAGGACTAGAACTTTATGTGGCTGAAAATGGTCAATTAGCCATAGAGCATTGCATTAAAAATCATTTTGATTTAGTTCTTTTAGATCTTCAAATGCCTGAAATAAATGGTTACGACACTTTAAAGTTGATTCGCAAAGAACACCCACAAATTAAAATAATTGCTCAAACTGCATATGCTTTGGCAAATGAAAAAGAACAAATTCTAAAATCTGGATTTAATGGCTATATTTCCAAACCAATTGTTAGACAAGAATTGTTGGATTTAATTTATCAAATGATTTAAAATCTGGGGCACTTAATTCTACCAATTTGTCTTCTTCTTCGTAAAGATTTCTCATTACATCCGGAGTTATTCCGTTTTGAGTTTTTAAATCTCATCAGAAAAGAAATTTCATGAGCACCAGTATTTGTGTGTATCAATTTAGAGATTGTTTTATCGTAACTGTATGATACTTGCCACCAATCTCTCATAATTCCTAATTGTAAAATTATGGCATCGTATTCCAATTCTAAGTTATCGCGATACCACATTCCTAAAATTAGTGAGCCTTTTGATAGGTAAAGTCCATAATTGAGTTGTTTATTTGTTTCTTGTTGTTGGTATAAAAAATTTGGAGCCAGACTATAATCTGATTGATGTAACCCTCTTCTAAACACAGGAACATTAACTCCAGCATGTAAAGTGTATTTTCTTGGTAATTTAGAATAATCACTTTCCTCTTTATAGGTTTGATCTGGCTCAGATAAATGATGAGCAGCAAAACCTATAAACCAATTTTTAAAGGATACAATAATCCCGGAAGAGAAATCAAAATAATTACGGTTTAAATGATCGGGCATACTTTCTCCGGTAAATGGATTAATTAAACCATTTATATAGAATTCATCCGTTTGGTCAGGAAAAGTAAAACTGGCAGAATTGAGTTTTCTTTGTACATAAGAAGCCTGTAAGCCATATTTTATTACCAAATCTCGAGTAACAGATAAAGAATAAGCGTACATTCCACTCATTACAGTTGTACTAATTGTTCCATCTCCTTGTTCGTCTTGCATCAAATGTAATCCTACTCCTCCATTAAGAGCATTTACATATTTATCGTAAGCAACACTATAAGTTACATAAGCTGAACTAATTTCCGGCCATTGATTTCTGTAGCTCATAGATACTCTGGTATCAAAATCGGATCCGGCAAAAGCTGGATTTAGATAAATCTTATTCGCATAAAACTGCGAGAACTCAACATCCTGAGCATACAATTCTGCAAAGTTCATCAAGAATAATATGAAAGCAATTATTTTAAGATTTCTTATTATCATTACCTAAATAAAGTTACGGTTCCATGCGCTTGTTCTTTCCCACCATAAAAAATAATCCAAACATAAACACCGATTTCAGACTCTTTACCTTTATAAGTACCGTTCCAACCTTCATATTTCAATTCATTATTACTTACCATATCCTTTTTAAGTTCAAACACTTGCTCACCCCAACGAGAATAGATATACATCTCAAAATTCGTCACGACACCTTTAAAAACAGGATAAAAAATTTCATTTGGTCCTTTTCCATTAGGTGTAAAAACATTTGGAACAACCATTTTTGGTTTAAGATATTTCACTGACACATTAGCCTTTGCAATACATCCAAATTTATTCATAACCTGAACAGAATAATTTCCAGCTTCACTAACATCAATACTTCTCCAATCAGATCCATTATTCCATTTGTAAGATGAATATCCGGAACCAGCATCAATAGTTACAGATTGTCCTTTATAAATACTCAAAGTATCAGCAGCAATTCCAATTTTCGGTGTTGGATATACTTCAACATGAATTGTATCTGAACCCATGATTCCATACATATCCCAAACTTGTACGATGTAATCACCAGATTTGTTCACAGTTATTGTTCTGCTTGTTGATCCATTACTCCATAAATATTTAGACCAATTCCCTGCATCTATCAATAAAAAAGTTCCATCGCATATTCCTGCACTACCACCTAGGTTAATTGACGGAACTGGGTTTACAGCCACTTTCACTTTACCATTACCTCTACATCCGTACATATCCACCACATTCACGGCATATTCGCCATCCCTATCTACTTTCAAAAACTGAGAACTAGCCTGATTACTCCATTCGTACTGAACATAACCAATACCTGCATCTAACATTAGTTCGCTACCTTCTGCAATAACAGTATCTCTACCTAAGTTTACTTCAGGATTCTCATGCACAAAAATATTAATATCATCCTCTCCCGTACATCCAAACTCGTCAGTAGTTTTTAAATTATAGGATCCTGCATCATAAACATATATAGATCTTGTATTTCCACCGGGATTCCATTCCGTATAATATTCATCAGGAGCTTCTAAAATAAGCTCTTCTCCCCTACAGATATATAAATCAGGTCCTAAATCAACAATCGGCAAATCATGTACCTTCACATTAACGGAATCATATGCAATACAACCATTTACATCTTGCACCATAACAGAATAAACTCCACTTTTATTTACATCTCGTGTTTGGGTACTGATACTATCATTCCATAAAAATTGGTCACCATCACCAATATCCAATTTTACAGATTCACCATAACACATATCTACGTTATCAGGCAAAGGAGAATTCGGTAAATTTATTATTTCAACCTTTACACTATCCGAATCAAAACAAGCATTTTCATTATATATTTCAAGACAATACCATCCGGATTTTCCAGCTTTTAATGAATAAGTATTAGCATTTGGAATATTTATTCCATCATGTTTCCACTGATAAGTATATAAAGAATTTTGGGGCCCTTGAATATATGTGGAATCACCATGACAAACTAAATTTGTACTGTAATCCAAAGTAAAAGTAAAATCTTCATATAAAGTCACATTAATACTATCTGTTGCTGTACAACCATTTTTATCTACAACAAGTACTGAATATCTACCTGAAGTGTTTACCTCAATCTGATTTGATATTTCCCCCGTACTCCATATATAACTATCGAAAATTTTATCAGTCTTAATTGTTGTCTTTGTTTCTCCACAAATAGTTTGATCTGCGCCCAAGTCAACCGTTGGATTGGCATTGATGGTGACATTCACATCATCACTTGCGGAACAGCCATTGGCATCGGTTACTACAACAGAATAGTTTCCACTGGTTCCAACTAATATATTCTGTGTGGTTTCTCCGGTACTCCATAAATAAGTTGCGCCCGGATTTCCTGCATCCAAGGTGATTATATTTCCTGCACAAGTTGATTGATCTGCACCCAAATCTACTACTGGATTGACATTGATGGTAACATTTACATCATCAGTGGCAGAACAGCCATTGGCATCAGTTACTACTACAGAATAGTTACCTGAAGTACTAACATTGATTG
>Ga0209013_10004327_pt1 | contig 12468 bp, 11 predicted proteins | sample Cruoilmetagenom2_FD_187291 | JGI IMG/M metagenome (GOLD analysis project Ga0209013, IMG submission 187291) | Oil polluted marine microbial communities from Coal Oil Point, Santa Barbara, California, USA - Sample 2 (SPAdes) (version 2) | ecosystem: Environmental > Aquatic > Marine > Oil seeps ...
TATCCTGTTTATCATCTATATCTCAGGCGCAATATTGGGTTTACTGATGGCTAAAGTACTTAAAACCTTTGTCTTTAAAGGTGATGATGAACCATTTGTTATGGAGATGCCAAAGTACCGTATGCCATCGCTTAAACTCATCTGGCACACAGTCTATGGGCAGGCTAAATCATACCTTAAAAAAGCAGGTACATTTATTTTGGCTGCTTCTGTACTTATCTGGTTTGCAAGTAACTATCCGAAAAATGCAGAGCTTGAAACTCAGTATGAAACAAAGATAGAACAGGCTTTAAATGACAATGCAAAAAGTCAGTTAAACAATGAACTCTCTCTTGCCTTGCTTGAACAAAGTTACCTGGGGAAAATTGGTCATGCTTCAGAGCCATTCTTCGCTCCACTTGGATTTGACTGGCGTATGGCTGTTGCTTTAGAAACGGGACTTGCTGCTAAAGAAGTCGTTGTCTCTACCCTAGGTGTACTTTATGCTTTAGGGGATGATGTAGATGAAGGAAATGAAGGGCTTATCGCACAGATAAAAGCAAACATACCTTTTGCCTCTGCCATTGCATTTATTGTCTTTGTTATGATCTATCTTCCTTGTTTGGCAGCATCTATGGTTTTTGCCAAAGAAGCAGGCGGGTGGAAGTATCTGGTCTATCTGTTTGTCATGACCTCAGCTACTGCATGGATACTGAGTTTTATAGCATACAAAATTACATTAATGATAACCGGAGGATGACCATATGAAATTAAGTGAATTAACCAAAGGTGACAGAGCAGAAATAATCAAAGTCAATGCAGACAAAGCATTAAGAGATCGTTTAAGTTCTTTTGGCGTCATGAGAGGTGAAGAGTTGACCGTAAAAGGTTGTTCTCTTGCTAAACAGACTATGGAGATAGAGGTTGGGTCTACACTCATTGCTGTACGTGCTGATGAGGCAGACAAGATCGAAGTAGAAAAAGTAGGTGCATAAGGATAAAGTATTACTTTATCCTTTAAAATAAAAATTAGGAAGAAATAAAATGAAAAAATTAATATTAAGTACAGCTCCACTAATGATAATGAGTATTAGTATTTATGGAGAGGGTCTAAGTGAATCATTGGAAAATATACAAAATTCACCTGAGTTCTGCACGGTTCAAAAAAATGAACACCAACCCATCGAAGTTCAAAGTGTTAGGGGTGTCTTGGGTGAATATGATCTTATGGAACATACCAACGGCCAACTTAGAGCAGGATATATTACATTTTCAGAAGATGGTGCATCACGTGTAAGTGCCTATGCACTTGGGGGCCACTATCATTTTGACACTAAAAGATGGAATGGATTCATGCTTGGTGCAGAAGCATATACAGCACTTAACCTTGGAATCAATCAAAATTCTCTCAATCTAAATGGGGATTTTTTTGATGAGGATGGAAAGAGTTTCATCCTTTTATCTCAAGCTTATTTGGATGGAAAATGGTGTAATACAGAAATTAAACTTGGAAGACAAGCCCTAGATACACCACATACCGACAGCGATGATATTAGAATGATGCCAAACTATTTTGAAGCTTATACAATTACAAACACAGATATTGATAATCTAACACTTTCAGCAGGATTTATTGATAAAATGGCCGGTTGGGAAAATGGTATCAATAGTCCGGATTTTGTTGATGTGGGAGAAACATTAGGTACCAATAAAATTGACGGTATCTACTATGCTTCAGCCTCGTATGAAGGGATCAAAGATCTATCTTTGAGTCTATGGTACTACCACTATAGTGATATTGCTGATGTAGTTTATGCGGAAGCAGGATACAGTTATGTACTTTCTAAAAATACGACATTCACATTGGGTCTGCAGTATGATGGCAGTCATCAAACAGGAGAAGCACTCTTAAGTAAACAGGATGCTCAAACTTATGGGGTAAGTATTGAAGCACAATTTGAAGATTTGGGAGTGACTGTTTTAGCTGCGTATAATCAGGATAATGGAGATACAGGTGCAATGGGTCTAAGTCTGGGTGGTGGTGCTTTCTTTACTTCCATGGAAGATCAAACACTAGATGCATTGGAAACTGCAGGTAGTGCCTGGATTATTGGGGCTAGTTATGATTTTGAAAAACTAGGTATGGATGATCTCACTTTTGGGGTTGCCTATGGTAGCTTTGAAGCAGAAGATACCTCTATCTATAAATCGAGAGAGATTGATGCTGTTTTAGAGTATAGCTTTAGTGATAAGATCTCCGCAACAGCAGCCTTTGCCTCAGTAGACTTTAAAGTAACTGGCATGAAGGACTATGATCAGTTTAGGCTGATCGCCAATTACAATTTTTAGATTGAAGGGCTAATAAAGCCCTTCGATCATCTTTTGCATTTTACTTTTTGCACTATGTAAAAAGAGTGTACTTTTCCCTGAAAGTTTTCCCTCTTCAGACATAGCAGTAGCCATAAAGCTTCGAACAGAATTTATCAATCCTTGTGTTTCTTTCATCTCTGAGATAGATTTTGGATGATACTCTAAAAACTCTTCTTTTACTTCTTCTATGTGTAAAATTCTTTGAAGTTTTCCTTTTTGTTCATTGAACAATACTTGATACGTTTTGAGTGTTGTAATCGCATCATGGATATGCACATCTACTTTATCCATCTCCTCTTTACAGTTACTCTTATGTGATGAATATACTTCTGCCTCTTCAAGCTGTTGTAGTGCAAAATGAAGATTTTTACTTCCTTTTGTACCTACACGGATCTTATAGATGATCAACATAACAAGTAATGTAACAACAGCTATTAAAGCCATACCGATATTTGCATTCTCATTCATACCTAAAAGTGTTCCATAGTAAGCAAAAACAGGTTTAATTGTCTCTGGTGCAGGAACTTTTGAGAGATCAAGTGTAACTCCCAACTTTTCAGTTGCAACAAAAACCATACCTCCTAATGTAGCTGCACCTCCAATGAGTGCCATAATGAAACCGGTAAATTTACCACTGGAAACATCTTGAAGCCTAATAGGTTCCAGATCTTCTTTAGGTTCAAAGACAACAGCATCTTCTTCTATCGTCTCTTCAGAGTCATCTATATATCCCAACTCTAAAAGTAATGCCTCACACTCGTTGAGCCCACCCTCATTTAAAGCTTTTTTAGCCTCTTCATAGCCTTTAAGATCATCAGAGAGTAAAAGTTTACATGCTTCAAGCTGCTTTTCTGCATCGTTAACAATTATTTTTGCTTTATCAACCAACAATACAGCTGCATCATTTTTGTTCATGTCTTTAACTTGAGAAGCCACATCATTTTCAACTTCTTCAGCCTCTTCTTCAACTTCCTCAACTTTTTCTTCTGCACCCTCTGCTACTTCTTCAACTTCAGAAACATTTTCCTCTACTGTTTCTAATACATCTTCTTGGACTTCATTTTCAAGATTTTCTACGTTTTCACTCTGTTCTTTCATTTTTTTATCCTTTCAAAATTATGGCTATAGAATCCACTATTTTATATTTTAACTAAATTTTTCATTATATTATTAATCTATATCAATTTTTTACAACACTTTGCTATAATTTGATACTTTTTTTATTAGGAATTTTATGGGCATTTTAGTCGCACTTTTAGTCTTATCGGTACTTATCTTTTTTCATGAATTAGGACACTTTACAGCTGCACGTTTTTTTGGTGTACAGGTAGATGTATTTAGTATAGGATTTGGAAAAAAACTCTATTCTAAGATGATAGGGAAAACAGAATGGAGTATCTCCTCTATCCCGCTTGGCGGGTATGTCAAGATGAAGGGTCAGGATGATACTGACCCTACAAATATAAGCTATGATAAAGACAGCTACAACAGCAAAAAACCTTGGCAGCGCATCATCATTTTACTTGCCGGTCCTTTTGCCAATTTTCTTATGGCATTTTTACTCTATTTGGCTATCTCATATATGGGTGTTCCCAAACTGTTGGCCTATGTTGGTGAAGTAGGTAAAAATACTCCTGCATATCAGGCAGGACTGCAAAAAGAAGATAAAATCATTCAGATCAACGGTACCAACATCCTCTACTGGGAAAACATAGGTAAACATATCAATGAAAACAAAGGTGACATTACACTTATTGTTGAACGAGACCAAACACTTATCACTCTACTGTTAAAACCTAAAGTCATTGATGATCAAAATATCTTTGGTGAAAAAATTACACGACGCATTATCGGAATCAGTCCTTTAGATAGACAGACAACCGTTCACTATGGTTTTATAGAGGGTTTTACCTATGCCTGGGAAGAGACAAAAAAAGCAAGTTTGCTTATTTTTAAAAGTGTACAAAAACTCATTACAGGTGTCGTAAGTACAGATAAACTGGGTGGCATCATTACCATTGTAGATGTTACCGCTCAAGCTAGCTCTGCGGGTATACTCTCACTCTTTTTCTTTACTGCACTCATCTCAGTTAACTTAGGAGTACTCAACCTCCTGCCTATCCCTGCACTGGATGGAGGACACATTATGTTTAACCTTTATGAGATGCTGCGAGGTAAAGCACCCAGTGACAATGCCATGTACTACATTACACTGGTAGGTTGGGCGATGCTAATCTCTCTTATGCTATTGGGACTGTATAATGATGTAAATAGGCTTATGGGCTAAAAGGAGAAAAAACATGATACTAGACAAAGAACAACTAAGAGCAAATCTGGATGAAGTGATCTGGAAGATTGAAGAAGCACGTATCACGGTAAGTGAACATCACATTGTGAAACTTGTGACAGTAGCCAAATATACTGAAATAGAGAACATCAAAACACTCTATGAACTAGGGCAAAGAGCCTTTGGGGAGAACCAGGTACAACAGCTCAAAGAACGTATGGCAGTACTTGAAGAGCTTCCTCTTGAGTGGCACATGATAGGTTCACTGCAAAAAAACAAGATCAATAATCTCATAGACCTTCGCCCTGCCCTTATGCAGTCACTGGACAGTATGGAGTTAGCTTTAGAGCTTAACAAAAAACTCTTGGCAAAAGAACAAAGTATGAACTGTCTTTTGCAGATCAATGCTGCCAATGAAGAGAGTAAATCCGGTGTAAATGCTGCACAGGCTATAGATATCTATCAAGAGATAAAAGAGACCTGCCCTCAGATCAATCTTAAAGGTGTAATGACCATTGGTGCACACAGTGAAGATACAAAACTCATACAGCAAAGTTTTGAAACTACACAGAGCATCTATGAAAAACTCGAAATTGAGGGTGCCTCAGTTTGTTCTATGGGTATGAGTAATGATTATGAGTTGGCTATAAAATGTGGATCTAATTTGGTTAGAGTCGGATCTGCACTTTTTAACTCAAATAACTAAGTATTTTTACATTCCATAACTCGTATCATACAGGAAGCTTCTGTATGATATATCTTTCTCTTATCACTTCTTTACCTTTAAATTATACTATTAGTACTTTTTCTTAAATAATAATTTTTCTTATCTATATTTAATCTTTATTCCTATATACTCCAATAATTCAAAGGTAATATATCTAAAAAAGGAGCATGATCATGAAATCAAAAGTCATATTTGTAGTACTGTTTATGCTCACTTTTACAGTGATACACGATAGCGTTATAAATATTATAGAGACAAATGATCATACCTCTATCTCGTATTATGTGAGTACTGATGCATCATCACAAGAGTGTGGAGACATACATGAAGTACACAGTATGTTTCACTTTGTAGGTCTTATCATGCCAAATAAAAGTACTTTTGTTAAACTTCAAAAAGAGAAAACACTCTCTCATTATTTACTTCAATACACTCTACCCCACAAAGAAACTTCCTACAAACCACCAATAGCTTAAACCTTTTTTATCAACTATACAATAAAACCCTCGTTCTATAATTTAATCATATAAAGGTCAAGTAATGAAAGCTCTATTATACGTAATAGTGTTCTCTGTCATAGGTTCTGCAAATACGCAGTTGATGGTAGACAACTCTATACAACTTCACACATACAACCATAAACTTTCTCTCAAATTGAAGAAGAAGAAACAGTTAAAACAGTTAGCCAAGATCAAATATGAAGAAGCTCAAAAGATAGCTGCTACGTATTGTAAAGAGGATGTCATATCTCACAGACTCACACATAAAGGTCAATTACTTTTCTATCGAAGCTATACAGAAAATTGCGAAGTAGAAATCAATGCACTTGATGGTGCCCTCATCTCAAAAGTTTATATTCATAAAGAAGGAAATTAAGATCATGAAACAACTTGTACTATTTCTCTTGTTCATGCAAGTAGGATATGCATCTACATACACGCTCAATAGTGTACTGAAGTCTGCTGATAAACATAATACTCTATCTAAAGCGCTGCAGCAGGAAAGTTTGGCTCTAGAAGCCAAAAACAGGGCAAACACAGCCTCTGATCCCCTGGAACTGTTCGGAGAAGGTACCAAAGCCTATCCAAATGGTGGAGGAAACGGCAATGAATATGCTGTAGGCGTTTCAAAAAAATTCATTCTTGGTAATATTCAAGATCAGGAACAAAAAGTCACACGTCTTTCCAATCAAGCCTATCTTTTAGAAGAAGAAAGAAGCATCTTAAACTTTAAAAATGGATTGAAAAATATCTATCATCAACATTGTTTGGACAGTCAAAACTATAAAAGTTTTAAACAGAGCTATCAGGAGTTTGTAAAACTCTACAAAAAGAAACAAAAAGCCTATAAGTATCAGGAGATCTCAAAAAGAGAATTGATGCAGCTGGAAATAGAAAAGAACAGCCTCTATGCCAAACTTCAAGAGATAAAAACACAGCAAAAGATCTCAAAACAAAACCTCTTCATGTTGAGTAATATAAACTATACTCACTCCACAAAACTCTCTTGTAAAGACATGTATCCCATAAGAACCCATGTTAAACTCGGCAATACATTTCAACTCTCTGAAGAAGCGTATGACAAACGTATACAAAGTACGCATGAAGCATTAAACAGATACTCCAATAGCCTGGATTCTATAAGCCTTTCAGCACAATATACTGAAGAGTTAGATGTAGACAAATACAGTGTGGGTCTCTCCATCCCTCTTAATTTTACCTCTGCAAGATCTGAAGAGGAACGTGCTGCCGCTATGTATCAAAACTCTGCTATTTCATTTAAACATGAACAGATGATGACAGAAAAGAAGAGCCTGCTTGCACAACTGCGATCACATCTGAAAAGTAACGCACTCATGGTTAAAACACTCAAAAGTAATTACCAAAATTACCAAAAAAACCTCTTGCCTCTCATTAAAAAAAGTTATGATCTTGGTGAGACTTCAGTCATCGAATATCTACTTAACAGACAAAGATCATATCAACTCAGACAAGAGATATATGCTACAAAAAAAGCATACTATAACACACTTTTCAAACTCTATACACTCAGCGAAAAAAAGGATAAGAAATGAAAAAACAACTACTATTATTGACACTATTTACTTTTTCTGTACTCCATGCAGAAAATATACAAATGACACCTGAACAAGAACAAAATTGGCAAATTAAAGTTGAAGCACCGCAAAACTCCAAAAGGCTTCCTTTAGGTGAGTTCATCACTGAAGTAGTGACACCACCTTCTCTTTTACATACTATTGCATTACCTTTCGAAGCAAATGTAAAAAAATTGAATGTGGCAAAGTATCAGAAAGTGACCAAAAGGTTTGTACTTGCTGAAGTAACGGGTACCGAATGGATAGCCATACAACAAAAAGCGATAGCCGATGCGATAGAGTTTCGTCATCATACACATTTAACAGAACGTAAGAGTATGCTTTGTAAGGAAGAGATCATCCCACAAAAAGAGTGTGTTGCTGCCAATGCAGAACTGGAAACAGATAAGATCAAAGTTGCTGCATCCAAAGCCCTACTCAAAAGTTATGGGGCAAGCGATGAAATGATCGCAACACTCTTCAAGGATCTAAAGCTCTCTCAGACAATGAAAATAAAAAGCATTGTAGATGGTCATATAGTCGAACTTCATGCAACACCAGGAAAGAGTACAAGTCCAAGTGATGCACTTTTTATTATTCAGGAAAAAGGTTCACTTTGGCTTGAGAGCAATATAGAAGCCAAGCTGACTGAAAACCTTCATGAAGGACAAGAAGTACAGATCACACTTGCAAACAAGACTTTTAATACAACTATACTGCAGATCTCACCAATGATAAACCCTGAGAACCAGACCAGACAAATACGTTTTTCAGTTCCCTCAGATATTAATATAGTTTCAGGGCTTCGAGGCTCTGCAAAATTCACTATTTTAAGAGAGAGTCTTAAGGTGCAAAAAACTTCCGTTATTAAAGAGGGAGGTACACAAATTGTATTTATTAAAACAAAAGAAGGATTTACTGCTGTACCGGTAAAAATTCTTGCTGAAGATAATACACACTATTTTATAGAAGCATCTGACAGACTACGAAATAAAATAGCAGTAAATTCTATAGCCATACTGAAAAATATGTTAGGTGATAACGATGAATAAGATCATTGGTTTTGCACTTGCCCAAAGGCTTTTCTTCTCCTTACTGGCTGTGGTGCTTCTTGGTTTTGGTATCAAAGCCTATAAAGAGTTACCTGTTGATGCTTTCCCCGATATCTCTCCTACGCAAGTAAAGATCATTATCAAGTCCAGTGGAATGACCCCTGCTGAGATAGAGTCCCGTATTGTTGTACCTATAGAGATGAAGATGGTCGGTATCCCCTATGAAACTATGATGCGCTCTACTTCCAAATATGGTTTGTGTGATATTACTATAGATTTTGAAGATGGAACAGATATTTACTGGGCTAGACAACAGGTAAGTGAAAGACTTGCAGATATCAGGGGTGAGCTCCCTGCAAATATGGAAGGTGGGCTTGCACCTATCTCTACACCCTTAAGTGACATTTTAATGTTTACGATCGAATCAGAGAGACTATCACTTGAAGAGAAACGAAGTCTCTTAGACTGGATCATCTCTCCCAAAATTCGTTCAGTAAGCGGTGTTGCAGAGGTCAATGCCCTTGGCGGAAAAGTAAAAACATATGAAGTGGTACCTGACTTAAATAAAATGAGAACAATGGGTATTACACTTGAGCAAATATTCCAGACACTTGAGAAAAATAATCAGAATGATGGTGCAGGACGTATTTCTCAAGGGGTAGAAAGTATCTTGGTACGTAGTGTAGGACAGCTTAAGAACCTATCTGACATCCAAACATTACCTGTAGGTAAAAGTGCAGATAAAGTCATTACCCTTGCTGATGTAGCCACTGTCAAATTTGGTTATCTTACCCGTGCAGGTTTTGTAAGTAAAAATGGACAAGGTGAAGCAGTACAGGGATTGGTACTTGGGCTCAAAGGTACAAATACAGGTATCGTACTTGAAAAGGTGAAAGAGGAACTGAAAAAATTAGAACCTATGCTGCCAGGTGATACAAAAATAGATATATTTTATGACCGTTCAGACCTTGTAAACCTTGCTACAAATACAGTAAAAAATGCACTTTATGAAGCGATTATACTCATCATGGTGATCTTACTTGTAATGCTTGGAAACCTTGCATCTGCACTGAGTGTTGCACTTATCCTTCCTTTTGCACTGCTCATGAGTTTTATTGCGATGCAATATTTTGGATTGACCGCAAACCTCATGAGTCTGGGTGGACTTGCCATTGCTATTGGGATATTGGTAGATTCCGCCGTCGTTGTCGTAGAACATATTACTGCTGAACTGGGAAATGATAAACATAAACGGCAAAGCAAACTGCATATCATCTATACTGCAACCGTGGAGATGGCACCATCTATCATAACAGGTGTACTTATCATTATCATTGTATTTATGCCGCTTCTTACACTAGAAGGACTTGAAGGTAAACTCTTTAGACCTGTGGCACTCAGTATTATCTTTGCACTTTTTAGTTCATTGGTTCTGGCTTTAACACTCATACCTGTATTAAGTTCATTTATCTTGAGTAAAAGACCTGACAAGGAGTCTGCTCTTATCAAATTTCTCACTAAAATATATAGACCAATTCTTCTTTTTTCTCTAAGACATATAAAGGGTACTATTTTAGCCGTACTTATACTTTTTGGCGGTTCTCTTTATCTGGCTGCAAAAACAGGAAAATCTTTTATGCCTACGATGGATGAAGGAAGTATTATTATCGGTGTAGAAATGCTGCCATCCATCTCACTCAAAGAGAGTTTGGCACTCAACCTGAAACTACAAAAAAAGCTTCTTACCTCCGTTCCTGAGATCAAAGATATCATAGCAAGAACAGGAAGTGATGAACTGGGTCTTGACCCTATGAGTCTTAATGATACCGATACCTTTTTAGTCCTAAAAGACAAAGAGGAGTGGAGAGAGCCATCCAAGGAATTTGTCATCGAAGAGATCAGAAAAGTACTTGATGAATTTGTAGGTATAGAGTATGGATTTACACAGCCTATCGAGATGAGAGTATCTGAGATGCTTACGGGTGTTAGAGGAGATCTTGCTATCGATATCTTTGGAAGTGATAATGATCAACTCGAAGAGATCGCTGTACAGATAAAAAGTATACTTGAAACCATCACGGGAAGTAGTGATGTCTACAAGAAAGCCAATGAAGGTGTAGAGTATTTTGAACTCAAGTTTGATAAAAAAGCGATGGCATATCACGGTATAAGCCAGCAGGAGATCAATAATTTTCTTAAAATCATGGTCACAGGTGTACAGGCAGGTATCATCCAGGAAGGTATGCGTCGCATTGATCTCATGGTCAAAGGAGATGAGAACCTGCAAAACTCTCTAGACAAGATCCAGAAACTCTACTATCCATTAGACAATGGCAAGGCTATACCTCTCAGTAATTTTATCAAATTCATCTCCAATGCAGGACCGGTACAGATAGAGCATGAACATGGTTACAGAAAAACCATTGTACAGACCAATGTAGAAGGTCGTGACCTTGTAAGTTTTGTTGAAGAAGCCAAGATCAGGATCAGCAAAGAAGTAAAATTACCTGCAGGGTATTATCTCACCTATGGCGGAGAGTTCGAAAACCAGCAAAGAGCTGCAGCACGATTGGCGATCATCGTACCGTTGGCACTCTTTTTGGTCTTTATACTTCTCTTTGTCTCCTTTGGCTCTTTAACACAGGCAACCATCGTACTTATCAATGTGCCTCTTGCTCTGATCGGAGGATTTATAGGACTCTATTTGAGTGGAGAATACATGTCAGTACCGGCATCTGTAGGTTTCATTGCCCTACTTGGTATCGCTGTACTAAATGGGGTTGTACTGGTGAATTACTTTAATTACCTTATTAAAAATGGTAGTGAACTTAAGGATGCGGTAATAGAAGGTTCTATCAAAAGACTCAGACCTGTACTGATGACTGCAACCATTGCCGCATTTGGTCTGCTACCCCTACTCTTTGCCACAGGTCCTGGATCTGAGATACAAAGACCTCTGGCTATCGTTGTAATTAATGGTCTCATTAGCTCAACACTGCTTACCTTGATCATACTTCCTATACTTTATTTGAAGTTTTCAAAGGGAAATGGTGATGGAGAAGAAAAAGTATAATATATATATGCTAGTAAAGTTGTAGTGTGGCATTTATCAAAGTGTATGTCTTTGGCACTGCCCACGCTACGAAGCTATCGTCTCTTGACAATGACTGCACACCCCATAAAGGTTGATCTGTTGCTTGTTAAGAACAAAATGCTCTTGATCTGTTAGGTCATGTAATATTTGATCTGTAGCATCAAGACATGGTTTATCTTCCACATCTCCACACTCTGTACAAACTAAATGAATATGATCTGCTTTGGCAAGTTCATATTTTGGTTTTAGTCCTGTGATAGGCACTTCAACCACAACACCTTTTTCTACCATCAAAATAATATTTTTGTAGATCGTAGCAAGAGAAAGAGAAGGATGTATTTTAGCTACTTCATCATAGATAGCTTCTATTGACATATGTCCATTTTTTTCCAGCACATCTAAGATATTCATACGTTGGAATGTTGCTTTAAGTCCACTCTCTTTAAGAAGTGTTGCATAATCTGTCATATTTTCTCCTTGGAATATATATATAAATTTATCTATATAAACTCATATATACATTCCCAAGCTAAAGCCTGGGAATATATTAATGATTACAGATCACCTTCGTGTTTTGCAAGATACTCAGCAACACCTTCAGTGTCAGCTTTCATACCTTCGTCACCTTTTACCCAACCAGCAGGACAAACTTCACCAAACTCGTTAGTAAATAACATAGTGTCAACCATTCTGATCATTTCATCAATGTTTCTTCCAAGTGGAAGGTCATTGATCACTGCGTGTCTAACTGTACCGTCAGCATCGATAAGGAATGAACCTCTAAGTGCTACTGCTTCGTCAAGAAGAACATCATAATCTCTAGCGATTTGCTTAGAAAGGTCAGCAACAAGTGGCATATCAACT
>Ga0209013_10004328_pt1 | contig 12467 bp, 10 predicted proteins | sample Cruoilmetagenom2_FD_187291 | JGI IMG/M metagenome (GOLD analysis project Ga0209013, IMG submission 187291) | Oil polluted marine microbial communities from Coal Oil Point, Santa Barbara, California, USA - Sample 2 (SPAdes) (version 2) | ecosystem: Environmental > Aquatic > Marine > Oil seeps ...
TTGCCATCCTTGTCCTCGACCATGGAGATGCGGCAGGGGAGAAATGCGGCAAAGGCGTCGCTGTGATCCACCATTTCCTTGGCGATGAGAGGATCGCAATATTGATAGATCTTCAGAAAACGCTGCTCTTTACCGGTCATTATCTTGACCTGTTCCGAGAGTGGCAGTTCACCAACATTCTTGATGTTGTGCTCGTTGGCGACTGACGCCATCGCCTCTTCGGCGTCTTCCCAACTGACACCCTCCTCGAGCGGGAATTTCCAGATACTGGCGTCAGCAGAGTTTCCTGTCTCCTTGAGTTTCTCCCACATGGTGAGATAGACATCCCCGGCACCGGGATCAAGCTGTTTGAATGCGGCATACTCGGGTGCGAGTTTTCCGTAGAAAAAGATACCGCTGGCAATGGCAATGACGCCGACAAGGGCGAGCAGGTTACGAATAAATGACATGTGTCTCCTCCAGATCTCTTCTGTTTTGATTGATATTTGTCAGTAAGATACATAATACGCCAAAGATGGCATTGAGGTAAATCAAATCAATGAATAGGATTTTCTTATGTTTGGCGTTATGCATACTTATTTCACTGTAGTGGATAAGGAGAGTAGCATCCCGATACCTCATAATATAGGAGTCTCACATGACTACAGAATTATTGATTATTTTAGCCGCTGCGGTGGCGGCCCTGGCGTATGGCGGGTTATCGATCCGCTGGCTGTTAGCCAAGCCGCAGGGTTCTGGCGAGATGCAGGCCATTTCACTGGCAGTACAGGAGGGCGCATCAGCCTATTTGAAGCGTCAATATACAGCCATCAGTGTGGTTGGCGTTGTACTGCTGGTTATTATTGCCTATTTTCTCGGCACTTACATGGCCGTCGGTTTTGCCATTGGCGCCATTCTCTCCGGAGCAGCCGGTTTTATCGGCATGAATATCTCCGTGCGCGCCAACAGCAGGACGGCCGAAGCTGCAAAATCCGGCATGTCGCCGGCGATGGATATCGCTTTTCGCGGCGGGGCTATCACCGGTATGCTGGTTGTTGGTCTGGGGCTTCTTGGGGTAGCAGGCTACTATGCCGTCATGTCGATGATGGGCATCGATGATAATAAAGCACTGCACTCTCTGGTTGGACTCGCGTTTGGCGGTTCGCTGATCTCTATTTTTGCCCGGCTCGGTGGCGGTATCTTTACCAAGGGCGCAGATGTTGGCGCAGATATCGTTGGCAAGGTAGAAGCTGGCATCCCCGAGGATGACCCGCGCAACCCGGCTGTTATTGCAGATAATGTCGGCGACAACGTTGGTGACTGCGCAGGTATGGCCGCGGATCTGTTCGAAACCTATGCGGTGACCGTGGTTGCGACCATGCTGCTGGGATTCCTGATGATGAAAGATGCTGGCGCTACAGCAGTCATCTATCCATTGATGCTGGGCGCTGTATCCATTATCGCCTCGATTATCGGTCTCTACATGGTCAAACTGCCTGAAGGCAGCACCAATATAATGGGTGCGCTCTATCGCGGCCTGATTGTCGCCGGTGTTTTGTCTGCCGGTGGTTTCTACGGTGTAACAGAGTGGCTCATGGGCGACAATGCGCAATACTCTAGCATGGCGCTGTTTGGTTCTGCATTGATCGGCTTGGCATTGACTGGCGCCATGGTCGTCATCACCGAATATTACACAAGCACCGAGTACTCTCCGGTGAAGCATATCGCAGAAGCATCCACCACCGGTGACGGCACCAATGTCATTGCCGGTCTGGGCGTCGCTATGAAATCAACGGCGTTGCCGGTGCTGATGGTGTGTCTCTCGATCTGGGGCGCTTACGAACTGGCGGGCCTCTATGGCATTGCCATTGCAGCCACGGCGATGCTCTCCATGACCGGCATCATTGTTGCGCTTGACGCCTATGGTCCGATTACCGACAACGCCGGCGGCATTGCCGAGATGGCCAACATGGATGAGAGCGTGCGTGCAATCACAGATCCACTGGATGCTGTCGGCAACACTACCAAGGCTGTCACCAAGGGTTATGCAATCGGCTCCGCGGGGCTGGCGGCGCTGGTGCTCTTTGCAGACTATACCCATGGTCTCGAGGCTGCGGGGATCCAGGCATCTTTTGATCTCTCCAACCATATGGTCATTATCGGGCTCTTTATTGGTGGTCTGGTTCCTTACCTGTTCGGCGCCATGGCGATGGAAGCCGTAGGTCGTGCGGCCGGCGGCATCGTCAACGAGGTGCGTCGCCAGTTCAGGGAGAAGCCCGGCATCATGGATCGCAGCGAGAAGCCAGACTACTCAAAAGCGGTCGATATGCTGACCAGGGCAGCCATCAAGGAGATGATTCTTCCTTCACTGCTGCCAATCATGGTGCCTGTAGCGGTTGGTTTGCTGCTGGGTCCGGAAGCACTGGGCGGCCTGCTGCTGGGCTCCATCGTTACCGGCATCTTTGTCGCAATCTCCATGACCACCGGTGGTGGCGCATGGGATAACGCCAAGAAGTACATCGAGGATGGCAATCACGGCGGCAAAGGTTCCGATGCTCACAAGGCGGCGGTAACCGGTGATACTGTAGGCGACCCCTACAAGGATACCGCAGGTCCTGCGGTCAACCCGCTGATCAAGATCATCAATATCGTTGCGTTGATGATCATCCCGCTGCTTGCCTGATCAGGCGGTAATGGGATAAAAAACCTCTCCGTTTGGAGAGGTTTTTTTTGGCCTGTAAATCTGCTGTAAACCAATTTTTTACCACGAAAGTCACGAAAAGCACGAAAAGTGAAGGCAAATTTGTAACATCTCAATACTCCGTGCATTAATCAAGCGAATTCAGGATTATGTGTCATTTCGACCGAAGGGAGAAATCTTAAAGCACCCGGGTGAATACACAGATCCAGGATTTCTCCCTACGGTCGAAATGACAATATGTGTGATCTGCACGGAGTTATTGAGGTGACACATTATTTTATTTCGTGTGGTTCGTGCATTTCGTGGTTATCTTTTATCAGACATACCCTGGATTGAAATAGAGTTGCAGAAACCCCATATCTGTTTCATTGGAAATCATTGAGTGCATTCTATGTCTGACCAAATCCATATTGTTTGCCCCCATTGCCAGGGAATCAATCGCATTCCCGCAGCCCGCCTGAGTGATAATCCAAAATGCGGGAAATGCAGCCAGCCGCTGTTCCAGGGAAAACCTTTGGAAGTTGATGAGGCGGCTTTTCAGCGTCAAATCAGCCGCTCGGATGTACCGCTGCTGGTGGATTTCTGGGCCGAGTGGTGTGGTCCCTGCAAAATGATGGCGCCGATGTTTGCCCAGGCGGCAATAGAGCTGGAGCCCGGTATGCGTCTCCTGAAAGTCGATACTGAAAAAAATCAGAATCTTGCGGCTCGGTTCGGTATCCGCAGTATTCCTACTATTGCCATCTTCAAGGGAGGCAAGGAGGTGGCGCGACAGGCGGGCGCGATGCAGACGCCGCAGCTGCTGCAGTGGGTGAGAAGTGTGGTGTAATCTCTCAAGATGCTGACCTCGGAACACACAGAGCACACAGAAACGAAGAAAAATTCCGTGTTGTCCGTGTATTCCGTGGTTATTGTGATTGTTGTGCTTTATCGCGGCAATATCTCTTGCCGTATGGATGCCAACTGACGTAAAATTCTATTGTTTGCCCATTCGGGTTTTCAATGGGGCGGTTTCAGAGGACCCCGTTTTTTGTATGCCTGTTTTAAGAGGATAGCCGGTGAATAACTCCGCACTTCTGGTATTGGAAGATGGCAGTCTGTTTCGTGGTGAATCGATCGGCGCCGATGGGGAATCCGTGGGCGAAGTGGTATTCAATACCTCGATGACAGGCTATCAGGAGATTCTGACCGACCCCTCCTATCGGCGACAACTCGTGACCCTGACCTATCCGCATATCGGCAATACCGGCATCAATAGTGAAGACGAGGAGTCCTCCGCGGTGCATGCTGCCGGCCTGATTATTCGTGACTTGCCGATGACAGCCAGCAACTGGCGTAGTCAGGAGTCACTCCAGGATTATCTGAAACGGCACAACATCGTGGCTATCGCCAATATCGATACTCGACGCCTGACAACGATATTGCGCGAGAAGGGTGCGCAGAACGGCTGTTTGATGACTGGTTCCGCAATTGATGAATCAAGAGCGCTGGCTGCCGCGCAGGCCTTTCCCGGCCTGAAGGGAATGGATCTGGCAACGGAGGTCACTACGGCTGCCGGCTATTGCTGGGATCAGGGAGTCTGGTCACTGGAGGATGGCTACCCGCTTGTTGATGATGCGCAGCACCAATTTCATGTGGTGGCCTATGATTATGGCGTCAAACGCAATATTTTACGCATGCTGGTGGATCGCGGCTGCAGGGTGACAGTGGTTCCGGCGCAGACCCCGGCGCAGGATGTGCTGGCAATGTCTCCTGACGGCATCTTTCTCTCCAATGGTCCTGGTGATCCTGAGCCCTGCGACTATGCCATCGAGGCGATTCAGCAATTACTGGAGACCGCTATACCTATCTTTGGCATCTGTCTTGGTCACCAGCTGCTGGGGCTTGCCAGCGGCGCAAGCACTGTTAAGATGAAGTTTGGTCATCATGGCGCCAACCACCCTGTGCAAGTCATCGAGACGGGGGAAGTGATGATTTCCAGCCAGAACCATGGTTTTGCAGTGGATGAGACAACCCTGCCGCCGCATCTCGAAGCAACCCACAGATCACTCTTCGATAACTCCCTGCAAGGGATTCATCACACACACAAGCCCGCTTTCAGTTTTCAGGGACATCCTGAGGCCAGTCCGGGACCGCATGATGTCGCTCCGGTTTTTGATCATTTCATCGACTTGATGAAAGAGTCGATTCAATAGAGGTTTAGCCATGCCGTTGACACACCACCCGCTGGTCAAGGAGTTTCCACAATACAGAGACCAGATCCACCAGCTGAAGATGGAGAATAACCATTTTCACAAGCTCATGGATAAGTATGAAGATCTGGACAAGCAGGTTTTTCGCATCGAAGACGGCAGCCAGCCCACCAGTGATGAATTTGTGGAACAGTTGAAGAAGGAACGCCTTTTTCTGAAAGACCAGCTGTTTGAGCTGATTCACGATGAAACCTGACCTGACTCTCACCCCGGCCTTCTCCCTGAGGGAGAGGGGGTAGATTGAGACATCCAGCCAAAACACTGAATAGTAATAAATATGCCTAAACGCAGCGACATTCACAGCATCTTGATCATTGGCGCAGGGCCGATTGTTATTGGCCAGGCGTGTGAATTTGATTATTCCGGCGCGCAGGCGTGCAAAGCATTGCGTGAAGAGGGTTACCGGGTGATTCTGGTCAACTCCAATCCGGCTACTATTATGACCGACCCGGATATGGCCGATGCGATCTACATCGAGCCGATCAACTGGCAGACACTCGAGGCGATTATCGGCAGAGAGCGTCCGGATGCGCTGCTGCCGACCATGGGTGGACAGACTGCGCTCAACTGCGCACTCGATCTGGTGCGCGAAGGGGTGCTCGAAAACTACGGCGTGGAGATGGTTGGCGCCAGCCGCGAGGCTATCGACAAGGCGGAGGATCGTGACCTGTTTCGCCAGGCGATGCGTAAAATCGGTCTGGATATGCCACGCTCTGCAATCGCTCACAGTCTTGAAGAGGCGATTCAGGTACAGGGGCAGATCGGTTTTCCAACCATTATTCGCCCCTCCTTTACGATGGGCGGTAGCGGCGGCGGCATTGCTTACAATCGCGAAGAGTTTGAGACAATCTGCAGGCATGGACTCGATCTTTCACCGACCAACGAGTTGCTGATCGAAGAGTCGATCATGGGCTGGAAAGAGTATGAGATGGAGGTGGTGCGCGATCACAAGGACAACTGCATCATCATCTGCTCCATCGAAAACCTCGATCCGATGGGTATACACACCGGTGACTCCATTACCATCGCTCCTGCACAGACGTTGACAGACAAGGAGTATCAGATCATGCGTAACGCCTCGCTGGCGGTGCTGCGTGAGATCGGCGTCGATACCGGTGGTTCCAACGTGCAGTTTGCGATCAATCCTGAAGATGGACGCATGATCATCATCGAGATGAATCCGCGTGTCTCCCGCTCTTCGGCGCTGGCTTCCAAGGCGACCGGTTTTCCAATTGCGAAAGTTGCGGCAAAACTGGCGGTGGGCTATACGCTGGATGAGCTGCGCAATGAGATTACCGGCGGTGTGACTCCTGCGTCATTTGAGCCGGCAATTGACTATGTCGTCACCAAGATACCGCGTTTTGCCTTCGAGAAGTTTCCCAAGGCTGATTCGCGTCTCACCACGCAGATGAAATCCGTGGGTGAGGTGATGGCGATTGGGCGCACCTTCCAGGAGTCGCTGCAAAAGGCGATGCGTGGACTTGAAATCGACAGAAGCGGTTTTGATGAGGTATGCGAAGCTGGTGTCTCTGATGATGTTATCAAGCAGCTGAAAAATGAGCTGCGTCAGGCCGGTCCCGATCGTCTGTGGTTCGTTGGCGACGCCTTTCGTAAAGGGCTCTCTCTTGACGAGATCTTTGAGATTACCAAAATCGATCCCTGGTTTCTGATTCAGATAGAAGATCTGATCACAACGGAAGAGCAGCTGCGTACGACTTCGCTTGCGCAGCTTAACGCTGATCAGATGCTGATGATCAAACGCAAGGGGTTCTCTGATATCCGCCTTGCGGCGCTGCTCGGTGTGAAAGAGTCAGAGGTGCGCGATCATCGCCACAATCTCGATATCCGCCCTGTCTACAAGCGTGTCGACAGCTGTGCGGCAGAGTTCGCGTCGAATACTGCCTACATGTACTCAACCTATGAGGAGGAGTGCGAGGCGCGACCGGACGAGACAAAAAAAATCATGGTGCTTGGCGGCGGCCCGAATCGCATCGGACAGGGAATCGAGTTCGACTACTGCTGCGTACATGCCGCTTTTGCGATGCGTGATGATGGCTATGAGACCATCATGATCAACTGCAATCCGGAGACTGTCTCTACGGATTATGATACCTCCGATCGCCTCTATTTCGAGCCGCTGACGCTGGAAGATGTGCTGGAGGTGATCCACAAGGAGAACCCGGTCGGGATTATCGTGCAGTACGGCGGGCAGACTCCGTTGAAACTTGCTGCAGGGCTGGAAGATGCGGGGGCTCCAATCATCGGCACCAGCCCTGATGCCATCGACGCGGCTGAGGATAGGGAGCGATTTCAGCAGATGGTGCACAAGCTGGGACTGCTGCAGCCGCCAAACCGGCTGGCTACGGATCCGCAGGGGGCGGTGGAGCAGGCGAAGGAGATCGGCTATCCACTGGTGGTGCGCCCCTCTTATGTGCTGGGTGGACGCGCCATGGAGATCGTCTATGGCGAGGATGATCTGAAACGCTATATGCGTGAAGCCGTGCAGGTCTCCAATGATTCACCGGTACTGCTGGACCGTTTTCTGAACGATGCCATCGAGGTTGATGTCGATGCTATCTGTGACGGCAAGGATGTGCTTATCGGCGGTATCATGGAGCATATCGAAGAGGCGGGAGTGCATTCCGGAGATTCAGCCTGTTCACTGCCTCCCTATACGCTCTCTGCGGAAATTCAGGATAGAATGCGCGAGCAGATGCGGCAAATGGCGCTGGAGCTGAAAGTAGTCGGTTTGATGAATACCCAGTTCGCCATCAAGGGTGATGATATCTATCTGCTGGAGGTCAATCCGCGAGCATCGCGTACCGTGCCCTTTGTCTCCAAAGCAACAGGTGTGCAACTGGCCAAGGTCGCCGCCCGCTGTATGGCCGGCATCTCCCTTGCAGAGCAGGGGGTTACCCGGGAGAAGATCCCCGGCTACTTTGCGGTCAAGGAGGCGGTTTTCCCTTTTATCAAGTTTCCCGGAGTGGATACCGTGCTTGGGCCCGAGATGAAATCAACAGGAGAGGTGATGGGAAGCGGCAGAACCTTTGGTGAAGCATTTGCCAAAGCGCTTTCAGCCGGGGGCATGGAGCTCCCCACAGGTGGGCGCGCCCTGCTGAGTGTGCGTAAAGCCGACCGTGAGCGTGTCATCACTGTTGCCCGTTCCCTGCATGCACTCGGTTTTGAGCTCTATGCAACGCATGGCACAACTGCCGTTATCAATGCTGCCGGAGTTCCATGCGCCGGAGTCAATAAAGTTGCCGAAGGCCGCCCCCATGTTGTGGATATGATAAAAAATGATGAAATCAATCTCATCGTCAATACCACCGAGGGCAAGCAGGCGATTGAAGACTCGGCCGAGATTCGCAGCGCTGCACTGCTTAACAAGGTGGCATACACCACCACCATATCCGGCGCCGAGGCCATCTGCATGGCGATGCAGCAGAGCGGTGTGATCTCGGTCAGCACCATCAAAGAGTTACACGAATCTGTAAACTAATAGATTGCCGCGTCGTTCCACTCCTCGCAATGACCTGGTGGATGCGCTGTCGCTTATCCCCCCTGCGTCCTTTTGAAAAGTTACAATCTGTCAAATGATGGATTGCATAGGTAGAAATAATGAATAAAATTCCGTTAACGGTACGTGGCGCAGAGAATCTGCGCAATGAACTGAATGAACTGAAAACCGTAAAACGTCCCGCAGTGATCGCGGCAATCGCCGAGGCGCGCGCGCATGGCGATCTCAAGGAGAATGCCGAATACCATGCGGCGCGTGAACAACAGGGCTTCATCGAAGGACGCATCAAGGATATCGATGCCAAGCTTTCGCATGCCCAGGTTATCGATGTGACCAGCATGGATGCCGAGGGACGTGTCATTTTCGGCGCGACGGTGGATGTCATCGATCTCGAGTCTGATGAAGAGTTGACCTATCAGATCGTTGGCGAAGATGAGGCTGATATTCAACAGGGCCTGATCTCGGTCAATTCACCGATAGCCCGTGGGCTGATCGGTAAGGAGGAGGGTGATGTGGCTGAAGTCAATACACCCGGAGGTCAGCGTGAATTTGAAATTCTTGAAGTGCGCTACGTTTAAAGAGTGCTGATGAACGAGTTGATGCTCGAGGGCTTGAAGCTGATGCTGCTGGGGATGGGCAGCGTATTCATTTTTCTGCTGATGCTGGTGATCAGCATGAAACTGATGAGCAAACTTGCACAATTTCTGGAACCGGCAGGAGTTGCTCCGGTAGCCATTCAGCCGCATCTTTCGACTCCGGCAGATCCAAGCCTGGTTGCCGTCATATCGGCAGCTGTTGCCGCCTATCGCAGCAAGCATCGATGAAAATTGATTAGTGATCTACACTGCTAGTGGTGCTGTAGTGTCCCCGCAACAAACTCCACATAGGATGTGCTGAGCTTGCGAAGCGCATCGATCGCGAATGATGCGCTTGTTCCTCAGCACATCCTATATAAAGCAATAGTCTTTCCGTGAAAACAGCATAAAATTCGAGCATATAGAGTATGTCTGACCACAAGCCCGGAATCACCGAAGTCGTATTACGTGACGCGCATCAATCGCTGTTTGCAACGCGCATGCGCGTGGAAGATATGCTGCCGATTGCGTCGAAGCTGGATCAGGTTGGTTACTGGTCTCTGGAGAGCTGGGGCGGGGCAACTTTCGATGCCTGTATCCGGTTTCTGGGGGAAGATCCCTGGGAGCGTCTGCGTCTACTGAAGACGGCAATGCCGAACACCCCCCAGCAGATGCTGCTGCGTGGACAGAATCTGCTGGGTTATCGCCATTACGCCGATGATGTTGTCGAGGCTTTTGTCGAGCGTGCTGCCGAAACCGGCATCGATGTGTTTCGTATATTCGATGCCATGAATGATACGCGCAATCTCGAAACCGCCGTCAGGGCAACCCTGAAAAGCGGCAAGCATGCACAGGGAACCATCTCCTATACGACCAGCCCGGTGCATAGCGTGGAGAGTTTCGTCGAAATGGGCAGGCAACTTGAAGGGATGGGGTGCCACTCCATCTGCATCAAGGATATGGCCGGGTTGTTGAAGCCCTACGCGGCATCGGAACTGGTTTCACGTCTCAAGCAGGCTGTTTCCATCCCGCTTTCACTACACTCCCATGCAACGACAGGCATGAGCACGGTCACAATCATCAAGGCGATCGAGGCTGGCGTCGATGTTGTCGATAGTGCAATCTCATCGATGAGCATGACCTATAGCCACTCTGCGACAGAGTCGCTGGTCGCCATTCTGCAGCAGAGTGAGAGAGATACCGGGCTGGATTTGCTGCTATTAGAGGAGATTGCTGACTACTTTCGCGAAGTGCGCAAGAAATATGCACACTTCGAAGGATCTTTGCGTGGAGTCGATTCACGTATTCTGAATGCGCAGGTGCCGGGCGGCATGCTCACCAACATGGAGAGCCAACTACGAGAGCAGAATGCCATTGATCGCTTTTCCGATGTGCTTGCCGAGATACCGCGGGTGCGTGAAGATCTGGGTTTTATTCCGCTGGTGACGCCGACTTCACAAATTGTCGGAACCCAGGCAGTGCTGAACGTGCTGAGTGGCGGACGCTATAAAACGACAACTAGGGAGACCGAAGGGATCTTGCGAGGAGAGTATGGCGCATCACCGGGCCCGCTCAACAGCGAGCTGCAGCAGCGCGTCCTGGATGGCAAAGAAGCTATCAGCTGCCGCCCCGCCGATCTGCTGCAAAATGAAATTGATACGCTCTCCAGTGAGCTCAAGGGTGTTGCCGCCGAAAAAAATATCAAGCTCTCCGACAATCTGCTCGATGATGTGCTCATTTATGCCCAGTTTCCCAAGGTTGGATTGCATTTTCTCGAAAACCGCCACAATCCGGAGGCATTCGAACAGCCGCCTGAAGAGCAGCAACAGACTGCTGGAACAGAGCCGCCAGTTGCAGCGGCAGATGCGCCCGAGTCGTACCGGATCTCGGTCAATGGCGTCAGCTACGATGTGGTAGTGACTGCCGGCGGTAGTGTGACCGATATTCAGCCTCAGCAACCGGCGTCTGCAACGTCGCAAGCTGCTGGTGAAGCTGTTCCTGCGCCGCTGACGGGTACAGTTTACAAGATCAATGTTGCCCCCGGGCAGCAGGTCAACGAGGATGATGTCATCATTATTCTGGAAGCGATGAAGATGGAGACCGAGATACGCTCACCATCCCCGGGAGTCATTGACGTTGTGAACGTCAGGGAAGGGGAGAAGGTGCAGGTTGGTGATCCACTGCTGACCCTTTCCAGGTCAGCTTGATGGAGGGTTTCGAGGCGCTGTGGCAATCCATGGGGATTGCCAACATCAGCTGGGGTGAGGTGCTGATGATGGCAGTCGGCGGTTTGCTGCTGTTTCTTGCGATCAAAAAAAAATTCGAACCCCTGTTGCTGCTGCCGATTGGTTTTGGCGCCATTCTCAGCAATATCCCCGTAGCGGGAATTTCCGGACCCGATGGGCTGCTGGGGATGATCTATCATGTCGGCATAGAGACCGGTGTCTTTCCATTGCTGATCTTTATGGGCGTTGGCGCGCTGACAGACTTCAGCTCCCTGATTGCGCGGCCATCGACACTGCTGTTGGGCGCTGCTGCTCAATTTGGCATTTTTATGACGCTGCTGGGTGCGCTGGCGCTGAACTGGCTTCCGGGGTTTGACTTTTCACTTGCAGACGCCTCTGCGATTGCCATTATCGGCGGGGCAGATGGTCCAACGGCAATCTTTCTCGCCTCGCGACTCTCTCCCGAACTGCTCGGCGCCATTGCTGTTGCCGCCTACTCCTACATGGCGCTGGTGCCTATTATCCAGCCGCCGATCATGAAGGCATTGACTACCAGTGAAGAGCGCCAAGTGGTGATGAATCAGCTGAGACCTGTCTCCAAACTTGAGAAGATCCTGTTTCCTTTTACCGTGCTGCTGCTCTGCATCCTGTTTCTGCCCTCCGCGGCGCCGTTGATCGGCATGTTGATGTTTGGCAATCTGCTGCGTGAAAGCGGTGTCGTGGAGCGCCTTAACAGTGCAGCACAAAATGAGATCATCAATATCGTCACCATTCTGCTTGGATTGGCGGTAGGCTCAAAACTTTCTGCCGACAAATTCCTTACCGTCGAGACGCTTGGAATCCTGGGGCTTGGCGCGGCGGCCTTCTCGATTGGCACGGCGGCAGGCATCCTCATGGGAAAGTTGATGTACAGGATCAGCGGCGGGAAGGTTAATCCACTGATCGGTGCTGCTGGCGTATCGGCGGTGCCCATGGCAGCCCGCGTGGTGAACAAGGTCGGGCAGGAGGCCAATGCACATAACTACCTGCTGATGCATGCCATGGGTCCCAATGTGGCCGGCGTGATCGGGTCGGCTGTTGCCGCAGGCGTGCTGCTTGCAGTTGTCGGGAACTAGTACAGTGATGCATAAGTTTGCGTTCTATATCGGCGACGAATAGTCGTTCCTGGCAAGGCACGTAACCGCAGGAATACTTTATGTATTTTAAGGTTGCGCAACGCAG
>Ga0209013_10004329_pt1 | contig 12466 bp, 14 predicted proteins | sample Cruoilmetagenom2_FD_187291 | JGI IMG/M metagenome (GOLD analysis project Ga0209013, IMG submission 187291) | Oil polluted marine microbial communities from Coal Oil Point, Santa Barbara, California, USA - Sample 2 (SPAdes) (version 2) | ecosystem: Environmental > Aquatic > Marine > Oil seeps ...
CTCCCTCTGGTACAGATTCCAGGAGTACGAGATGGACCTAAGCCGATAACTTCGGACAAGCCTGCCCGGTTTATTTTTGCCGAAACATCTGGATGGGCCAGGAGAGCTTTTAATTCAGACCCAAAGAGAAAGCTACCATTTTTTTCTGTATAAAATAGGGGTTTAACTCCTAGTCGGTCTCTAGCGATGAAAAGTTTTTGTTCTTGGTCATCCCAAATTGCAAAAGCAAAAATCCCGTTGAAATGGTCTATACATTTTTCCTTCCATTCGATATAAGAGGTTAATAATACTTCCGTATCTGAATGCCCGGAAAAAGAATATCCACGTTTCAATAATTCTTTTCGTAGATCTTCTGTATTATACAGTTCCCCATTATACGAAAGTGTATATTGGTTAGATTGAACTGTTTTGATCATAGGCTGCTTTCCACCAATTGGATCGACTACGGTTAATCGACGATGGCCTAGTAGCACGTGAGGGGCATGCCATATATTATGATCATCTGGTCCACGTTTTTTTAATGTTTCGGTCATTTTTTCCATAATCGACATTTCGTTTCGCAAGTCTTTTTTAAAATGTATCCAACCTGTTATTCCACACATATATCCGCATCCCTTCTTTCATGAATTATTTTATGCAAGGTTTGATCAATTGACCCAAAAAAATCGCAAAAGCGAATAGCTTTCACGATTTTTGAAGAGATAATAACTGTCTAGCGCAAGCAGCCTTGTCCCTCGGGGTCAAATGGGGAATTGACTTTGGTGGCTGAGGAACTGCCTCCTGGGCCTGCACGAAGCATAACAGACCTACCCCATCCCCATTTGCTGCCTAACGCAGAGATAGGCGCTTGCGCTTTTCTTACGAGATAAGAAAGTATATGAATCTCCTCGAGTTGGAACGCGAGATGTACGATTTTTTTGATCGCTCTGGACAGTTTTTTAGCGTACTCTTTTTAGTAATCGTGTAGCTTCCGACTGCCCGCCGCTCTCCAAAAATAATAGTAATCATCGTGTGAAAGCTTTTATTAAGAAGAGGGGAGCCGCATGCCTTCCTAAAGAGGAAGCCAAAGATGGCATTTTGGCTTTCATGTCCCCCCTTACTTGGCGGATTGCTTCTTCCTTTTTTTGGGGACGCTACTAAATAGCATCCTATTTTCTTCTAGTGTCTTTATGTAGGAAAGTATCTCTTCGTTAAAAAATAAGCAAGAATCATACTGTAGAAAAGAGGATGGAGCCTGAAATTGCATCTTCAGGCGCTTTTTATTAGGTAGAAAAGGATCTCCTCTTTTATTTACCAAAGCATTTGCCCTTTTCTCTTAGATATTATAGGGGAGCGACGGACAAACAATAGTAATTGGATGACCGAAAGAAGAGGTGAGCTACGTGACGCAGTCACGTAGCTCATCCTCGATTTCTCGTTTATCTTGTTACCATAAGTTTTGTCCAAAGCGAGCCGACAACGTCCATGAGAAATAAGGGCGCTTCCGCTTTTCTAAGAATTTATATTATGTTGTTACTTTAAGAACTGTTTTTATTTTTTGAATGATTCCACCTGAGCTGTATGTCAGTACACTTCGTTTATAGAACGATAGGCTTAGTAAGAACATCAGTATAACTGTTCCAATTAATATTAGCATTGATAGTATGGGCTCGGATGAGGAGATATCTGTTGCTCCAATCCGAAGCGGCATGACCATCCCCGATGTGAATGGAATATATGAAAACACTTTTATGAGCATAGTATCTGGACTAGCCATTCCTGAGATTAATACATAAAATCCGATCATCCCAAGTATCATAGCAGGCATCATTGCTTGGCTAGATTCTTCCACTTTGGAAACAAGAGAGCCTAGTAATGCTCCAAGAATTAGGTAAAGAATAATAGTTAACAATAAAAACGCCACTGCATATCCAATATAGCTAAAGGATAATTCATTGACTATCACTATTACGCGATCCCATTTTGAGCCGCCATCAATGAACATAAATAATAGTCCTAGAATGAGCAGTAATGTCGTAATTTGAGTTAATGCAAGAAGGAATGTCCCCGTCAGTTTAGCTGTAAAATGAGTGGCAGGCTTCACACTTGCCAGTAATACTTCTAAAACACGCGATCCTTTTTCAGAAGCGACATCTGTTGTAATCATAGATAAGAATGTCATGACAAAAGAATAGATTAAAAATCCAACTAAGAAAGAAGCATTTATGCCAGCAGCTTTTTCGTCTTCACTTTTACCGTTAACAGATTGTTCATTTAGATTTTTCATTGAAATAACCGTTTCGGATTGAAGAATTTTCTCTGCTTGTTCAGAAGTTAAGTTTAGTTGTTGTACTTCATATAGTTTGCCTGCATATTGCAGTATAGAAGATATACTTAACTGATCATTAAATGTAAGTGGTTCGAATGTAGCAATTTCTGCGGTCAATGAATTTTCTTGATCTCTGACAAAAATTGCTGCGGCATAATCTCCGTCAGTGACTTGCTTTTCTAATTCAGTCATTTCTTCATTTGAAAATGTAAATTCAATATCACTTGTAGATTCAAATAAGGCTTCTAGCTCTGCATCTGTTTCATTAATTAAAGCAATTTGCAGAGCTTCATCTTGGAAGAAGGCTTCTTTAATATCGGACCAAAACATTACTCCACTAATAGCCACTATATAAATTACGATAGTGAAAATAAACGATTTTGCTTTCACTTTTTGTTTATATAATTGCTTGACGAGCAGCCAAAATTTAGACATGTGTACCACCAACCTTATCTTTGAAAATTTCTTCTAAAGACAAATAATCTAAACTAAATTTCTCGATATACTTTCCGTTAGACACAAAGTCAAAAATAGGCTGTGCATACGATTCGTTTATCAAAGTTAGAGTGTATTGATCCTTGCCAACATGAATTTCTTTTACACCTTCAAGCCTTTCTAATACTTCTTTTGGTATTTCTGTTCGTATCGTCAATTTTGTTTTCCCGTATTGTTTTTTCAAGTCTAGTAAACTACCAGTGAACAAAGAGACCCCACGTTTCAATAAGCAAAGGTGATCGCAAAGCTCTTCTACATTATCCATTTGGTGACTGGAGAATAAAATCGTCGTTCCATTTTCTCTCAACTCTAAAATTGCATTTTTTAATAAATCCATGTTAACAGGGTCTAATCCACTAAATGGCTCATCCAAAATGAGAAATTCGGGTTTGTGGATAAAGCTAGCGATGAGTTGGACTTTTTGCTGATTCCCTTTGGATAAAGTTTCCGCTTTTGCTTTTCGTTTATCTTCCAGTTCAAACCGATCAATCCAATAATCTACTTCTTTTCGAAGGTTCTTTTTTTGCTGTCCTCTTAACTCGCCAAAGAAATAAAGCTGATCTTCTACGGTCATGGAAGGGAAAATACCCCGTTCTTCAGGTAAATAACCTAAAATATCTCGATTAATAGAGTTGATATGTGTTCCATTCCATGTAATATCGCCTTCAGTTGTTTCTTGAAGATCTAAAATCATACGAAATGTAGTTGTTTTACCTGCACCATTTTGTCCGATTAATCCAAAGATTTCACCTTTTTCTATTGTGAAAGACAGATTATCTACCGCTACAAAGTCTTGGTATCTCTTTGTTACTTGATCGATGAATAAGGTCATATGTATACTCCCATCTCTTTGTTTTTTTATTCTTCCTTCTATACGTAATAGGAGGTTGAAAGAATGTTTCAAACTTTTTTGTTATGATACAAGTATATGCAAGTAGGAGGTATTTTCTGATGAATAAAATATTCTGGAAGCATTTCATTCATAACGAATGGAAATTATATATGGCAGCAACTGAAAAAGGACTGTGTTACATAGGTTCACCAAATAAACCATTTGAAGAAATGAAAGCGTGGCTGACAAAACGCTTTCCGAAGATGGAGTTAGTTGGAAATGATGAAGAAGTAGAAGTTTATATAAATCAAATACAAGAGTATTTAGATGGTGATCGCAGTGAATTTACGATACCAGTGGATTTAAAAGGAACTACTTTTCAATTAGCGGTTTGGGATGCGCTGACGAAAATTCCATATGGAGAAAATAAATCATATTCGGATATTGCAAATATGATTCAAAATCCAAAAGCGGTGAGAGCAGTTGGTGCAGCGATTGGTTCAAATCCAATATTAATGACGATTCCTTGTCACCGGGTAGTAGCAAAGAATGGCGCATTAACTGGTTTTCGAGGCGGATTAGAAATGAAAGTGATATTGTTAGAATTGGAAAGTAGGATTAACAAATAATGTCACTTAAGTTAAGCTTTCAGCAACATTATTTGTAGTTTTGGAAGAATAACTAGCGTTTTCACTTTTTATGTAAGATCCCGAGTACGTTTCTTAATTGATCAACTGGAATTTGACCAGGAGCAGAAGCCTCTTTGCCAGAACCGAATGTTGCTGCCGAACCAAATGTTTCCCCTGCAATTCGACTGATCAAGCCAGTGGAAGCCATCGACATCGTAATAATGGGACGATCCGAATGGAGTGAATGCATTGTATACGTAGAATCTAGTAATGTGAGTACATCGCCAGGAGTTTTTGGCATCACTGCAATTTTAGGTATATGTGCACCAAGCTCCTGCATTTTTCTTAGTCTCCAAACGATTTCCTCTTTGGCGGGTGTCTTCTCAAAATCATGATTGGACATAACGATTGTCACATCATTAGTTTTTGCAGTTTCCACGATTTCCTTTACATGTGGAGAAAATAATTCTACATCTAGTAAATCAACATCATTTGTTTGCGAAACTTCTTCAAGTAATTGCTTGTAGTAAGCATCCGTAATTATTTTATTTCCACCTTCACGATGGCTTCTGAAAGTGAACAAGAGAGGAATGGGGTATAGTTCTTTACGAATAGCAAATAGCGTTTGTTTCACGGCTGCTATGTTTTCTACTTCTTCAAGTACATCTACACGCCATTCGACAATATCAGGCTCAGTTTGTAGTATTTCATTAATCTCTAAAAGCAGTTGTTCCTCGTTTTTCCCCATCAATGGAACAATAATCTTGGGAATACCTTCTCCAATATGAACGTCTCGAATCGAAACGACTTGCATAAAAAATCTCCTCTCAGATTTGTACTTTAGGTAATTTTAACATATAAAGATAATGAGGGAGATGGTTAGCTGAATTTTCGTTGAAATGATAATGCAAAAGAATTTGCAATAATAGCTGAATTTTATCAGGAAATAGGTTATAAGAAACTACATTTTAGGCTTATTAAATAATAGAAGAAAAGTAAGGTATAATTATTTCATGAAGAGGAAATTTGCTAATCATGTCGAATAATAAAAGTAACATTAAAGAAATTCAAAGGAGTTTTATATAGATGGAAAAACAAAAACAGATGGACATAAATGGGATTGAACTTACTTGGAATTTAGAAGAAGGTCAATTGATTTTCGAACAACAGGACTCTGTATTATTTTGGATTTCTTCAGCTATGAAATCATTTTTTGACACAATCGAAGAAATTTCTGGAACAGAAGCTTCTAAATTAGTATTTGAAACCACAGGATTTAGACAAGGAATTACTGTAGGTGAGTACTTTGAAAAAAAGAAGAATGTCAGTATTGAAGAAGCTTCCAAGTTAATTACTAATACGTATGCTTCTGCAGGATGGGGACATGCAGTTATTGAAGAGTTGGATATAGAGTCTAAAACATTTAGAGTGAAGTTTAAAAATAGTTGGGAATATAAAATTCATGAAGCGCAAGGAAAGTCTGCTGGAGCAAAGTATATACCAGCTCATTACGCAGGGATTTTTACAGCGATGTTAGGGACCAATATTTGGTATGAAATAATTCAAGATCAAATAGATGGATATGAATATAGTGTTGTAAGATACTTCCAATCTGATATTACGGTCAATAATAACATTCGTCAATTGGCTAAAAAGACGGAGACGGATCACATTCTGGAATTAGAAGCACTTGTGGAAGATAAAACTAGAGACTTAACGGAGCTTGTAAAAGAACTATCTTCTCCGATTATCCCAGTATTAGAGGGGATTGTGGTCGTTCCACTAATCGGGAAATATGATGAAGAACGCGCCATTTCAATAGTGGAAAAAACATTAACAAACTTGCCTTCTCATAAAGCTAGCTACTTAATTCTCGATTTAACTGGACTTCATCAAGATATAAGTCAGTATACAGCGAGATTAATAGAAAATATAGCTTCTGCTACTTCGCTAATTGGGATCAAAACTGTTCTAGTAGGAATTTCACCACGATTAAGTATGGTCATTACACAATCAGATGTACAATTATCAAAATTCGATTGTTTTAAGACGCTTCAACATGGAATTCACTATGCTTTAGGACAGATGGGAAAAAGAATTGTTTGATGAAAAATAGTAAAACTAAAAGGCTGTTCTAAAGTCAACTTATCGCTGACTTTTAGAACAGTCTTCTATTTCGTACTAGAAAGAAATACTTGGAAATCGGTTATAATTGAAAAGAATGAAAGGATTGAAATATGATGAACCCTTTTACTGAAAGAGTAATTAATATAATAAAGTCTATTCCTATTGGGAAGGTTATGTCGTATGGGCAAATAGCAAAGGTTGCTGGCAGTCCAAGGGGTGCTAGACAAGTCGTGCGCATCTTGCATTCGATGAGTGACAAGCATAAATTACCGTGGCACCGTGTCATCAATGCAAAAGGTGAAATTATCATGAAGGATGAAGAATCTGCTTATTCTCAAAGAACGTTGTTAGAAGCAGAGGGAGTGTCCTTTCGAGCAAATGGATTTGTTGATTTAGAGCAGTCGAGGTATGAACCTAAAATTTCTGAAGAAGATTTAATCTAAACAAAGTGATCGAAAGAAAGAGGTATGAAAATGAATGTATTTAGCTCGCAAGGTGCTGCTGGCATTTGTATAAATGATAAGAATGAAGTGTTAATGGTCCTTCAAGCAGCTCCAGAGGAAGAAAAGAAATGGACAGTTCCTACAGGGACATTAGAAGAAGGAGAAAATTTTCAAGCATGCTGTGAAAGAGAATTTTATGAAGTAACGGGCTTAACGGTTCGAACGGATGAAAAAATACATAATAAAAATGGTGTTATTAGTGAATATGGAATTTCTTATTATGTCGAATATTTTTTAGTAGAAATAGAGAGTGGGGAAATAACTTTCAAAGATTCAGATGAATTTATACATGAAATTGCTTGGAAGTCATTGGAGGAAATTAAAATACTTCCTTTGACTTATCCAGAGGATATCCACATACTCGAACAAGTAATAAAAAAATAGATGGTATAAGCTTTACCGTTCATTTCTCCCTGATCCAGCTCGTTCATTTTTTGCTACCGAATAAGTTTCAAGCTTCATTAATAAACTTTAGGTAATAACGATATGAAAGGATGGGGAATTGAAACGAGCAGTATTGTATGTGTCAACTGTCGTAATCGGGACTATTCTGGGGATCATCGTAACCTATATGATGATGAATTGAGGAAAGAATGGCTGTAAATGAAAAAAGGTCAGCTAGCAACACGCATATTAGCTTGACACTAGGTGTCCAGTTCTGAAGCAATTTAAAATTGCTTCAGAACTGGATACTTTTTTTAGTCAGCAAACGTAATCGTATCCCCACAACGAATCGTATTCTCGACAATCGTGCCAATCGGTAGTTCTAGTGCGGAATGGGCACTGCGTACTGGTGGGACCATTCTCCACGGTTTTATATTTGGAACTACTTTTACTACGTTATTTAATTGATCGAGAAAGACCACATCAATTGGAAATCTCATGAAAAACATATGAATCGAATTGCACGGAGTAATCAAAAGTCCTTCTTCTATTATTGGTTTCTTGTAAAACAAAAGACCATTAAACCGCTTCCAGAAACTATCTGCATGTTTAATTCTTAATCGTAGGTCTATCGTTTTAGATTTCAAAGTAATCACTCCTCAAGTTTTTCAATTATATAAGTTCTTGTGCCTTATTATTCATGAATACTAAGTTTATTATTTGTTTCATAGTTTCTGTGTTCTAAGTATAGGTCAAAAATAATATGATGGATTAGTTCGATAAACCGAACAATAAGTTTGTAGGAGGAACATAATTTATGAATCATGTAGTAAGGCTTTTTAAGGAAGAAAAAGGACAAGCGTTGACGGAGTATGGATTGTTAGTGGGATTGATTGCTATTGCAGCAGTAGCGGCTGTTGTTCTTTTAGGGGAACAATTAATTACAGTATTCGAGACTGTTGTAGAAAAACTTGGAGGGACAGTGCCAGTGACACCTAAGGTTGAATAGTTAATTTCTAAAGTAGCCCAACATAATGGTTGGGCTACTTTACTAAATGAAAGGAAAATGTTTATGACAAATCTAGCAATTGTCCTTATCCTCATCATCTCTGTTATTACAGATCTACGTAATCGGAAAATATTAAATATCATAACACTGCCAGCCATCTTAATTGCCCTCATCTATCATTCCTTTACTTCTGGTTTAAGTGGCTTTTACTTTAGTGGTCAAGGATTACTAGTAGGGCTTGGATTGTTACTCATCCCATTTGTAATGGGGGGAATTGGAGCGGGAGATGTTAAGTTACTAGCTGCTATTGGAGCATGGAAAGGAACGCTATTTGTTCTATATACAGGTGTATATGGTGCGATCATTGGTGGGATTATTGCACTAATTATTTTACTGAGACAAAGGCGCCTTGTTTTTACACTTAAACAAATGCTGTTTTCGATTAGATTTTTGAAAAGTGCAACAGGATCTTTACTCATGGAAGATGAAACGCAAAAGTCCATTTCTATCCCTTATGCAATCCCGATTGTCGCTGGTGCACTATTAGTATATTTAATGGAGGCATACGTATGAAATCGCAAAAAGGACAGGCGATTGTAGAAACAGCATTAATCCTACCGATTTTATTGATGCTATTATTCGGCATTACCGATTTTGGTAGGATTTTTCACGTTTATTTAACACTTGATCATGCTGGGAGAGAGGCTGCACGGGCTGCGTCTGTTGGAACAGAAGACGGAGACATTAAATTGAAAGTTGGAAATGCAAGTGCTGGTCTGGATCAAGGTAAATTATCAGTTGACATTTCACCAATAGGGAAGGACAGCAGAAAAAGTGGTAGTGAGGTGACAATTACGTTGACGTATCCAATTTACTTTTTAACACCAATTATTGGGCAAATTATTGGAGAGTTTGAATTGAAAGATAAAACCGTAATGAGGGTGGAATGATGAGAAGAATCTTTCACTCTATGCCGTTTCTCTATAAAGAACAAAGTGGTGTGGCTAAAATACTCTTTGCTTTAAGCATGTTCATAATCATTGGGTTTACAGCATTTGTAGTGGATGTAGGTAGTCTATATTTCGAAAAAAGCAGTCTGCAAAAATCGTTGGATGCTGCAGTACTTGGTGGGGCTCAACGGTTAAAGGTATCGGGACCGGAAGCTAAAGCAGTCGCGATCGACCTTGCAGCGAAAAACGGATTCACAGTTAGCGAGGGCGAAGTAATGACCGGCGAAAATTTTATAGAAATAAATAAAACAGTAAACAAAGAACTATTCTTTGCAAGAATATTTGGCTTTCATAATACAGATGTAAGTGCAACTGCACGGGCGGAATTAGTGCAAACCTTACTAAAAGGTGATGGGGTTATACCAGTTGGAATGGAAAAAAAAGAATATCAAAAAGGTGCTTCGTATGCACTGAACGAAACGCCTGGAAATGGATACAGTGGGAACTACCGCTTTCTTGCAATTGATGGTAAAGGTGCATCTACTCTAAAAGATGGAATTATGAATGGTACCAAGAAAACGGTAGAGGTTGATAAGTTTGTAGAGACCGAACCAGGGATGAACTGGGGACCGGTAAAGGTCGCTTTCGAAGATCGAATAGGAAAGGATAGCATAAATCCGAACTGTGCAATATATGAAAAAACTGATAATACATGTTATCGCGTTGTCATATTACCAATAGTTGATACTTTTAATAATGGGAATGGAAGACACGATGTGAAAGTTGTTGGATTTGCTGCATTTTGGATTGAATCAATAAGTCAGCATGAAATAAAGGGGCGTTTCATTGAAATCGTCACGGGCGGAACATTTGGCCCAGGTGGAGATTTCGGAATTTATGGCGTGAAGCTCGTTAAATAAACAAAATTATAATAAGCAGGTGAATTGATGACTACAAAGAAAATTTGGCTATTTGCAATGGTGTTTGGCATCCTTGCAGCCGGAATGATGTTTGCGATGATCAACGAAAGTCAAAAACAGCCCGTCCAACAAGTGACTACTAAAGTTTCAGAAGACACGGAAAAAGAAGTCGAAGTCGAAGAAGAAAAAGGGAATGAAATGATTCCAGTTTCGAAAGGCAATCGAGCGATGACTATTGCGGTTACGGATGTTCAAGGGATTGCTGGATTTATAAAGCCTGCTTCGAATGTTGATGTTGTTGCAAATTTAACTGTGCCTGAAGATCAAAAGGGTGAACAGCATGACGCAGCAACCCTCCTATTACAAAACGTAAAAGTTTTAGCAGTTGGCCATGCTGCTGATGATGAAGAAACGATGAAGCGGTATTTGATGGTAACGGTTGAAGTAACACCGAAAGAAGGACTTACATTAAGTTTTGCTACAAAATATAATCTCCATTTATTGCTTAGAGAAGATGGGGATAAAGAAATTGAACCTGACCATACACATGTACATGAAGATGATTTACATAAAGGAGTGTTTAGAAAATAATGATGAAAATACTTTCTATGGCTGTGAATGATGAATGGATCGCAAAACTAGATGAAATTATAGATAATCTTGAATATAAGATAAGCTGGGTTGTAAACGAATCTAGGCTATTTGAACAATTACAAGTAGCGGTTCAGACGATTGTTTTTTTACCCTATACGAAATCGTATGATATGTATAGCTTATGTGCAAAAATCTCCAAGACGTTTCCATTAGCAACTCCACTGCTAGTATTCCATTCAGAGGAAGAAGTAGATACGAAGAAGGTTTTAAGAGCAGGTGCTAGCGATGTTGTTTTTCTATCCTCTTCTATATCAAAAATAGTAGGGGATATAGAACATGCAATTGAAAACAGTGGTAGCAAGTCGTTTCAACAGCAGCAATCGAACGAAACAAAAAATGGTAGGGTCATAACAGTTGCCAGTACAAAGGGTGGAGTTGGAAAAACGACAGTTGCTGTAAATCTCGCAGTGGCCTATGGAAAAAAATCGGCAAAAGTAGCAGTTATTGATTTAGACTTGCAATTTGGGGATGTCGCCATGTTTTTTGATGTGCAGCCGAAGCGAACGATCTATGATTGGGTGAAAGAGAATAAGGAAGGTAAACAAATTGAAAGTTATATGACGCCTTTTAAAGATGGTATTTCGGTATTAGCAGCACCACAACGACCAGAATTTGCTGAATTTATAACAGGTGATGATGTTAGGAAGGTAATAGATAAACTAAAAAAGCAGTTTGATGTGGTCATTATAGACGTTTCAAGTCATATGAATGAAAACGTAATCGTCGCATTAGAGAACTCTGATGATATTTTGATACTGACATATCTCGACTTGCCAACATTGAAAAATAGTAAAATGCTGATCGATACATTAGCTTCATTGCAACTAGATGAACGAGTACGGGTCGTGATAAATCGACAAATGAAGATAAAAGGAATTACAACGGATACAGTCGAAAAAGTGGTTGGTAAGAAAATCTTTTCAGCTCTACCTATAATGGAAAAAGCAATGGTTACAGCGGTAAATGAAGGGCAGCCTTTAGGATATTCGAATCCAAGATCAAAAGTAGCACAGAAAATTTTTCAAATAGCTGAAACATTGAGCGAACAAAATAGAGAAACAGCTGTTGAGAAGAAAAGATCTAAACAGATGGCTAGTGCAAGGGGGCATGTGTAATGTCCTTATTATCACGTCTAGGCGGCGATCAGCAAGAAATAGAAGTCAGGAAACAACAGACGACTAAAGGATCAGTTACGCCTAAACATTCATCTGATTTAGAAGTGCGCCTTCACAATTTTCTAGTCGATGAACTAAAAAAAACAGGAAATCAAAATCAGGAAATTGAACCGCTAATCGACAAGTATTCAGAGGAGTTTTTTTTGAAAGAAGCAATTCATCTTACCTTCGAGGAAAAGAAAGAGTTAAAGCACGATGTTTCCCATGAGTTAACGGGATACGGGCCGATTTCACCTCTTCTCGCGGATGCATCTGTTACCGAAGTAATGGTGAATGGGCCGAACGGTGTGTATATTGAAGTGAACGGAAAAATTGAAAAAACATCCATCCAATTTCGGGATGACTTACATGTGTTACGTGTCATCGAAAAAATTGTTGCACCATTAGGTCGGAGAATTGATGAAAGTGTTCCGATGGTCGATGCTAGATTACCGGATGGTTCTCGTGTCAATGCGATTATCCCCCCTCTTGCACTTAATG